>Ga0114960_10003460_pt1 | contig 12079 bp, 9 predicted proteins | sample C_130625_MF_Meta_FD_92637 | JGI IMG/M metagenome (GOLD analysis project Ga0114960, IMG submission 92637) | Freshwater microbial communities from Lake Croche, Canada to study carbon cycling - C_130625_MF_MetaG | ecosystem: Environmental > Aquatic > Freshwater > Lake | place: Lake Croche, Canada... | reverse complement strand
CGCTTTTAATGATAATGTTTTTAATGATAATGTTTTTAATGATAATGTTTTTAAGCCAGGTAAAAATAAAATACGGGAAGGGTACAACTTCTTTTTAATAAATTTTTTGTCTAAATCAATTCTATGAATATTGAAAATGATGATAGGAGATTCAAGTACACGTTCATCTTCTATTTTGATACTATATTTATTTTCAACTAAATTTTTATCATCAAATAGAGTTTTTTCGTGTTTATTTATAAAAGAAGATAGATTGTAACTTTTTTTACCTAATTCATCTAATTCAGTCGACGTTATATCGATTATCGGATAACTTTTATAAATATTTTTTACTTCTTTATCTACCGAAGAATCTATTATATATTTTATATGTTTCTCTATCACCATCGATTCTCTTACATTAAAAATTCCAAATAAATATTTCAAGAATTCTCCTGCATCCTGTTCTGTTCTTTTATGAAAAGATTGAGAACCTCTACAATTATTTATCAATGTTCTTAGTGTACTGCAATTTTTTATATCGTTCTTTCCTCTTATAGATCGTCTGATATTCTTTAATTCAGTCTGTATCTTTTTAACGTTATTCTGTTGCTCTTTTAAAGAAATATCTTTATTTTTTTCATTTTTACAGACGATATATCGTTGAGTCAAGACGTTTGTATCCTTAAATATTTCTTGATCGATGAATTTATTTTTATTAAAAAATAGAGACATTAACAAGCTATCCATATAACAACTATTTGCATCATATGATAGACCCTTTATCGGTAGATCCTTTATCGGTAGACCCTTACTATTTGATTCTTTTATATAAGATACGATATAAGGAAGACGATCTTTTATCATATCTATTAACTCGGTTTTATCTTTTAATATACTGCATAATAGTAACGATACTAGTTCTAAGTCTTTTAAATTCAAGTCTTTTAATTTCAAGTCTTTTAAAACGAATTCTTTTGTATCTCTGTTGATAGTTAAGTTTGTTTCGTATCCTATTTTTTCTAGAATGTTTTCCATTTTATTATTTATAATTTTTTTTTAGTAATAATAAAATGGTTATCTTATTCATTATCTTATTCGTATGTTTGATAAACATGATTCTATTATTGAAACACATGAAAGACATGAAACATCATAAAGAATCTTATTTCGAAGTAGACAGAAATAGTACCCGTGTTGGACCTTATGAAGGAAAAAATTTTTGTTCAGGATGGGGATATCGAACAAAAAGTCACGACAAAGAAGAAGTTGATAAAGATATTTTTTACGGGAGTAAATAAATTATAAAATTGATTTAAAATTTTATAACCAACAAAAGAGTAAAAACAAAAGAGTAAAAAAATGCATTTCCCGTTTTCCGCATCCGAAGAAGATCATTTTTCTTTTATCGGTAAATTTTTTACTGAACGAGGTCCAGTATATCACCAATACGAAGGGTACGAGTATATGGTAAACAACACCATCCAAAAAATATTCGATGAATGTAACTCCATTGAATTCGAAACAAAAACATCTTTTTATAGAGTCACCTTTGGCCAAGTTTATTTTGAAAAAGCATCGATCATTGATGAAAATAGAATGATCAGACATATCACCCCAAACGAAGCACGTCTTCGTGATATCACATACGATTCTCCAGTCTTTGTAGATATCAAAGAAGAATTCTGGGAAAAAGGAGAAAAGGTAAACCAAATTAATCATCCCAAAGTATTTATTTTGCGTATCCCCACAATGGTAAGATCATCTCGTTGTAATTTATACGGTCTATCTAATAAAGAATGTGTTGAAAAAGGAGAATGTGAGAACGATCCTGGAGGTTATTTTATCATTAACGGGAAAGAAAGAGCATTGATATGTCAAGAACGGTTGAATTATAACCAGATTTATCTATTTGAAAATAATTCCGAAAAATATCCGCATGTTGCCGAGATAAGAAGTATGTCTGAAGAAACCGGACATAGCATTTTATTAAAAGCAATCATTGATAAAGATTTTCGTAATTGTTGTTTTTCTCTTCCTTATATGTCAAAGGAAGTGTTAGCTGGATCAGTTTTTAAAGCCCTCGGATTTAGTAACATTGAGATCGTGAAACTGATCAATCCTTGTCCCGACTTGGTCAAACATACGGAAAGATTGATTCGTGAAAGTATCATGTTTAACACGAAAGAAAAAGCCTTAAAATATATCAGTAAATCATCTATCCAAAAAGCAGAAGATAGTGAAGAACGACGAATTCATTACACGAACCAAGTCATTGAAAACGAATTATTTCCTCATATGGGTATTTCTACGCCTTTAGAAAAAGGCATTTTATTAGGAACGATGATAAATAAATTATTTCGTGTGGCTATAGGAAAACGCAAACACGAAGATAGAGATAACGTTTCTATTAAAAGAATGGAAGGACCTGGTGTTCTAATCTCTGATTTATTTCGAATGTGTCTAAAGAGATACTGTGATAATTTGAAAAAATATTTAGAAAAGAGACAGGATATCATCACCGCTATTTCGAGAACAAACAGTATCACCGCTTCCATAAAAACACCTTTTGCAACAGGTAACTGGACAGCTCAAAAAAATACGTATGTCAGAACAGGTGTGAGTCAGATCATGAGTCGTTTAACTTATCCAGCAACGATCTCTCATCTTCGAAGAATTGTGATACCTATTGGAAAAGAAGGAAAGAATTTAAAAATACGACAGATCAATCCAACTCAATGTTTTTTTATAGATACCATCGAATCGCCTGAAGGTAAAGGAATCGGTATTATCAAAAATTTTGCATTATTATCTAAACTGACGGTAGGTTGTAATCCGATATTGGTCCGAAATATGGTAGAAAAATGTTCTTATTTTAGATACACAGAAGATTTTTTTACCATTCCTACTGAAAACTGGAATATGATTTATGTGAATGGAACGCTTATCGGCATCACCGAACATTTAGACGAATGTTATGAAGAACTGAAAAAAATGAAATATGAACAACATTTATTCAGTGATCAAGTCTCTTTTTTCAAAGAAAAAGAAGAATACGAAATACGTATTTTCTGTGACCACGGTCGGTTTATGCGACCTTTAGTTAATGTCAAAGATTCAGTTCCTCTTTTATTAAAAGAACATTTATCTTTATCTCTATACGAACTACTTGAAAATGATATTCTTCGTTATATCGACTCCAATGAAGTGGAACAAAGTTTAATCGCAATGTACCCATCCGATCTTAAAGAATATGACCAGAAATACGATTATTGCGAAATACATCCCAGCACGATGCTCGGAGTATGTTCAGCTGTTATCCCATACCCTGAACATAACCAGTGTCCTCGATTGGTCTATGAAGCGAGTATGATGAAACAGGCATTGGGGGTGTACGCTCTATCTTATCAACAACGATTTGATACGATCGCACATGTCATGAACTACCCCCAAAAACCGTTAGTTGAAACAAAATACAATCAAATGTTGAATTATGATGAAATGTTGACAGGTTGTAATCCAATTGTTGCAATCGGTTGTTGTGGAGGATGGAATCAAGAAGATTCTATTGTATTGAATAAAGCATCTATTGAAAGAGGAATGTTTATGACAACTGCTTATAAAACGTTAATTTATGAAGAGAAGAAAAAGAATAATTCGAGTTATGAAAAGATCGAGATCCCGCCTTTAAAATGTCAAAACAAGATAATGAATTATAGCAAGTTGGATATCGACGGAATTGTGAAAAAGGGATTACCTGTTTATAAGGGAGACGTGATCGTAGGAAAAACGCTTACGAAAATACAGAAAGAAGAAGAAAAAACAGATTGTTCATTATCTATTTCTAACGGGGAAGAAGGGATAGTAGATGATATTTGGAAAGGTCTATGCGAAGACGGATACTTGATGATTAAAATAAAGATTAGACAATTACGTTTCCCAGAGATTGGTGATAAATGTGCTAGCAGATCATCACAGAAGGGTGTCTGTGGACTACTTTTAGAACAAGAAAATATGCCGTTTACGTCACAAGGAATCACTCCTGATTTAATCATGAATCCGTTGAGTCAACCTTCACGAATGACACTTTCTCAACTTCTTGAATGTTTGTATTCAAAGGTAGGTTGTTTAAACGGAAAATTCGGCGATGCGACTGCTTTTACGGATCAGAGCATTGACCCAGTTCATCGTATCTCTAATTTATTGAAAGAATACGGATTTCAAAAATATGGGAATGAAAGAATGTATAACGGGTTCACGGGCGAGATGTTAGACTCTGAAATTTTCATTGGTCCAACTTACTACCAACGGTTGAAACATATGGTTCAAGATAAGATACACTCACGGGCAACTGGAAATGTTACAATGATGCATCATCAACCGAGCGAAGGGAGATCAAGAGAAGGAGGATTGCGTGTTGGTGAGATGGAAAGAGATGCTTTAATTAGTCACGGTGGCGCTGCTTTTATCCAAGAGACCTTGTTTGATATGAGCGACCAATATCAAGTAAATGTATGCGAAAAATGTGGGAATATTTTATCATCTGAAAATGGGTGTCGGATATGTAAGAACGGGCAAGTTAATCGAACCAATATTCCTTATTGTGCTAAATTGTTGTTTCAAGAATTGGAAGCGATGGGGATTAAGATACAGATTCATACTAAATAAATTAATTTATTTCAATGAAATAAATTATATTGAAACTGCGTATATTCCAACTAATTTCTAATGCATCCAATCTGTTGGATTACCTCGTTCTCCAAAATTAAGTGGGTACTTATTATTATTAAAAATATTATCATCATATATAGGACCGTCTGCTTTACAAATATCTTTAAGACCAAATGATGACACATCGCTATTAAGAACGATATCACTATCCATCGGGTATTGATAACCAATAACATTACTTCCTTCATTAGCTAAAGATATACTTGATACTTTTGTATTCAATCCTTCGGTCAAGGTCTTTATATTATTAAATTCAGGAATAGTAGTAAAATCATTTAACTGGCAAAAATCATATTTTCTACCTGCATTGTATTGTGATATAACTGCGCCATTTTTACAATACTTAAAATCATTGTCATAGTTTTGACAAGCAAGACCTGTATAATTGGACCAATAAAATGGATCTTTTTTAAGAGGACATCCATAGTAGCCAGACTTTTGTCTCGTTGTACACTTATTTGAAAATATATTATCATTGATTGTTTCAGAACAAGTCATATTATCATAATTATCTAAATTTGTACAAAATTTACATCTAGGATATTTATATCCACATAGATTTCCATAATGACATTTTCCATTATCGTCTACAATTCCATCATGTGTTTCGTCTACAGGACAAGTTATATGATTACTATATTGACAGTTTTTACCTAAATATCCTGTATTACATTTACATATTCCATTATCATTTACAGTCCCATTTCCGCTACAAGTTTCTTTGTCAGAGTATTGACAATTAGAACCTTTAAAATCACCACAGTCACACTTTCCACTAGGTAAGAAATTACCATTATCTTTATCTTTATCTTGTATAAAATTTTTTCCATTACATAATTTTTGATTTGGATCATTAGGCTTAGTTATATATTTTTTAACCATCTCATCTGTGTATATACATTTATCATTAGAATCACCTACTTTTGCATTAAAATATCTATTACCACCTATGGCTGTAAATAGTTTAGTATTACGATCAAATGTTCCTTCTGGATTATTTAATAAATTTTCAAAATTATAGCCACCAGTAGAAGGGTTACTATTAACATCGTTTAGTTGTCTATTTTTAAAATAACTATCCAAATAAGAATCACATGCTTCTGAGTCAGTAGTAGGTTTAAATACAAGACCACCAGTATTATAATAAATGGGGTCTGTTGTACCTATCACACCTTTTTCTAAATCAATACCAACTGCCTCTTGGAGACATTTTAAACTAGGAATTTGACCGCTATTTGTACATATCCATTCCGTAGTCTTAGAGCCACAGTGAAAACAATGTGGTTGTTCTTTTACACCGTTATTCATACAATAATTATTATGTATATCTTTCGTATCAGGTGGACAAGTTGTATTTTCTTTTATATCAACACAATTCCAGTTATAATTTGTAGTAGAATCACATAAAGAAATTTGCCCTTCTTTACATTTTACACCGCTTTCTTTAGGACATCCTGTACATATATATCTTGGAGATTTATTTAAATCCGAATTAAGAGTCATTGCACCAGATAATAGTTCTGAACAATTTGTACTAAAACATTTTTGATACCAATCATCTTGTCCTGTAAACCCATTTATTTTTAAAAAATCATCATTAGAAGTGTACGTATTTTGAACCCATCCTGTAGGACCACAGTAAGATGTATCACCTTTACAAGGAACATCTGTATTAGGTTTGTCGCTTATTTTACATTGACAGTACGTTCCAGTATATCCAACATTACACTTACAATCTACAAAATCTCCATTACTATTACAATTAGGTGTTCCATTTTTATTACACTTATTTTCAGATGTATGTTGACACATTAAACCACAAGAATTATCACTTGAACAGTTGCAAGAAGGAACGCCTTTTGAATCTACTACAAACTCGCTCGCTAGACGACATTTGTACACATCACAATTTGGTCCATAGTATTGGAACCCATCTGTATTGGTTAAACACGTACATTTTCCATCTTTATACGTCTGATTTTTGTTACAAATAGCAGTGTCACAATTTGCACCCGTATATCCATCATTACAAATACAATTTCCATTATTTATTTTTCCATTGGGACATACTTTTTCTTTACAGTTATCTCCATCAACATCGTAAAAGGGACCACATACACATTTACCATCAACATATATTTTATTTTTACCGCATTTTTCTCCACAGTTATCTCCATAATATGTATTATCTTTACAAACACAATTTCCAGTTGTCACGGATCCATTTTTACATTCTTTTTCACATTTATCACCATATGTTTTTAATGGACAGTTTGAACACGTATTTCCATCCTTGCGGAAATAAAGATCTCCTTCATTACAAGAGGTGGTATCTGCGGGACAATAAAAATAACCATCTTTACATTTTATATCATTTAAGCTACAAGAACCTATACTATTGGGTAAATAAGATGTTTCACATCCTGTTGCGCCATCACACATCCATTTGTCTTGAATACAAATATAGTTACATTTTGTGTCTGTTGGTTTATCAGACCCGCATTTTTTAACTGGCTCGATACATTTACCGGTTAACTTGTCACAGTCTAAATCTCCACAGTGTTTACATTTATCTTCTTTATTTACTTGTGTGCTTTGCGTTGGTCTAAGGATAAAGTAAAAAATAACGATTATGACAAGAATAATGATAAAAATAGATAATATTTTAATATCTATCATTTATATATTAGAAAAATATAAAATCAATTATAAATGAAAGCAATCTGTCATCTGTCTAATCACGGTTATGTTTTATTTTCTCAATGTTGTCAATCTCATCCAACGCTTATTACATTTAAATTGAAAGATTTTGAATCTTTTTCTAAACACGCCATCCACATCCATGAATTTGGAGATCTAAGAGATGGTTGTAAATCTCTCGGTCTACATTACAATCCGTATCATACAACTCATGGAAGTATGAAATATCCTAAACAACAAAGACATGCTGGCGATCTAATTAATAATTTTAAAACGGATAAGAATGGCTCTTTTGAATACTCCTATTATGATGAGTTGATACATGTAAATGATATCCTAGGAAGATCGGTTGTGATTCATAAAGGCATCGATGATTTAGGAAGAGGTAAAAACAAAGAGAGTTTGATAAGTGGAAACGCGGGAGAAAGGATAGCTTGTGGGATAATTGGAATTAGTAACTAAAATTTCCAAATAATCGTTTACATCTATTGACGATCTCTCCATTGTATTTGACATCTTTGTTAATGTTTTCGATATCAGCAAGTTCATTTTCTTTAATTTTAAGTTTAAGAGCTGTTTCATTTCGAGTCCATTTTTTATCAAGTCTCAACTGAGAGATTTTTAGACAAAATGATTTAGGAAAATATTTTATGTTTTTTGACTCATCAATAAGATTAATAGGGTTAACACTTGAACTAGCACTCGGGTTAACACTAGGATTAACACTTTTAGAGTTTTTTTTCAAAATCACTACTTTCCAATCCTGATCCATTCTCTTAAATATTTTTTTTTATTTTAAATAACATATAATAAATGATTGAAATCCTAGTATTTATATTAACTATCGTTATTGTTTATATGCTAACAAAAGATACAGACGAAATAAGAATGTTAGAGAATAAATTAGACAATAAATTAGACAATAAATTAGACAATAAATTAGAGAAACTTAAATTAAATGATAATTTAGAGAACAGATTAGAGAATAAATTAAATGATAAATTAAATGATAAATTAAATGATAAATTAAATGATAAATTAGAGAACAGATTAGAAAATAAATGCTCTTGTAATCGTTCTTGCAATCGTTCTTGTAATCGTTCTTGTAACCCTTATTCTAATCCCTATTCTAACCCTTATCTCCCTTACGCTCCTTACAATCCTTATAATTATACATACATCGTTCAAAATCATCCGCATGGATACCAATTAGCTCACCGACATCATTAATTTTTTTTCATTATATAAATGAAAAAAAATGTACTAGATCTATTGGAAAACACACGATTTCCAAAAACAAAAAGAACTAATATCAGTGACACATCTAAAGAAGCATTTGTTCTTGGCGATGTTAACTACAGAGGACAAAAAAGTGTCGGTTATAAAACTAGAGGTCCCTCTCGATACAATCAAAAATTTAAGGAATTGTATAAAGCCTTACAAGACATGATGTCAGAACACGCGCCTTTATTCAAATACACGACCATACAAGTAAATAAAAATATATTCTGTAACCCACACGTCGATAAAAATAATGTAGGACCTTCTTATGGCATCGCGCTTGGTGAATTTACCGGTGGAGAGTTGGTTGTTGAAGGTAACGAGTATAATATTAATCATAAATTTAAAAAGTTTAACGGGACTAAAGGACACTGGATTACACCATTTAAAGGAACTAGATACTCTATTATATATTTTACACATACATTCAAGCCTCCAAATCAGAGTCTTCGAAATATAAAAGTAACAAAAAAAGGGTTGTATAAAGATGATATCTTAATAAAAAAATACAAATCTAAATAATAGATAAAATAAAAAAAAAATGAATACCACTTTTATTACATCATATTATCACTTTGAAAATGGTATAAATAAAAAAGATTATTTTGAAAGTGGTAAAAGGACATTATCTATTCAACAGAAAATGATTATTTATGTAGGTGACAATGAGATTGAAAAAATGGTATACGATTTCAGAAAAGAAAAAGGGTTAGAACAGTTTACAAAAGTCATAATCATCTCATTGGAAGAGTTATTATTTTATACTTACAAAGAAAAAATTAAATGTGAAACTATCATTCTTTTATCTAAATTTATGTTTGTATTAGACACTCTTGAACAAAACTACTTTAATACAAATTATTTTTCGTGGATTGATTTTAGTCTATTATCTAGAAAGCCTTGGAATAGTGATCAGTACACGAATGATTTAGTATACGAAAAAATAAATAAAATTGCTGAGTTTCCAAGACATAAATTTACAATAACTATATTAAGTTTTTGGGATCCTTCTATATACGATAATTTAAGAGAATTTTATCAAAGATATCAGTATATCTGTTCCGGAGGATTTACTACTATGGATCTCCAAACAGGTAAAAAAATAATGAATGCTATCATTCAATACGCTAAAATTACACTAGAAAGTTACGGACATGGCGACGAGAACTTATACGGACATATGATTGATTTATATCGAAAAGATTTTAATTTGAATTTAGGAGATTATCAAGATATGATTGACAACTACTATAAACTAACGACGAATCATAATTACGTATATAAAATCTATCAAAACAGTCCTCAAATTTATATATGCGTGTATGCTTGTCCTACTATTGATTATTATAAACAAGAAATTTTAGATATCGAAGAAAGTTGGGGGAAAGATCCAAGAATAAAAGTATTATATTTTTTTGGCGAAGAACAAACTGAATTTATAGGCGATAGATTTATTTATTTAAAGGGTATATCAAATGACTATTTATCGGCATCTTATAAACAAAACTTAGGGTTAAAATATGTTTATGAACGTTTTGATCCTAAGTTTGTGTATTGCTGTGGTACTGATACTTATATTTTTATCGATCGTTTACTTGAATATATCAAAAAACTGAATTACAATGACATGTTGTACATAGGAGGAGATGGCGATTATCGATATGTTTCAAATAAACATTTATATTATCATTCGGGTGGACCGGGTTTCATTTTATCTAATCAATTATTATCCAAACTTTATCCAAAGTTAGAAAATATGGTAGAAGAATGGGCTAAAATATGTCCAGAATATTTACGTGTTGCATGTGATGTGTGTATCTCTTATTATATACAAGAATGGATTGACGAAAAAGAGATAGTTAAAGAAAATGAATTGTTTTATGCTTGTGATTATAACGGAATGGTTAATTATCGAAATGGTAATACCATCATATGTTGTGGTGAAAAAATAGATAAAAACAAAATAATTGCGTGTCATTATATGCACGATTTAAAAAAATATTGTATTAAAGAATTATAATTTAGATAAAATGGAAGAAGTAAAACGTAAATTTTCATTATTATGCAATCAGTATAGTGATATCAACGAACATTTACCTACATTATATAAATATGCAACGAAATCAGAAAGTATCATTGAATTAGGAGTTAGAGGGTGTGTATCAAGTTGGGCTTTTTTGTACGGCTTATTAAATAATAATAAATCTACCAAAACTTTGTTATTAAATGACCTTAATCCCTGTGATATAAACGAATTATTAAATAAATCAAAAGATTTAAATGTTAATGTTTCATATGAATGGAAGAATGATCTTGATTTAGAAGTGAAAGAAAACGTCGATTTGGTTTTTATTGACACGTGGCATATATACGGACAATTAAAAAGAGAATTAGCTAAATTCAGTAAAGTAACAAATAAATATATTCTGATGCATGATACAACTGTTGATAAAGTACATGGAGAGACAATAAGAAATGATTGGGATGCAAAACAACAAAGTCTAGACTCCGGTATTCCAGAAGAAGAAATATTATGTGGTTTGCAAAAAGCGATCGATGAGTTTTTATTAGAAAATAAAGATTGGGTGTTAAGAGAAGAATATACGAATAATCATGGACTAACTGTTTTAGAAAAAATTTAACTGTTAGGATTCCAACTAAATCCATGACCGCTCTGGTAAACAGCTAACGATTTGAATTTTTTAATACAATCAATCCCTTCACAAGGATTTTCAACTCCTTTTCTATAAGAAGAATCGTGGGTCATAAAAGGATATATTAATTCAGATTGAATGATATGAGCATCTCTTTTAACTATCCCTTTTCTAAAAAAATAAGGACCCGTTTCCCTGTTAATATAATCATTTTTAAAATTAATTTGTTCTAACGAATCTCGATGTAATAGGTTTTGTAAAGAAGGACATCCTGATACTGTTGCAAAAAAACCATTTGATAAGTATTTTTTATCAGATTTACAGTTTAAATCACAAGGATCTTCATTTGCCACAATGATCGAAAAAGAAGAATGTTTTTTGATATAATCACAAAACTTTGAGCTGATTTCAAATAAGGAATCTAGATAAACTCCGCCATAACGATTAACGAGTTCGTAACGACATAAATCAGCAATTTGAGCATATCTCTTTTTACCGTATTTCTTTGCAATTGTGATATATTTCCAAGTAATAGGAAAATTCTCTTCTGTCAAATCATCATTTGTCCATAATTTATATCCGAAATTGTTTTCTTTTGCTACGTGTTTGACTTTTTTAAGTAAAATGGAACGAATATTCTTTTTATCTAATTCATCTCCAAACCATATTTGATGAATAAAAAGCGGAATTCTCTTCTTAGGATAAACAAATAATTTTTCGTAATAAAAATCTCT
>Ga0114960_10003455_pt1 | contig 12086 bp, 12 predicted proteins | sample C_130625_MF_Meta_FD_92637 | JGI IMG/M metagenome (GOLD analysis project Ga0114960, IMG submission 92637) | Freshwater microbial communities from Lake Croche, Canada to study carbon cycling - C_130625_MF_MetaG | ecosystem: Environmental > Aquatic > Freshwater > Lake | place: Lake Croche, Canada... | reverse complement strand
CCGGTTTTCGAAGAGTTCGACGGGCTTGCCGCAATCGAACACCAACTGACTCCGCAGGCGGCCGCGACCCTAAGCGACCTCGACGAGTTCGAGGCAATCGTCAACGGTGCCCTCGACGACAGCGAAGTCGAGTCACAGATAGCCGAAGAGGTTTCGCAAGAGCCGGCAACCGAAGTCATGTCGTCTTATGACGAGCCGACCCAGGCGATTAGCACGGCCGCAGAATCAGAATCGGCCGACAGCAACCCGTTTGCCGCCCTCGGTGTTGGTTATGAAACCGACGAGCAAGCGGCAACAACCGTGGTTGCAGAACGCAAGCCGATGAATAACGCAGGACTGGCTTGGGGAATCGGCTCGGGTGCCGTGGTTTTTGTGATCGGCATGCTGGTTTGGTTGCTAACTTCGATTTCGCTGCCGAACGTTCTGCCGACAGGCGACAGCATCATGGTCAGCGATGTAACTAATCAGCCGTACCAGGCGGCGCACGACACTTTGGTTGGTCAGAAACTTTTGGTTCACGAGGCCTTCGAGGTCAGCGACACCGTGCCGGTCGACAGCGTGATTCGCACCGACCCAATCGCGGGAACAGCCGTTGGCGTTAACACGCTTATCACCGTCTATGTTTCGAGTGGCAAAACCCAGTTCGCCATGCCTGATCTAGCCGGAATGAACGAGCAAACCGCCAAAGCCACGCTCGACCAGGCCAAGCTGACTCTGGGCACCATTGTGCAGGCGCACTCGTCCACAGTGCCTCAGGGTCAGATTATCGAGAGCGACCCAATCGCCGGCACCATGATCTCCGCGGGCACCACAGTGAACTTGACCGTGTCTGATGGTTTGGTTGATGTGCCAGATGTGCGAAACTACTCGATCACCGAGGCGAGGTCGGCATTGAACGACAGCGGCCTGACGGTTGTGCTCGGCACCAAAGACACCTGCGCGACGGCCCCACAAGGCACCACGGTTGTCGATCAGTCGATTCTGCCGGGCACAACTCAGGCCGGCGGCACGATCACGCTTTATGTGACCTGTGCTCCATAAGTTCTAGAAACGCACCATCGGGCTCAGACCCTTGCCGCGCTCGGCAGCACCCTTTAGCCCAAGCGACTCGAGCCAGTTGCCAAGCATCAGATAACCATCTTGGGTGAGCACGCTCTCGGGGTGAAACTGCACGCCATAGATGGGCTTGCTCACGTGACGAACCCCCATGATGACTCCGCCGGGTGTCGAATCGGTTGGCGCGGTGCGGCTGGTGACGATCAGGTCATCGGGGACTGTCGAGTCAACGATGGCGAGCGAGTGGTAGCGGGTGGCGGTGAACGGCTGCGCTACTCCGCGAAAAACCAGTGAGTCGTCGTGCTCAACCAGCGAGGTCTTGCCGTGCATGAGCTCCTCAGCCTGGCGAACGGTTGCTCCCATTGCCTCACCGATGGCCTGGTGGCCTAGGCAAACGCCAAAGACGGGCAGGTCATGTTCGAGTGCATACTTCACAACGGAGATGCTCAAACCGGCGTCGGCAGGAGTGCCAGGGCCCGGGGAAATCAAGACGGCGTCATAGTTCGACAAGAGGGCCGGCAGGGCATCTTGGGTGACAACATCGTTGCGCATAACCTCGGTTTCGGCGCCCAGCTGCTGCAGGTAGCCGTTCAAGGTGTAAACAAACGAGTCGTAATTGTCGAGAACGAGAATCTTGGTCATAACCACTTAAGCCTAACCTGTGCGTAGAATTGCGTTATGTCTGAAATCACACCAAAGAAGAAGCCAGCCAAAGTTCGCGAGCAGAAGGTCGTGCGCGACGATCTGCCGAACCCAGTTTGGTTTAAGCCTGTCATGTTCGGGTTCATGCTCGTCGGTCTGCTCTGGATCCTGTTGTATTACATCTCAGGAGCCCAGCTGCCACTAGGTGGAGCCATCTCTAACCTCAACATCGGCAACGCCAACATCCTGGTTGGTTTTGGCATCTTCATCGTCGGCTTCATCATGGCGACGCGCTGGAAGTAACCAGCCCCAAGCAAAAAGCCCCGGTCCTAGTGGCCGGGGTTTTGCTTTAAGTCGAAGCTAACCGAGCAGGGTGGTGGCGCGAACGAAGCTGATCGCTACCAGCCCGACCGTGATTGCGATTAGTGCGATGTTTTGCAGTTGCGTCTTCGCCGAGCTTCGGGTGCGTGAATACAAAAACGCAACGCCTGCACCGACGATTAGGCCACCGATGTGAGCTTGCCAAGAAATGCCGGGGTTCAAGAACGTGAACACCAAGTTGATCGCGATGACGCCAACGATTGAGTTGGAGTTGCCTCCCAAACTGCGCAGCACCACAAAGAACGCACCCATCAAGCCGAAGATGCCGCCCGAGGCACCCAAGACTCCTCCGATTGGGTCGCCGACCATAAGCACCAAGACCGAACCACCGAAGATGGACAGCATATAGAGAATGACAAATCGGCGAGCGCCGAGCATTGGTTCGAGCAGATTGCCGAGAATGGCGAGGGTGTACATGTTCAGTCCGATGTGCAAGACGCTCATTGGGTTGACAAAAAGGTTGTCGTCGTGAGCAAAGCCCGAGGTGATCATGCGCCAAGGCTCGGTGAGCGTGCTCATGGGCGAGTAATACAGCCAGTCGGTCAGAGCGCCATTTGAAGAAACTTGCCCCAAATAAACCAGCACGTTGATGAATATCAACACGCGGGTCGCGGCACCCATTGACTTGAACATGTTTTTAGCTCGGCCGAACCGTTTGAACGCTAGACGCGCTCGATGGTGACTGACTCAATGACAACGTCGCTCAGCGGGCGGTCTTGTGCGCCGGTTGCGACGTTGCCAATCTTGTCGACAACCTTTTTGCTCTCTTCGTCGGCAACTTCGCCAAAAATGGTGTGCTTGCCCCAGAGCCAAGACGTGTCGGCAACGGTGATGAAGAACTGCGAGCCGTTGGTGCCAGGCCCAGCGTTTGCCATGGCTAGCTTGTAAGGCTCGTCGAACCTGAGTTCGGCGTGTGGTTCATCCTTGAAGTTGTAGCCCGGGCCACCAAAGCCCTGACCCAGTGGGTCGCCGCCCTGAATCATGAAGCCAGGAATGATGCGGTGAAAAATGGTGCCGTTGTATAGCGGAGTCATGCCCTGTGGGCCCTTTTGTGGGTGAGTCCACTCTTTGGTGCCTTCGGCGAGACCCTCGAAGTTGGCCACCGTGATGGGTGCGTGGTCGCCAAAGAGGTTGATCTTGATGGCGCCGTGGTTGGTGTGCAAAGTTGCTACAGAAGTGTGTGCTGTCATGAAACTATTGTCGCATGAGCGTCGGCGGTAGGCTTAACGACAGGGGAAAACTAGTCGTCTGAGGTATCAGCTGTGCACATTGCAATCTTTATGGATCAGCATCCGCGTTCACTCGGAGGCATTCAGACATCGGTGATGTTGCAGAAGAAATACCTCGAACGTCTCGGTCACCGCGTAACCATAATCGCCCCGAACTCTCTAAAGAATCGCGTTACCGACGGCATTTGGCTGCTGCCATCTTGGCCGCTCGACATTCGCGGTGACTTCAACTTTGTTGCCAACGTTCGCCGGTCGCGCAAGCGCCTCGACCGCGGCTATGAAGAGTTGCAAAACAAGTTCGACATCGTGCACATTCAAGGTGACATGTGGGGCGGAATCATCGGGCTCGGATTCGCGCAACGCCACCGACTGCCGATCGTGCAAACCATGCATTTCAACATGAGCCAAGCCGTTCAGCAGGTTTTGGGCAAGCGCTTGACTCGTTTCTTGTTCTGGCTGCTATCGCGCGAGCTGCTCAAGCACGTCAACCGGCCACGCGAAGGCACGGTGGGTGACCCGTGGAATTACCTGCACTTGCTCGCCGAAGAGGCATCGGTGGTGTTCGCCCCATCGCACCACTTCGCTCACGACCTGGTTGAGCACAAGGTCGCCGAGCAGGTCGAAATAATGCACAACGGTGTCGACGACGACATTATTCAGTCGATTTTGAAAGCCGCCTCCGATGCCCGCGGCGGCCTGCACACCAAACGCCTAGCCGGACGGCGAGTCAAGGTGGTGTGGGCGGGGCGCTTGCAGCCAGAGAAGCGGCCGCTCGAGTTTATTCAGGCCATCCACGAATCTGGCGTTGACGCCGATGTTGAAATCTATGGCAAAGGTTATCTGACCAAAAAGGCGCAGCGGCTGATTGAAGAACTCGGTCTTGGAGATCGAGTGCGGCTGATGGGTGCAGTGCCCTATGCAAAGATTCTTCGGGTCTATGCCGAGGCCGACGTTTTGGCACAGACCTCGGTTGGCTTCGAAACCCAGGGCATGACAGTTTATGAGGCCGCCGCCGTTGGCACTCCTTCGATTCTCTGCGACCACAACATTGCGGCAGAGTTTGCAGCAGGGTCTAACTGGGTGGTGGCTGACGATTCGGTTTCGGCACTGGCCAATACGCTTGCGCAAGCCGTTTCTGACATCGCAGCCGGCGACGATCGACACACGCGGTTAGCCGATGAAGATCACCTTGTGCAGAGCGATGCCACGGCCAAAATGATTAAGTTCTACCAGGCCGTCATCGAGCGCAGCCACGCACCTAAGTACTGAGCCATCAAATCAAAACTGGAATGCTGGCGGTTAGCAGAGTTTTGCCGCGTCGTTCGTCTTGAGTGAGTTTCCATTCCAGAGTGAGTTCATCGAGCATCTGCGAACCTACTCCTTTTGAAAAATCACTCCTAACTGGCTTCCCGTTGTTTTTTGAGACAAAATCAATAACTTCGTCACTTTCACGATCGATCTCGATCTCTACTTGAGTTGCCCCACCATGTCGCACCGCGTTGCTCACGGCTTCGCGCATGATTTCGTTGACGCCAAACATCACTTCGAAGTTGCGCTTGAGTGCCCTGGCAGCGCGTTCGCTGACCTTCACAGACACATCACACACGCCTCGCCAGGTTGTTGAAAGTTCGGCTATGGAGCGATGCAGATCAAGTTCACGCACCGGCGATGCCTGCAAGGCAACTTCCGCTCGAGCGATGTCTTGTCGCACTAGAGCCGTTCGAAGACCCTCGTCTTGAGTGGGCACGCTCAACCTGGTCAATGCGGCAGTAAGCGCAGCTTGAACGGTGCCGTGCAACATCAACTGCCATGACTTTCTGAACACCCAAATTCTTTGGTCATAAACCGCAAGCTCGTGAGTGAGAGTTTCGTTTTCACGTTGCAAATCTTGCTCGACCCGCGAGCGTTCGTTGTCGAGAATCACGGAGTAGCCGGTGATGAAGGCGCTTCCGACAGATGCCACCAAGACCAGCAGCAGCACAACCGAGGCGCCGACGTCTGGCAAAAGATACCAAACCATGACCCCGTTGGGAATCGAGCAGAACACCGCGATAAAAACTAGCTGCCAAATACCGCTGGATCTGTCGACCGCTCTAAATGGCAAGGCGTTTTTAACTAAAAGCAGAAGCAGCGACTCGACCGCAACCGAAGCAAATGCCAATAATGTGCCTGTGTAGCCTCCAAAGAAAAACATTAGGCTTCCAAAGCTGACCGCGTTGAACACATAACTGCTGACTGGTCGCAAAACAGCACGCACTTGCAGGCGTTTTGGAAAACTCACTTTTCTTGGAGTCACTTCTCTCTCGGCCACCGTTTCTGGCATCTCCCGCAGAGGCAAGGCCTGCACCCTTCTGGTGAGCGGTCGCAATTCTTTTTCTATGGTGGCACGAAGTGCATTTACCGTGACTGCCAAGTCATGGTTTTTTGTCAAAAACTGTTCAATTTGCCGAAGTTTTGGAATCAGAATCGCATTTGTAGACTCAACCAAGGCGGCGTTCTCTTGGTTGACCCGAGCCTCGAGGAGCTTCTTTCGCTGCACCAACCCTTGTTGCAGAGACATCAGTTTTCTGACTGCTTCTCGATGAGCCGAGCGGGCTCCGATCACCATGGCAATAGAAACCAGCATTGCTGAGCCCATGATTGCACCGGCAAAACAGCGATAGACCCACGTCGCGTCGTTGGATAGGTGCAAGGTGTCGGCGGTGACTCCCACCATCACGTTTTTCACTGCCCCGAGAGCAGCGCCAAAGGCAATATTCGCGATCCAAAGGTAGGGGCGTCCGTTAAGACGCCTCACCAACAGCGATACGAGAACCCCGAGCAATGCGGCCAAGCCGAATGAAATCAGCAGCGGAATGAACCAAAGCCACGTGATCGAGTCCAACCGCAGGACATCCATGATCAGAGTTAGAAATGCGCTGAGAATTAGCGAGAAGACAAACAGGTCGCGACCCCACAGGCGCGGATTACTGAGTCGCGCGAACAATACGTTTTCGCGTTGGCGTGGTCTGCCCCTCAGACTCTCGTTCATGATGCAAGTTTGACAGGAAAAGATAGTTGCAGGACGATAACTTGCGCAAAAGCGAATACGCCTCCGACCCATTACCGACTGAGAAATCGCTAAATAGAATGTAAGAAGCGAATCCAAGCCATTCGCCCAGGACAGGCATGCACGTACTCTTCTTTTCTGACCACCACCCAGACTCGCTGGGCGGGGTTCAGACCAGTTTGCTGTTGCAAAAGAAGTATCTCGAGCGAGCTGGGCACACCGTGACCGTTGTTGTTTCGCGGCGCTATCGCCGAAACAAAACCGATGGCTTTATCGAGATGCCTGCGCTTCCGTTGCCGCCAACCGGCGCCTATTCGATTCAGCCCTCGCTGCATCTGGCTTTTCGCAAGGCTCAAAAGGCACTGAGCGAGCTATCGCAGCCGGTCGACATAGTGCACATCCAAGCCGATCTTTGGCAGGCGATCTTGGGTGCGGCCTGGGCTATCGACCATGACCTTCCGCTGGTTCAGACCATCCACACGAACCTTGAAGTCGGTTTTCAGCACAACTTCGGCAAGCGCGGGGCTAAGAGTGTTGGCCAGATCATGAACCGCTGGGCATCTTCGTTTTTGAACCAGCCGATTCCTGAAGATGCCAACTCGCTTTGGGAGTTTCAAAAGCAGGTTGCCCGACACTCCAACTTCGTCGCGTCGCCCTCGGTGCACTTCAACAAAGAACTCATCAAGCACCACGTGATCAAAGACGCCTTCGTGTTTCCTAATGGCGTCGACGATGACGTTGTCGAAGGCGTGACCCACCAGTGGGCCGACGCCTCAACTCGCAAACTCAAGTTCATCTGGGCTGGTCGTTTGAGCAACGAAAAGCGTGTCGTCGAGTTTTTGGGCGCTTTCGCTCAAGCAGACCTCAAAGATGTTGAGCTAGATATTTATGGCACCGGTCAACTCGAAGCGCGGTTGCGGTTGATGGTGCGCCAACTCGGTTTGCAAAAGACCGTGCGCGTTCGCGGGCGCCTGCCACACAAGCAACTGGTGGTTACCTTTGCCACGGCCGACTTGGTGGCGCAGTCATCGGTGGGGTTTGAAACTCAGGGCATGACTGTCTATGAGGCGATCTCGGTTGGCACACCGGTTTTTGTCGTCGATCCGAAGATCGCGGGCGAGCTGCCGAGTGCGAACGTTTGGCTCAGCAAAAAGCCTGACATTGACGAGATGGCCAAGACCCTAAAGCGTGTCGTCGCCGACATCCGTGCCGGAAAAGCAAAGCGAGCAGATGACACCGGAGACTGGTCGGTGCTGCAGAGCTCGCTGACCGCTCGCATGATCGAGCTCTATAAAGCAGCGATAAAGCAAGGGCCAAAGAAGCTCAACAAATGACCGACAAACGCACCCTCTTGAAGCAAGCCAACTTTAGGTGGCTGTGGACGGGGCAGGCGATTTCGGTTTTGGGCTCGCAACTGAGCGGCCTTGCTCTGCCAGTGTTTGCGGTGACCATGCTGAACGTGACGCCGCAACAACTCGGATTTCTTGGCACTGCAGACAACCTCGCCTTTTTGGTTTTTGCGCTGCTCGCGGGGGCCTGGGTTGATCGCTGGGTGAAACGTCGCGTGATGATTGTGGCCGACGTGGTGCGCATGCTCGCTGTCGGCGCGATTCCGGTGCTGTATTTTGCCGGCCTCTTTCAGTATTGGCAGTTGTTGACTGTGGGAGCGATCATCGGCACGGCAACGGTGTTCTTCGATGTCGCCTCGCAGTCATTCATTCCGATCTTGTTCAAAGATGACGAAATCGGCACGGCCAACTCGGCCCTAGAAACCTCTGGCCAAATCGCGGGAATCGGTGGGCCATCGTTGGTTGGATCTTTGCTGACCGTGTTGCAGGCTCCGTTCTTGCTGGTCGCTGATGCGGTGTCGTTCTTGGTGTCGGCGATAACTCTGTCTTTCATTCGCGACAAAGAGGTGAAGGCGCCGGTTGAGAGTCGTCGACCCCTCAAGACCGAAATCGCCGAAGGCATGAAGTTCGTTTGGAACCAGCCGCTGATTCGTCGCATCTCGTTCACTACTGCAACCTCGAACCTGTTCACCTCGCTCGGCGCTGTGCTGTTTCCAATTTTTGCCTTGCGCTATCTGGGAATGTCGGTGGCTGTCTTCGGTTTGGTTTGGTCGATCGCTGCGGTGGGTGGCCTGCTTGGCGCCATGCTTGCCAGCAGGCTGATGAAATTAATCGGCGAAGGTCAGCTGATTGTGGCCTCCTGCTTTGTCAGCGGTTTCGGGTTCGCTCTGCTTCCGGTATCGGCTGCGCTGCCCCACCAGTATTCGCCGATTCTTATTTGCGTTGGTGAGTTTCTGGTTTCGTTCACGGCCCTGACCTACAACATCACGCAGGTTTCGGCCCGTCAGCGCCTATGCCCAAAGCCGCTGCTTGGGCGCATGAACGCGTCGATTCGTTTTATGGTTTGGGGCGTCATGCCAATCGGCTCGTTCATCGGCGGTTTGATTGGTCAGCAGTTTGGCGTGGTGGTGGCGCTGTCGGTTGGCGCGGTCGGAAACCTGTTTGCCGCGTTCTGGATATTCTTTAGCCCCCTGCGCAGCATGACCAACATGCCAAGCGCTCCAGACGAAAACGCTAAGGCTTAGAGCAAACCCATCTTCGATGCCGCGGCGCGCAGTTCGGCGCGGGCGTCGGGGTGGGCGGCGTTCTCAATCAGGTTGTGAGCCTGCTGTTTTTCGCTGTGGCCAAAGCAGTCGGCAACGCCCTGCTCGATGACCTCGTCGGCTGCCGCCAAAAGTGTGTGCGGGGTGGCGAAGTTTCCACTTGCGACGATTCGGGGGTTCGCTGGCAGATCGCCAAGAATCTGCTTCAGCTGGTCGATCGTCACTTTGCGCACAATTCCAAACTACCCTTATTTCATGGCAGTCAGCTGGGAGTTCATCGAATCGCTCGCTCAGGCATACCCGCAGTGCAAAACCGTCGAGGGCGAGCGCCTTGAGTGGTGCGTAAAAGGCAAGGCGGTTGCCTGGGAGCGCCCGTTGAGCAAGCGTGATCTGGCGGCTCTTGGCGATGCCGCGCCGGCCGGACGCGTCTTGGCAGTGCACGTTGAAGACCTTGGGGTCAAACAGGCCTGGATCGAGTCGGCCCCAGGCGTTTGCTTCACCAGCCTGCACTTCGCCAACTATCCGGCGGTGCTCGTCGACTTAGAGCGCGCGGATGAATCCATCGTGCGCGAGCTGTTTCTAGAAACGGCCGAGTGGCTCAACGAGTCAAGATAATCGCGGCGAAAACCGCAAACAGAATCGCCATGACGCGGTTGAGAACGATGCGGTTGGTGGCGCGATCGAGCCAGCGCTTTGCCACCGACGCAATCGACATGTAGAACGCCGTGATCAGTGCAAACCCCAAGATGACTATCGCCCAGAGCACGAGCAAATCGCCAAAGGTGTTTAGCCCCTTGGCTACCACGATTGGAACGATCGAGGAGTAGAACAGCAAAGGCTGTGGATTGCTGACACCCACGAGAAAACCGCCGAGAACTGAGGTGGCTGCGCCGCGGGTGTTGTTAGCGGCGGTTTTCGAGCCAGCGCCGCGAGATGGTTCGGGGGCTGTGCCCGCGGCATCGTGGTGGGGTTTTGAAATCCAAAGTCGAACAGCCATGAACAGCAAAAAGCTCGCTCCGAAAGCCTTGAGCACCCAGAAGAGTTGCGGGTTGTTGGCGAGCAGAGCGCCTGCGCCGTAGAACGCGAGCGAGACCATGGTGGTTTTGGCGAGCGCGATTCCGAGGGCGTATTGCAGGGCTGAGCTGCGGCCGCCAACGATCGTGCGGCTGACGATGAGCATGGTGTCGGTGCCGGGTGCGCCGGCGGCGAGCAGGTAGGCCACCGCGAAGAAGACGAACGCATCCATGAGAGTAGTCTGGCATAGTGAGAAAAGGCGATTCGTGGCGTGCGTTAAAGCACCGAAACTATCGTCTTCTCTACCCTGCGAGCCTGCTGTCGAACATTGGCACCTGGGCCCAGCGCATCGCCCAAGACTGGCTGGTGCTCGAGCTAACCCACAACAATGCCGTCATTCTTGGCGCCGTCACTGCGCTGCAATTTTTGCCTTCGCTGCTGCTGTCGCTTTGGGGCGGGTTGCTGGCCGATCGCTTCGACAAGCGCAAGTTGCTGTTCTTGACCAACCTCGGTGGCGGGCTCGGCAGCGCGGTGCTTGGCGTTCTGGTTTTGGCGCACGTCGTGCAGATTTGGCACGTTTATGTTTTGGCATTCGTAGTCGGTGTCTTCAGTGCGGTCGATGCTCCGATTCGAATCTCGTTCAACAGCGAGCTAGTTGGCAAGGATGACCTGCCGAACGCGGTGTCACTAAACTCGGCAAACTTCAACCTCGGGCGACTGATCGGGCCAGGGGCATCGGGGTTGTTGATTGCAGCCTTCGGAACCGGTCCTTCGTTTTTGATCAATGCGCTCAGTTATGTGGCGATGATCGTTGCGCTATCGAGGCTCAGGGTCAAAGAACTGCAGCGAACGGTCAAGGCGAATCGGTCGGCAAGCCTTCGCGAGGCGTTTGACTACGTGCTCAAGAAGCGCAATATCGCGATCGTCATGCTGACGGTGTTTTTTGCGACCACCTTCGGCCTGAACTACCAAGTATTCATGGCACTCATGGCGACAACGGTTTTTGGCAAAGGGCCCGGCGAGTTTGGTGCTCTGGGTTCGGTGCTGGCGATTGGTTCGTTCTCGGGGGCGCTGTTGGCCGCGCGTCTTGAGCACATGCGTCGGCCTTCGGTGATCGCACTCGGCACGGTTGGTTTTGGTTTGTCTCTGACGACGCTCGCTTTTATGCCGACCTATTTCATGTTTGCCCTAGCTCTGCCAATCGGTGGTTGCGTTGCGTTGCTCACCTTGGTTTCGGCCAACTCATACGTGCAGACTTCGACCAGCCCAGAGCTGCGCGGGCGCGTGATGGGAATCTATCTGTTGATTTTCATGGGCGGCACACCAATCGGGTCGCCGCTGATCGGTTGGACAGCCGAGCAACTTGGAATTCGCAACACGATCTTCTTGTGTGGTTTAGTCGTTGCTGCCGGTGCCCTGTTCAGCATCTGGTTGCTGCGCGGTGGCAAGGGCGATGCTCCGGGCAAGGCCGAGCCGACCACCGACACCAGTGCGATCAATATCGTCGGGCGCTAGCCCGGCGACAATATGCAAGCTAGGGCGCTAGCTCAGTTCGAGTTCGAAATCTTCGCCTGCGTTCGCGATCGTCTTGCTACTGGCTCCTTGAGCCGTGTGCCAAATCACTTCGAACTCTTCGCGAGCAAAGCCATCGAACCCCTTGCCGGTTGAGCGTGCCTCGAGCAAAGTGCGGTCGCCGTTGCGCACAAAGTTGAACTCGGTGCGAACCAGCTTGCCGTCGGCGGCATCGAAGGTGAGGCCGTCGTCCTCTTGAAGCATCGACTGGTATTCGATGTTGCCCTCGGGCACAAACACGTGCAACTGAATCTTCTTAGGTGCGAGGCCCTTGGTGTTTAGCGGCGCTTCTTCGAGCATCGGGATAACCGCGCCAGCCCGCACGAACATGGGGATGGTTGCCAGCGGAGCATCCACGGTGAATGTTTCGCCCTTGCTCACATAGTGCTTGCCGGTGTGCCAGTCGAACCATTCGCCCTCTGGCAAATAAACATCGCGCTTGGTCTGACCGGCTGCGAATACCGGGGCGACCAGGATGCTCGCGCCGAACAGGTATTGGTCGTCGAGGTCGCGCACCTTTGGGTCGTATTGG
>Ga0114960_10003449_pt1 | contig 12093 bp, 21 predicted proteins | sample C_130625_MF_Meta_FD_92637 | JGI IMG/M metagenome (GOLD analysis project Ga0114960, IMG submission 92637) | Freshwater microbial communities from Lake Croche, Canada to study carbon cycling - C_130625_MF_MetaG | ecosystem: Environmental > Aquatic > Freshwater > Lake | place: Lake Croche, Canada... | reverse complement strand
CATTCAACACACCACATTTGATTGCAACCATCAATTTTATAAATACGTACTGAACAACCAGGACATGCCCTTGTCTCTTTTTTCATCATAGTTACTGTTTCAACATTTTCGGGTTTGCAAACATGTCCAACTCCTTCTCCGCCTTCAACCTCTTCATGTTCAACCTCGAAACATTTTGGGCATGTACGTTTATTACATAAATCGCATTTGTAAGAAGTAGAGAGAAATCCTTTACAATCTGATTGACATTTCATAATAAATGTTTTTCGATCTGGTTTTTTTTCTTTAAGAAATTCAGAATGAGCTAAAATCATTTCTTGTTCTTTCTTTTTAATTTCAACCTTAAGATTTTTTATCTCGCTCTTGATATCTAATATTCTTTTATCAAGTTTTTCTTTAATAATAAACATTTTTGCATCATATTGTGTATCTGGTAGCCGACTCTTCTCTAAATTAGTTAGTACGGTCTTTCTATTTTCTTTAAATTCGCCATTATAATAACTTTTATTTACAGCGGCAACAACAAACTCAGGTTCCCATTGCATTTTGCACTTCATACAATGAGGTTCATTCAATATATCTTTGAAATATGTTCGAACACATTGTTTACAACAATTATATTGACATTTATCACATTTAACTAATTTATAAGTGCTATTATTGAGATCCTCATAACATACGTCGCACGTTTTAGATGAAGTAAACGTAGTACCGGTAGACATAGCAGACGAAGACTTGGATGAAGATGAAGACATTGTTTTATAATAATATATTTAAAATATGTTCAAATCAATTTTATAAACCAAACTATCTTATATTTTTAATTGACGTGTCTAAAGGTTCAAAATCTTTTGCCTCAGTACCACATTTATCTTCTCTCCTTCTCATCCTTTCTGCCTTTTCAAAATAAGGACGATTTTCTAAAATACGAATATGTTTATGACAAAGTCCTAAATCATTATATTTATCATCATATGGCGATGGTTCAAAATATTTGCAATTCAAACAAGAATGAAATAAAAGTAGATAGAAACGCATACATTATATACAAATATAATTTTTATATAATATTATATTATTCATATGACTTAAGAAGCAGGAGGAGCAGGAACAGGAGGAGCAGGAGGAGCAGGAACAGGAGGAGCAGGAAGACGAGGAGGACGAGGAGGTGGTGGAGCCATCGGGTTCTTATCTTTATTTATTACAACAGGATGTTTTGCATTTTTACCTGATCCACCTTTGATGTTGTTCCTAGTTTTTCTAGTTTTTCTAGTTTTTCTAGTTTTTCTAGTTTTTCTAGTTTTAGTTTTTCTTTTAATATATCGCGTGTGCATATATATTATAAATATAATATAAAGAGAATTATTATATTTATATGTCGTGGTGTGGCGCAGAGGAAGCGCGATAGGCTCATAACCTATAGGTCGTTGGATCGAAACCAACCATCACGTATTTAATTTGGCAATGCCTCTGCAAGTCCAGAAACACTGACACCTTTAAACGCGGGTGGTGCTTTATTTATATTTAATTTACGTTGCCCAGTGTTTTTGGCGTTTTCATTCTATTTCTCATTATATTCACTAAATATAAAAACCCGGTTAGCTCAGTTTGGTAGAGCGCAGGACTTTTAATCCTGTGGTCGTGGGTTCGATCCCCACATCGGGTGTCAAAATATTAAAAAAAGGACTTATAGTGTAATGGTTATCACCCTGGGCTTTGGTCCCAGTAATCCCGGTTCAACTCCGGGTAAGTCCTATTCAATTAAATATTTCAAAAACTTACATAAATAGATGCTTAAAATCTAATTACTTTTCTGGTAACTCCTTTACCGACGTTAAATGCTCCTTTACCAACGTTAAATGCTCCTTTACCTATTCTGAAAACACCTTTTCCTAAACCAATTACACCTTTTCCAACACTAACTACTCCGTTTCTTGTACCATTTCTAATTCCATAAATACCCTTTGTAATGCCGTTCGAAGTTCGTCTAGTTCCTCTTCGTCTAGTTCCTCTTCGTCTAGTTCCTCTGGTTCCTTTTACTTTACGCATTATATTAATACAATATAAAAATTTTATTAAAATAAAGTCTTTAATGCGCTTATAGAAGTTAATATTGAAAAAGCATCACATATGAATAATTCTGAAAACATCTGTACTTATTAAATCCATGTTATTAAAAGATACTCAAATGAGTATTGTAGAATAATTTATATTTTACTAATATAATGAAAACTAAAATGTACTGAGACTCTGCGTTTACAGGAGGAGCAGGAGTCCGACAACTTGACACGTATAGAATGACCGAAGATTTAAGGGAACTTATGGAAAACCCCGTAAAATTTTAAAAATTAAGAGAGACCTCGATGAATCAGATAGACATTGCACTGAAATATTAATCAGACTTGATAAAGAGACTATTTTGTTTCTAAAAAGATTGCATCAGTACTTCATGATCATAATGTAGGTCTTCCAGATGCAGATGATTATCTTGACACCCCCATAAACTATTTGAAACAGTTATATGCTAATGTAATGAATATACATCAATTAACTGAATATAACAATGCATCAGATATAGAAGCTGAATTTAAACTAGAACATGACAATAATAGTAACGGTGGTAACGGTGGATATGCAGAGCTTCGTGAAATATTTAGTGATGATGATACAGATGATGAAATACTCGCTATGGTAAATGAATTTAATAATCAACCAGTACAAAGAAGTAGAAATAGAAATGGTGGAAGTAAAAGATCAAGAAGTAGAAACAGAAATGGTGGAAGTAAAAGAGCAAATAGAGCAAACAGAGGAAGTAAAGGAAATAGAAAATAAATTTTATTCTATTTAAATATAAAATTGAATCATGAAAATTTTGTAAAAATAAATTTAAATCATGATTCAATTAGTAGCAGAGATTGAACATGCTGATTCACCAGATATATTTGATTATATTGTAGAAGCATTTGAATATATGCTGATTAAAATTATTAAATTAACAACTTGTTTATATCAATGATTTAATAATTACGCTTATGATATTTACGACTATTATTTTTATTATTTTTATTATTTTTATTATTTTTATTATTTTGATTTTGACTTTGATTACGACGTCTTTTAATAATTCCTTTAATTTCTTTCGTTAATTTTCTTTTCGTTGGAGCAAGAATAGGATTTGGATACATCGTCATATGTTTTTTATTTGGATCACGTGGAACACATAAAAACCCACAAAAATCTGTATAATTTAATGTACCACCATAATTACGCGAAGCCTTTTCAGGATCAGTAATAATGTTATTATTTGAATCTACATGCTGTACTGGTTTGTATCCAGGTTTATGATCCCAAAATTTTGTATCATCATTTTGTCTGTAATAATGATAATCTCTGCGCGGAGCAACAACTAATGCTCCTTTATAATAATCTGCAGGGCATGTAGATTTTTTGGTTGTTTTAAAAATATATTTGTTATCATCCAATGTTCGTTTCATAATATTAGGACAACTAAAATCATCTGTTTTTAAACGTGGATGTCCACTCGCATAACCAGGTTGTGAACGACGACAATATTCCTGTTGTGGCAATTCATCATGACATACCTCTTCTGCTTTTTTACTTTTAAGATTTAAAAAAAAAGAATAACAATTATGACTTTCTCTCACATATTTATTGTAATTGTAACTTCTATTATTAGAAGAAATTTTTATCATTATATATTATCAATTAATTTAATTTTAATTTTTTTAAATCGATTTGACAAATTCAAACCATATATAATTTTATTATTATCAAAACGTTTATCTACATCTTGAGTCGATTTACTATGAAATAATAAAATTTTATGTTCTATTGTCTCAATTAACAATTTCAAATCAGAATCATCCATGTAAACCCAACCAAGTTGATTTTTATACATGAATAAATGCTTTGTCATTTTCATAAAAGGTTTCTTTTTATTTTCTTCTATAATTATTGAAATAATCTGATCTTCCATATTTGTTTCTATTATTTGAGACAACTGTTTATCATTGATAGTAATATCATTTATCACTTCATCCATATCATATTGATTTTGACATTCCTTACCATGAGTCATATGTATAATGAGTGATTCTAAATCACTTACTCTCTTTTCTAATAATTGAACTCGATTCACCATTTCATCCATTTTACATTTGAATTGAAGAATATATTCATATCAATTTTATAAAGTAATATATAATGGATATCGATAAATATACCCCAAATGATTTAAAAAAATTATTCACAAAAGGAACAAGTATTAATTTTTTAAATGATTATACCTTTCAAGATGTAGAAGATGGAAAAAAGAAATTATATATTCAAATGGTAGAATCAAAAGATTCGAAAGAAAAGGAAAATTTGAAATCTTTTTTAGATAGTGCAGGAAAAAAATTAATGGAAGATAAACTATCAAATGGGTTTGATAAACCAATTGGATCTGTTATAAAAAATACAGTAAAAGATAATTTGAATCCAAACTATAAAAATACAATCAAACGTCTTATTAATATTGATTCACAATATATACCATTAAATACAAAACCAGAATTATATGTATTCAAATTAACAGAAAAATTAATCAATGTTGTCTCTATTGAATTAATTAATTTACAAGTTCCAGTAACATTTTATAATATAGAAGATAGACAAGGAAATAACTTTTTTTATATTTATCCAACACCATCTCAAGGTCAAACATCAAGTCCATCTCCAGTTTTAATTGATATTTCAGATGGAAATTATACAATTGCTACATTAATTAGTGCAATAAATAATGAATTAAGTACAAAATTAAATTCACAACCTTCTTATTCTGATATATCATTTGCAATTGATCCAATTAATGGTAAAACAATAATCACAACTACAAAAGATTATACAATTGAATTTTATGAAGATGATTCTATGAGTGAAACAACAAAAATAAATCATTGTTTAGGATGGATATTAGGATTTCATACATTTGAAACAGATGAAACAGACAAACCGTATTTGATATATAAAGTAACTCATAGCATTACCTCTGATAAAGTAGCCTATATAGGAACAACTAAAAATATTATTGTTGTATTAGATGAATTTAGTCAAAATCAAACATCGGGTACAATGGTACAGACCATAAATGATATAAATAGCATAAAACCAACTCAATATTATGTAAATAGTAAAGCTCCTAAAAATAATGATTTTATTCCACCAAATTTAAATTGTTTAACGCCATCCAATATAGTAACACCAATGCAAATGAAAAATGCAATGACAGATACAGGACTTACTCGAGCACAAATTTATACAAGAGCACAAATTAATCAAAATAAATTTTTAGTAAATCAACAAAATAATTATTTAGAACCTAATGCACAAAATAATATATTAGCAATTGTTCCTTTTGAAACAGTTCCTTGGGGAAACAAATATTTCACTGATAAAAATAAATATGTACGCGAATATCATGGTCCAGTTGAAATAGATAAAATGCAAATACGTTTATATGATGAAAAAGGATATGAAATGAATTTCAATGGTGCAAATTGGTCTCTTACAATGATAACAGAACATTTGTATAAATATTAGCGTGGTTCCACGCGACGGTTTAGAATATGTTTCTGCACCTCCCTTAAATAATTGTATATAATAATGGATAAATTGAATGTAAATCACTTAGAGAAAGATGATGCTTGTCTCAAATTTGTCTATGAACATATTCCTAAAGAAGACCAATTGTATGAAACATATGAAGATTTTTTAAAGGCAATTGCAACTCATGACGAAAAGTCAATAAAACAATATGATATTCTTGAAAAAAGAATTAAACTTGCTCAAACCATCATTAATGATCTTATAAATCTAGATAAATCTAGATAATATATAGTATGTTCAAAATAGCACAAAAGAAAGCAGTAGACAAGTTTACGAATCCAGAATTTATTAAAAATATTAAAGAAGAAGATCCAAATATGATAAAACAGTTGGATATTCTTAAACAAATAAATGAACATGGTTATTTGACTATAAATAGTCAAGGAGGTATAAAAACAGAAAATTATGAAGAAAGATCTTTTATTATTGGTTTCATGTTAAGAAAAGATGCAATAAAATTTGTACACAATATAAATATGAACACAGACAAAATTGCACTATCTATTGTGGAATCTGATACGTATGCAGATGCAAAATTAGACATACCTCTCACAATTGAAAATAAAAAAGGTATATGGAAATCTTTTTATCACATGTCGACCTTTGTACCAGTAAAACATTTGATTCAAGAAAAACAAAAAATGGGATTAGATCCAAATGTAGATGTTCTTTATATTTTTTGTTGGGATCCAAAATGGAATAGAAATGGTTCATCTAAAACGGGCCTTTTTACAGATGTTTTAAAAATGTTAAATTGATTTTTTATTTTGGTTCAACATGTAATGCTTTATGATCCGAATAATATTTATGTACATTATTTTCTATTTTATTTAAATTTTGTATTGTTACAGGCAAAGGATCCATATTTTTAACCCAAATTGCATCAATATAATCTGGAGGTGCATAATTATATTTACCATTCATATAATAATTTACTCCACATGTTGTTTTTTCTGTTGAATTATTAGACAATTTAAAATTTTCAAATTTGAATATTTCTGGATGTTGATTCATGTCACATGTAAAAATACATTTTTCTTCATTTGTGCCAAGAACACCTGAATGTAGTAAGGCATCATTATATGGTTTATTTATTTGTTCTGGAGGTCCACCAGGAAAATGTGCAGTAGCATATCTAATATCATTTATTATTACAGAAAATGCCTTATTTCCTTCTTTTATAGTATCAAATTGCATAATACCCTTTTTACATGCAATCAATAGACCCTGTTGAACATTTGCTCTCATGATAGGTGATCGAAAATAGATATAATCATATTTTGATTTCTTTTCTGAATTATTTGAATTATCTGAGTTATCTGAGTTATCAGACTTGTTTGATATAACTGTAAATGTTTTTGGTGCGTTTTTTGGTAGGTCGTTCAATATGATATCTGGAAATAAAACTTTAACAAAATCATCTGAAACTTCTTGTAATAAAATTACATGATCTGTCAACTTATCTATTAAAAGTGTTTTCAAATATTCAAATCTTTTTGTATTGAAAACATTATTTAAATCTTTGATTTCATTTATAGTAGTATTAATTGTAGAATTTTGGTTTAGTGTTTCATCCTCAATAATTTTTGGCACATCTTCATCAGGTAGATTCTTGTTTTTCAAATCCAAAGTTTTATTGTTTGCTACAGCAGGATCTAAAACATTTAAGTGAAATATTCCTGGCATAGATTTTTTTTGAATAAAAATTGAACCACCTTTGATTTTTTTAATTTTTTGATTTTTTCTTTTACTTTTTTTTCTATGTCTCTTTATTCTTCTTAAAGTTTTATTCATTATATAATATATTAATATAAAAAGAAATAATATATATAGTTGTCAATAGCTCTTGATAGTTCAGTTGGCAGAACGGCGGACTGTAAATCCGTAGGTCGTGGGTTCAAGTCCCACTCGAGAGATATAATCAAAGAAAATCTGATTGAAAAGTTTCATCCACTAATCTTTTCAATATAATATTTAAACACTTAGTATCATATTTTTCTTTTACTTTTTTATAAAATTCTTCTTTGCTTACATATCTATAAAATTCATTCATATCTATATCTATTTCAATAATATCATTTGAAATATCCACAACATAATTTAAACACTTAACCCATGCAAAATTATCCATTTTGAACTCTGAATCAGAATCAATTACATCGCCAAATTCCATATATCCATAAAATATAATATCAACACAAGGTCTATGATTTCTTTTCATATAATATTTTTGTTCGTATATTAATTTACGTTTATCAATAGATTCAAGAAGTTTCATTTTCAATAAAATATTTTACTTATTACACATTTCAATTTTAAGAAAATAATATTTTTCTTCTATAATGAGATGGACGATAAAATATAAAAAATCAATAAATTGTAAACGCCCAAAAGGTTTTTCTCAAAAACAATATTGTAATGGAAGAAAAACAAAAAGTCTTAAAAGACGTAATACTAAAACTCATAATTAGACAAATGACAAATGACAAATGATTCATCGATTAATCGTTTCATTACAATATTCAAACTTGTTATCATATTTTTCTTTTACTTTTGTATATTCTTTACTTATTTATAAAATGTAGTCAGAACAAGATCTAATCCAGTATCTATTCTAAATCATATAAATCCCATTCAAAATTATAACCATTAAATATACAATCAAAACTCTTGATATGTCTTTCTTGATATGTCTTGAATAAACGTCTTTTTTTTCACATATTTCTCTCCTTTTACCAATTTATTCTTGTTAACAAGTTCAAACATTTTTTGAATAAAAATATTATTTTACAATAAGTTCAATTTTACCATTCAAATGATTCATCTACTAATCGTTTCAATATAATATTCAAACACTTATGATCATATTTTTCTTTTACTTTTGCATAATATTCTTTTTTGCTTATACGCCTATGAATAATGGTTGGGAGTAAATCTTGATAAAATGAATAGTATGCATGTGATGTAAACAATGCATGTGGAGTTCTTTCGCCTTCTAGATAGTGAACAAGTGTTGCATATATTTCAGTATATTTTTCATTTTTTATATAATCCTTAATATAATATCTGACTCCTTTTATTAATTCATTTATATTCACACGTTCAAAAAGTACAAAAGGGTCTTCTTGAATATGAATCATTTCAATAAAAATACAAATACCATTTATATTATTTACCATTGAAACGATTCATCTATTAATCTTTTCAATACAATATTCAAACACTTGGCATCATATTTTTCTTTTAGTTTTTCAAAATATTCTTCTTTGCTTACATATTTGTAATATATATTTGAACAAAGATGCATTTGAAATTCATAATTATTATTTGGATATTTGAAAAATGATCCTCCACTGAATATTAAATTGTCTTTTCGTCCTAAAAATTTATGTTTTACACAATATATTTGTCCTTTTATCAAATGATTCTCATTGACTAATTCAAGCATGGTTCAAAAGAAATGTTAGAATAAAGATTAGAATAAAGATTAGTTCAATTTTTACAACCAGCTAAAGGTTTCATTTACCAACCGTTTCAATACAATATCCAAAGAGGTTTGATCATATTTTTCTTTTACTTTCATATAATATTCGTCTTTAGTGACATATCTATAAAAGTTAAAATATTCTTGATGCACTTGAAATGAATTTGTACCATTCCAATATCTAAAAAATGAATCTCCAAGATATATCATATCTCCTTCTACAAATCCTCCAGTTCGTACTACATGATATGTTTGTCCTTCTACCAAATCATCTACTAGTTCAAACATGTTTGAAGAAAAATATATGATTTTTTTTTCATTCACTTTTTGAAATCAATTTTACCATACAAAGTGTTCATTGACCAATCGTTTCAATATAATATCTAAACACGTTGCATCATATTTTTCTTTTATTTTTGCCTTATATTCTTTATTTGTTACATGTCTATAATATTGATTTGTATCAATAAACAAATAAATAATACTATTCATATATAAACATTGACATACAGCAATTTCTATACCTCCAAGTATATCGTATTCAAGAAATATTATATTACGATCTTTATAACCTTTCACAAAATATGTTTCTCCATTTATTAATTTTCTACTATTCACAAGTTCAAACATTTTGAAGAAAAATAAAAATAATTTATTGGTTCAATTTTTGAACTCACTAATTTCACTAATTTCACTAATTTCACTAATTTTGATTTTGATTCAAAACTATATATTTCCAATAAATTTAATTTTATTACCATAACGAATATAAATAAATATGCTTTGATCGAATGTAAATTTTAATTTTAATAAATCAGAAACAAATTCAGAAACAGATAAAATAAATCGATGAATTACATTTTTTTTATTAAATGTATTAATATATATTTTTGCCCGACGCAAATCAGGTAATTTCATCAATATATTTTCTTTAATATAATGAATCACATAATATATATATTTTGATTCTGAACTAAAGGACATTCTTATTTTTGAAAGATTTACTACATGATCCATTATAGGATTATCAGAGTTTGAATAATATACAGTTGAAGTAACAATATCATACGATAGCGGCCGAGTATAAGAGTGACAATCTGAATGAGGGATCAAACTCGTACTCATGCTTGTGCTGAATATGTCTATTTATATTATTATTTAAAGTTTCAATTTTAAATAATATATCATAGTATGGTATCAAAATTTGAATTGGCATTAAATGCGCTAAAACAAAAAATGGATGTTACTATTGTAGAAACTCAACATTCAACTATAACAAGATATCAAGCAATAAAGGATGGAGAAGAAATTGCCGAGATACAATTAAGTATTACAAATGCATCAGTAGGATATGAAACAAATGATCCATGGTTTACACCTTCTAGACAACACAAACGACAAGCAATTGTAGTCACCTGGTTGAGTTCAAAAGTGAAAGGGTATGGTTCAAAAATGCTTGCGTATGGTGTATTATCTATGCAACGTAAACATCCAAGAATAATCTATAGTATATTAGATGATGATTCTGAAAAATCTACTCATATGGTAGATAATATTTATAGTAAGTTTGGTTACAGACCAGTAAATTTTGCAAAAAAACTGAATAATGGTGTAGAATTAAATGGGCCTGAAAAACAAGTGTTATTAATACATTTTTTAGAAAAAGTAATTGAACTCTTTGATTTGGATGTACAATCCATGAAATATAAATCTAAAATTACACGTAGTACACGTAGTACACGTAGTACACGTAATACACGTAGTACACGTAATGCACATAGTGCACGCAAACAAATTAAAAGTCGCACAAAAGCTAGAAAGAGGCATAGTATTTAAAATTGAACCACAAATAAATAAGAATAATATATCAAAAATGTTTGCATTACGCTTGACCATTGATAATACCGAGCTGAAAGTATTCAATGATGGTAAGATTATGCGTAAGATGACACATAATTGGAAAGAAATTAAAAACAAGGTAAATCAAAGTAAAGGATATAATGTAATACTTATTAATAAAAAACAATATATGCGATCCAAAATAATTGTAAATGCATTTTTGAATATATCACTTGATGACAAAACAATATATATTTGTCATAAAGATAATGATAAATTAAATAATTCAATCATAAATTTAGAAATCAAGAAGAAAAAATGAAAACAGCATGATCATTCAAATATATCTTTGAAACTATCTGCATCACGATCACCTTGGTACAATGTAGCCTTTCCATTTACAAATTTAATAATAGTAGGATAACCGTCGATACTGTACTTTTTCATAATTTCTTGATCTTCTTTACTACCTTCTCCGCAATTAACTTTGATCATTTTTACTTCATCTGAGTTGATTTCTTTTGCAGTTTCATCCCAAACAGGTTTTATTTTTTTACAATGACCACACCAATCTGCATAAAACAATACTAATTTTGTACCAGATTTTACTTGATCATCTAAATTTTTTGAATCAGTTTCAAAACCTTCAAATCCTTCTTTTAAAAATTTATCATAAATAAAATATAATGCAACTAAAATAATAAGTATAATAATTAATCTTGGTAAATTCTTAGCGGAACACATTGATTTCATTTCTTTCATTTTTTTCATCATCATTCGTTCCATTATATAAAGTAGATATAAAAAGATTAATTTGGTTTGAATGTTTTGACTAAATAAAAAATAAAGGCAGGAGTATTTTTAACCATCTCTTTGACTGCACCAATCATTACTTTTATTGCATCTCTTGGTACCTTTTGTATTGCATTGTCTATATCACGTATTGGGCCATCAAAAATACCACCTAATAGTCTAAAATTTACATCAGGTAATTTCATAGATGGAATAGAAGGTATATCTACATTTAAACTTGGAATATCTGGTATATCTACATCAAGATCAGGTACGCCAGGAATACCAGGTGTAGAAGGAGTATCATAACT
>Ga0114960_10003447_pt1 | contig 12101 bp, 10 predicted proteins | sample C_130625_MF_Meta_FD_92637 | JGI IMG/M metagenome (GOLD analysis project Ga0114960, IMG submission 92637) | Freshwater microbial communities from Lake Croche, Canada to study carbon cycling - C_130625_MF_MetaG | ecosystem: Environmental > Aquatic > Freshwater > Lake | place: Lake Croche, Canada... | reverse complement strand
ACCGACATCTTGAACCCGGTGCAAGGCAATGGCGCTTATGCCGCCGACTTCCCGCTCTTTGCCGGTCAACACATTTGGAAAGCAGTGCCGGTCATTTTGGAGGCGCTGAAAAACGCCAACCGCTTGATGGCCACGCACGGCATCACCCACAGCTACCCGCATTGCTGGCGGCACAAAACACCGGTGATTTACCGCGCCGCAGCGCAGTGGTTTATTCGCATGGACGAGGGTGCGGGTGTGTTCACCATCGACAAAGCGCCCAAAACGCTGCGCCAATTGGCGCTGGACGCGATTGAGCAAACCCAGTTTTACCCCGAAAACGGCAAAACCCGTTTGCGCGACATGATCGCCAACCGCCCCGACTGGTGCATTTCGCGTCAACGCTCTTGGGGCGTGCCCGTGCCTTTCTTTTTGCACAAAGACAGCGGCGAATTGCATCCGCGCACCATGGCCATCTTGGACCAAGCAGCCGACATGGTGGAACACGGCGGCATCGAAGCGTGGAGCCGTGCCACGGTGCAAGACATCCTCACCCAAGCTGGCGACCACCCCGAGGACTACACCAAGAGCACCGACATTTTGGAGGTGTGGTTTGACTCAGGAAGCACCTTCGAGCATGTGCTGCGCGGCAGCCACAAAGACGCTTACGACCGGCCGCCCTTTCACGAAACTGGCCCCGAGGCCGACCTGTATTTGGAAGGCCACGACCAACACCGGGGCTGGTTTCACAGCTCACTTCTTTTGGGCTGCGCCTTGTACGACCGCGCACCCTACAAAGGCTTGTTGACCCACGGCTTTGCCACCGATGGGCAAGGCCGCAAGATGAGCAAATCGCTTGGCAACACCGTGGTGCCGCAAGAGGTCACCGACAAACTGGGTGCGGAAATCGTGCGCCTGTGGGTGGCCTCCACCGACTACTCGGGCGACTTGAACATCGACGACAAAATTTTGGCGCGGGTGGTCGACACCTACCGCCGTGTGCGCAACACCTTGAAGTTTTTGCTCGCCAACACCAGCGACTTTGATATCGCCAAAGATGCGGTGGCCTTGGCCGATATGCTCGAGGTCGACCGCTACGCTTTGAGCCGCACCGCGCAACTGCAAGCCGACATCGTGGGCCACTACAACGCGACAAAAAAAGTGTTCGAGGGCGGTCACTTTGGGGTGTACGAGTTTCACCCCGTGGTGGCCAAGCTGCAAATTTTTTGTTCCGAAGATTTGGGCGCTTTCTATTTGGACGTGCTCAAAGACCGCCTCTACACCACCCAAACCGCGTCACACGCCAGGCGCAGCGCGCAAACCGCGCTGTGGCACATCACCCAAGCCATGTTGCGCTGGATGGCGCCTTTTCTCAGCTTCACCGCCGAGGAGGCATGGGCCATGATTGGCGATGGCAAAAGTATTTTTGCTGACACCTATTCGGCACTGCCCTCCCCCGATGCTGGGCTGCTGGCCAAATGGGCCCGCATCCGCGAATTGCGTGAGGCTGTGAACAAAGAAATTGAGGTGTTGCGCAGCCAAGGCCAAGTGGGCTCGTCTTTGCAAGCCCAAGTGCAACTGACATTGAGTTCGACAGACCACGCCTTGCTGCAAAGCTTGGGCGAAGATGTGCGCTTTGTGTTCATCACCTCTGCGGTTCAGTTCGCGGCAGGGGAAGCGTTGTCGGTTCACGTCAGTCCCTCACCCCACACCAAGTGCGAACGCTGTTGGCATTACCGGGTAGATGTGGGCCAAGTGGCGGCGCATCCCCAGTTGTGCCAGCGCTGTGACAGCAATTTGCACGGCGTGGGCGAAACACGTTCGTTTGCCTGAACGGGGGGATAGATCGTGGCCTCTCGCAACGCTCCCTCCTTGAAGCTTTGGCTGTCACTGTCGCTCTTGATTTTGGTGCTGGACCAACTGACCAAAGTATTGATCGTGGGTCATTTTCAGTGGGGTGAAAGCCAGGTCATCACTGATTTTTTCAACCTGGTTCGGGTGCACAACAGCGGGGCTGCTTTTTCTTTTTTGGCCTCTGCGTCTGGTTGGCAGCGCTGGTTTTTCATTGGCCTGGGCGGTGCAGCGGCAGGGTTCATCGTGTGGATGCTGCGCAGCCACCCTCAGCAAAAACTGTTTTGTCTGGCCATTTCACTCATCCTGGGGGGTGCAGTGGGCAATGTGTTGGACCGGATCATCTATGGCCATGTGATCGACTTTGCCGACTTCCACTGGGCGTTTTTAGAGCCGCTGTTTCATGGCGGCCATTTCCCAGCGTTCAATGTGGCTGACAGCGCCATATCGATTGGGGCCGCCACCATGGTGATCGACGAGATTTGGCGGGTTCGCCAAACCAAGAAAAAAGCTCACTGATTCGGTCTGAACACCAGTGCATGCTCTGCCACCCCAGGGGGCACTGCGGCCTTTCCCTCTGGCGGCAAAAACAATTCCACCAGGTCATTTAAAAAGTCAAAGCCCCGCTCAGTGGGCCTGACCCGCTGATCCACTGCTTCGATCAAACCTTTGTGCTCGGCTTGCACCAACGTGGCTTCGATCGCGCTCAAGGGCAAGCCCGTGCGGGCGCTGAAATCACACAAGGCAAAACCGTCTTTCAGCCGAAAAGCATTGAGGGCGAACTCAAAAGCCAGGTCTTTGCGCGCGACCTCATGGCCTTGGCTCACCGCTTGTCCAGCCATGGCTTGCTTTTGGTACAAGGCGGGTTCACGGTAACGAATCAAGCGCATTACCCGGTGCGGAAAACTGATCTTGCTGTGCGCACCCGCACCAATGCCCAGGTAGTCTCCAAATTGCCAGTAGTTTGTGTTGTGCCAACAAGCGTGCCCCTTTTGGGCATAGGCCGATACCTCATAGCGCGACATGCCCTGCTCGGCCGTGCCTTGGGTGATGATGTCGAGCATGTCAAACGCCTCGTCATCCTCGGGCAAACTGGGCGGGTGGCGCTCGAACCAGGTGTTGGGCTCGATGGTCAAGTGGTAGATGGACAAGTGTGGCGGTGACAGTCCCAGCGCGGTGTCCAAATCGTGCTGCAAGGCGCTCAGGCTTTGGCCCGGCAAGGCATACATCAAGTCGATGTTGAAGGTGTCAAAAGCGTCACCCGCCTCACGCACAGCGGCCATGGCTTGGTCTGCGTCGTGCACCCGGCCCAAGGCGCGCAAGCTGTCGTTGTGAAAACTTTGCACCCCCACCGACAAGCGCGTGACGCCCGCTGCTCGGTAGCCATGAAAGCGATCGGTCTCAAACGTACCCGGGTTGGCCTCCAGGGTGATTTCGCAATCGGGCACCAGCGGCAGCAAGGCACGGATCTGCCCCAGCAATTGCTCAATCGCCCAAGGCTCAAACAGGCTGGGGGTGCCTCCGCCGATGAATATGCTGTGCACTGGTCGCCCCCACACCAAGGGCAATGATTGCTGCAAATCGGCCACCACCGCCTGGATATACGCCGCTTGCGGCAACTCGCCCATGGCAGGCCCCCAGGCATGCGAGTTGAAGTCGCAATACGGGCATTTTTTCAGGCACCAAGGCAAATGCACATACAAAGACAAGGGTGGCAAGGCGGGCAGCTGCAAGGTGCCCGGCCTGAGCCAATGCGCTGCATGGCCCAACTGGGCCAGGTCCAAGCTGACTGGTGTGGGGCTCAAGATCAGATCCACTGCGCTTGCATCAGCGCCACCAGTTGCCTGGCAGCCCGGCCGCGGTGGCTGTATTGGTTTTTCACCTCGGGGTCGAGCTCGGCAAAGGTCTGCCCCAGTTCTGGCACATACATCACCGGGTCAAAACCAAAGCCATGGCTGCCCTTGGGTGCAGTGGTGATTTCGCCCACGGCGCGGCCCACGGCGATCAAGGGCTCGGGGTCTTGCGCGGTTCTGACCGCCACCAAGGTGCTGACCAAGGCAGCCCTGCGCTGGGCGACACCACCGAGTTGCTCCAACAAGGCGCGCACATTGCCGGCGTCTCCCTTGGGGTAACCAAACTGGGTCGCATAGTGGGCGGTTTGCACCCCTGGCAGCCCATCAAAAGCATCCACACACAAGCCCGCATCATCGGCCACCGCCGGCAAACCCGTTTGGGCTGCGGCATGGCGCGCTTTGGCCAGGGCGTTTTCTACAAAGGTGTGGAATGGCTCATCGGCCTCAGGGACATGGAAATCAGATTGGGGGCGCAATTGCCACCCCAAAGGGGCGAACAACATTTGCAGCTCGGCCAGTTTGCCCGCATTGTTCGATGCCAACACCAATTGACGCATGACACCACCCATCAACCCAAGGCTTGCCGTTGCAACGCGAACAATTCTTGGATGCCTTTTTCAGCCAGGCCCAGCAATTGGTCCATTTCCAGGCGGGTGAAGGCAGCACCTTCTGCCGTGCCCTGGACTTCCACAAAATGGCCCGCACCCGTCATCACCACGTTCATATCGGTGTCACATGCGGCGTCTTCGGTGTACTCCAAGTCCAGCAATGGCAGGCCTTTGAGAATGCCCACCGATATGGCAGCCACCGCATGGGTGATGGGTGACTGGCTGATCTTGCCACTGGCCAGCAAGCCGCGAACAGCATCTTGCGCAGCGACAAAGGCACCGGTGATGCTGGCCGTTCGGGTTCCGCCATCGGCTTGCAACACATCACAATCAATTTGAATCGTGCGCTCGCCCAGCGCTTGCAAATCAAACACGGCCCGCAGCGAGCGACCAATCAAGCGTTGAATTTCTTGGGTGCGACCACTTTGTTTGCCCTTGGCTGCCTCGCGGTCACTGCGCGTGTGGGTTGCGCGGGGCAACATGCCATATTCGGCGGTGACCCAGCCCTGTCCCGATCCGCGCTTGTGCGGTGGCACCTTTTCCTCGACGGAAGCCGTGCACAAGACCTTGGTTTGGCCAAACTCGATCAACACCGAGCCTTCGGCATGGATGGTGTAGTGGCGGGTGATGCGCACGGGGCGCATCTGGTCGACGGCGCGGTGAAGGCGTGAGGCGGGCAATGTCATGGCGGATTTTTTTCAATGTGGAATCTATTGAGAGCGCAATTGTCCCGCATATCACTCGCTGGGCCCGTGCCCGGTCCAGGTCCCTGAGATAATCATGTTTTGACAGCCCTATTTTTACCGTGCCCATTTACAGCATGACCGGTTACGCCAGCACGCAATTGCAGCTGGCGTTTGCCTCGGACCCCTCACCCTCAGCCCCAGTGCGACTGGGGTTTGAAATCCGCTCGGTCAATAGCCGCTTTTTAGACCTCGGTTTTCGCATGCCCGACGAGTTGCGCATGCACGAGGCCGCGCTGCGCGAATTGATCAGCGCACAACTCAAGCGCGGCAAGGTGGAGGTTCGGGCCCACCTCGAAGCCGATCAGCCTGCGGGATTGACCAAGCCCGATGCGGCCTTGCTTGACCAACTGTCCCAATTGCAAGCACAGGTGCAAACCGTTTTACCCCAGGCACGGGGCTTGAGCGTGGCCGACATCCTCAAGTTGTCTGTCCAACCACAGGCCAACCCACTGGACCTGGGGGTGCCCTTGATGCAATTGGCGCAGGATGCCTTGGCCAGCCTGTTGCAGTCGCGGGCCCGCGAAGGGCAACGATTGGCCCAGCACTTGATGGAGCAAGTTGGGCAGTTGCAAGCTTTGGTGGCCAAGGCACTGCCCTTGGTCCCCACCCTGGTGGCCCAACAGCGGCAACGCTTTTTAGATCGCTGGCAAGAGGCCTTGGGCCTGGGCCAGGAATCTGCCAACGCCGACATGGCCCAAGACCGGGCCTTGAGTGAAGCCACCGCTTTCGCCATCCGCATTGATGTGGCTGAAGAGCTGACGCGTTTGGGCGCCCATTTGGAAGAAATCACCCAATGCCTGAATCGCCCGCCAGCCAAGGAAGGGGTTGGCAAGCGATTGGATTTTTTGATCCAAGAGTTGCACCGCGAAGCCAACACCCTGGGATCGAAATCGGCCGCTTTGGAGATGACCCGCATTGGGGTTGACATGAAAGTCCTGATCGAGCAAATGCGCGAGCAGGTTCAAAACCTGGAGTAAAGACCCATGGACTACCCTGGAAATGTGTATGTGGTGGCCGCCCCCAGTGGCGCGGGCAAATCGAGCTTGGTCAAAGCCTTGATGGAACTCGATGCGGCCGTGCGGCCCTCGGTTTCACACACCACACGCCCGCCACGCGGCCAAGAAAAAGATGGCCGCGAATACCATTTTGTGAGCGACGCCGCCTTTGATGCTTTGATACAAAAAGAAGCATTTTTGGAGTGGGCCACGGTGCACGGACACCGCTACGGAACCTCCCGCGAATCCATTGAGCAACGCATCGCCCAAGGTGCCGACGTGGTGCTGGAAATCGACTACCAAGGGGCGTTGCAAATCAAGAAAATTTTTGCCAATGCCGTGCTCATCTTTATCCTGCCCCCCAGCTGGGATGAGTTGCGCTCGCGGCTGCAAAACCGGGGCGAAGACAGCCTGGAAGTGATCGAAACCCGACTCAAGAACGCGGCCCATGAGATGTCGCAGGCCCCCAAATTTGACTTCGTTATAATCAATGAGTTGTTTGAACGGGCTTTGTTTGACCTCAAAGCCATTGTTCACTCGCAACGGCTCAAATACAAAGCCTTGCGACGCGCTCGGGCTGACATTTTTCAGGCCCTCAAATTGAAATGACCCTCTGGAGTAAAGCAATGGCCCGCATCACCGTCGAAGACTGCCTGGAATTCATTCCCAATCGCTTCCAACTCGTGTTGGCCGCCACCTACCGTGCGCGCATGATCAGCCAAGGTCACACCCCCAAAATTGAAAGCAAAAACAAACCTGGCGTGACTGCCCTGCGCGAGATCGCTGCCGGAAAAATCGGTCTTGAAATGCTGAAAAAAGTGCCCGGCTAAAGCCGCACCCTGCTCACATCAAACACCGCTCAGGCGGTGTTTTTTTTCGCCATTGACTCGGCGTTTGGGCCCGGCCAACGACAAATTGATACAGTCAAGGTTGTGAACACCCTCAGCCCGCCCCAACCTGCCAAGCCTGCGCATGCTGCAGCGAATGCGGCGGCGGCCAGTTTTGCCGCCTTGATGGCCAAACTGGACTACCTCTCCACGGAGGAAGTTGAACAAGTCAGGCGCGCTTACCGCTTGGCCGACGAAGCCCATTTGGGCCAACTGCGCAGCAGCGGAGAGCCCTATATCACCCATCCCATTGCGGTGGCGGCCCAATGCGCCCAATGGAAGCTGGACGCCCAGGCCCTGATGGCGGCTTTGCTGCACGATGTGCTGGAAGACTGTGGCATCGTTAAAACCGAATTGATTGAAAAGTTTGGTCCCACGGTGGCCGAGCTGGTGGACGGCCTGACCAAACTGGACAAATTGCAGTTTGATACCCGCGAAGAAAACCAAGCCGAATCTTTCAGAAAAATGCTTTTGGCCATGGCCCGCGATGTGCGCGTGATTCTGATCAAGTTGGCCGACCGCAGCCACAACATGCGCACCCTGTCAGACATGCCGGTGGAGAAATGGCGGCGCATCGCCAGCGAAACTTTGGACATTTATGTGCCCATCGCCAATCGCTTGGGCCTGAACCAAACCTACCGTGAATTGCAAGATTTATCGTTTCGCCACCTCATGCCTTGGCGCTACAAGGTGCTGGAAAAAGCCATCACGCGTGCGCGCAATCGCCGCCGTGATGTGATGAAAAAAGTCCAGCATGAAGTCGAAGGTATTTTTCGCAAAACCGGCTTGGCCATGCAAATCACAGGGCGCGAGAAAACACTCCACTCCATTTATAAAAAGATGGACACCAAAAACCTGAGCTTTGCCCAGGTCAACGATTTGTATGGCTTTCGCTTGATTTTGGGCGGTGTGACCGAGTGTTACACCGCGCTGGGACTCTTGCACCAACTCTACAAGCCGGTGCCGGGGCGCTTCAAAGACCACATCGCCATTGCCAAACTCAACGGCTACCAGTCGTTGCACACCACGGTGGTGGGGCCATCGGGCACCAACGTGGAGTTTCAACTGCGCACCCAGTCCATGAACGTGGTGGCAGAGTCTGGCGTGGCGGCCCATTGGTTGTACAAGAACGATCGCCAAAGTGCCGAACAAGCCGAACGCTTGGGTGCCAAATGGCTGCAATCTTTGCTCGACATTCAAGACGAAACCCACGATGCCTCGGAATTTTGGGACCACGTCAAAGTCGATTTATTTCCCGATGCGGTGTATGTCTTCACCCCCAAAAGCCGCATCATGGCCATGCCGCGCGGGGCCACTGCCGTTGACTTTGCCTATGCCGTGCACAGCAACATTGGCGACCGCACCATGGCGGTGAAAATCAATGGCGACTCCGTTCCCTTGCGCACCGAGTTGCGCAATGGCGATGTGGTGGAAATCATCACCTCCCCGGTGGCGGCGCCCAACCCCGCTTGGCTGGGCTTTGTGCGCACCGGTCGGGCACGCTCCAAAATACGCCACTACCTCAAAGGCTTGGCACAGGCTGAATCTACCCAAATGGGGCAAAAAATGCTGCTCCAGGCGCTGCGTGCCGAGGGTTTTGAAGGCCTGCCCGATCACGAAGGTCAGCACTCGGGGCTTTGGGACCGGTTGCTGCGCTTCACAGGCAGCCGCAGCCGCGAAGAACTGCTGACCGACATTGGCCTGGGCAAGCGGGTGGCGCATATCGTGGCCAAACGCTTGGTGGGCTTGCTCAGCGAAATCGGCGAAAAGCCCGACCCGTTGCTCCTTAGCCGCGAGCGCTTCACCGCACATGAGACTGTGTCTCAAGGTTCGGTGATGATCGACGGCAGCGAAAACGCATCGGTGCAGTTTGCACCTTGTTGCCACCCCCTGCCTGGTGACCCTATTTTGGGCTACCTGGGGCGTGGAGAAGGCTTGATCATCCACACCAGCGACTGCGGTGTGGGACAGCGCTTGCAATACAAAGACCGCGAACGGTTCATGGGGGTGGAGTGGTCTGAAGAGCCCGCACGAACCTTTGAGTCCGAGTTGGTGGTGACTGTCAACAATGGCAAAGGGGTTTTGGCCCGCGTGGCCACCGCCATGACCAGTGCCGAGGCTGACATCACACGGGTCAATATGACCGACGAGACCAGCGGAGAAACGGCCATTGAATTGCGCTTTGTCATCGCAGTTCGCGACACCAGCCACCTCGACAGTGTGCTGCGAAACTTACGCCGCACACCCTCTGTCGTTCAGGCGCATCGGGTCACCTCACCTGCCACCACAGGCCGCCATCATTGATGGGCGCAGAGCATTCAGGGCTCAGCGGGTGCGGGGTAAACCACCGACAACACCTCTATGGTCTGCACACCCGCAGGCGTGGCCAAGCGCACCACATCGCCCACGTGGGCTTTCAACAGGCTGCGCGCCACGGGCGATACCCAACTGACCTGGCCCTGTAAGCTGTCGGCTTCATCGATGCCCAAAATGGTGACAGTGTTTTCTTGTCCATCGGGCAGGGCATACGTCACGCACGCACCAAAAAAAACCTGATCGCTGCCTCGGTGCAGGCTGGGGTCGGTCACCACAGCCAACTCCATGCGCCCGGTTAAAAATCGAATGCGGCGGTCAATTTCGCGCAATCGTTTTTTGCCATAGATGTAGTCACCGTTTTCAGACCGGTCGCCGTTGCTCGCAGCCCAATGGACCACATCGACCACCTTGGGGCGCTCGTGATCGATCAGCTCGAAGAGTTCGGCACGGATGCGGGCATAACCGACAGGGGTGATGTAGTTCTTTCCACCTGCTGGGATCGGCGGCAAACCATATGGCTCTTCGTCTTCGCCATCGCTTTCGCGGGTAAAGGCTTTGCTCATGGGAAAAGACCGAAAAAAAACCTGCCATCCGAAGAAAGCAGGTTATGAGAATGGTGCGGCTGGCAGGAATTGAACCCACGACCCCTTGGTTCGTAGCCAAGTACTCTATCCAACTGAGCTACAGCCGCATTCAAGCGTTAGATTCTAGCATGACAGATTACGTCGCTCCTGACATGGCAAGCGGCACGCTATCGGCATTCAAGCTGAGAAACCAATTGCGCATGAATTCACTTTTACTTGCCCGCAATAGCGATCAGTTCCACTTCGAATTGAAGGGTGGCATTGGGTGGGATCACACCGCCCGCGCCACGCACACCGTAGGCAATGGCCGGCGGACAGGTCAATTTGGCCTTGCCACCGACTCTCATCAGTTGGACGCCCTCGGTCCAGCAGGCGATGACCCCGTTCAAAGGAAAATCGATCGGCTGATTGCGCTTGTACGAGCTGTCAAATTCTTTGCCGTCGGGAAAAGTTCCGCGGTAATGCACTTTGACTTTGTCTGTCGCCATGGGGCTGGCACCCTGACCGTCTTGAAGTGAGCGGTACACCAAACCCGAGGCCGTCACCTTCGCACCGGGCTCTTTCGAAGCCGCTAGGGCAAAGTCGTTTTGCGCCCAAACAGGCGAAAAGGAATAGGCGCAAAAACCGAGTACTGTCCAAAGGCATTTAGATAAATTCATGCTGTATTTTTTTCTAACAATATGTTGATTGTATTTTTGCACAACGCCACTGTCGCCCTTGTGCTGGATTCGATCGATACCGGACCCATCGGTGGTGCCAAGCGCAATGCCAGACATGTCCACGATATCTCCCTAGGTTTGAGTTGTTCATCAAAGCGGCTGGTTTAGTTGCTTCTTAACAGTGCCATGTGAACAACAGGTGCTTCAACTGTCGAACCTGCAAATTTAACATTTTTCACAAAATTTCCATTCCCAAATTAGAATATACAAGACCCCATCAATTCAAGAAATTAAATGAGCAAAAAAGGCCCTTCACGAATAAAAACACACCATTATTTATTGCTCGCGATTAAATATGAGTTGATTGTTATCAAAGAGGTTTTTTTGGAGCAAAAACTACTGGTCACAGTTTTGTTTGCAGGACTGTTCGCATTTTTCTACTTGATCGGCCACATGTCATCAAAAGACATTAACTTGGTGGCTGACGAAAAGGGGAGCAGTTGGCATCAAATTGCCGAAAACAACCGGAAATATGTAGAAGCCAACGGTTTTAAATACACCATTCGATCTTCAGGCGGAACCCTCGAAAACGCAAAATTGCTCAACGACCCAAGCAGCGGTGTGAATGTCGCTTTTTTAATTCCTGGTGCATTGGACCCCGAAATCAACAAATCTTTTTACTCTTTGGGTAGCATTGATTACGAGCCCGTTTGGATTTTTTACCGCAAAGGCCTTGGCAACCTGACTAGCCTTCAAGAACTGGCCAAGCACAGGATAGGCGTTGGGCCCACACTCAGCGGCAGATATGTGGTGACCGACAAAATATTTTCTTTAAACAAAGTTGAAATCAAAAATAATCCCAATTTCATCCCTAATAAACTAGGGAATCAATTGGAAGATTTCAATACCGGCAAATTAGATGCCTTGATATTTATAGGGCAAGCCTATGACACCAATGTTCGCAAATTAGCCCGCAACCCCAATTTCAAATTGTTCGATTTTGAAGAGGCTGATGCATATACCAAGAATATTCCTTTCTTGCAGAAAGTGGTCGTCCCCTCAGGATCATTTGATATTGCCGAACACATACCGTCTAAAACCTTATCACTCATCGCCATCACGACCAGTTTGGCGGTCAGAAAAGACACGGACCCCGATGTCCAATTGGCCATCCTGATGGCCATTAAGGATGCGGAAAGGGGAAGTGACAACCTCTTTTTTGCCAAAAGAAATGAGTTTCCTACCTATATGGACCCATTGATAGAAATCAGCCCTGTGGCCAAACGGTTCTATGATTTTGGCCCTCCCGCTTTGCTTAATTATTTTGCATTTTGGACAGCTACTTTAATTGATCGATTTTCAGTGCTGCTGCTCGCTATGCTGACCATTATCTTTCCGTTAAAAGAGCTGGTTGGACACCTCAAAAAGATTCGGTCGGTGATCCATGAGCATGACCACTACGCAGAATTAATCGATATCAATCGACAGGTAACGACCTCCGATTTATCCATTGAGGATTTAGAAGGTATCCTAGAGCGGCTCAAGCAGATCAACGAAAAAAGAGCCAATGAAAAAATCAAGGTGGGGAAAGAAACGCGGTATTTCTCTTTGTCAGAAACAATT
>Ga0114960_10003445_pt1 | contig 12105 bp, 12 predicted proteins | sample C_130625_MF_Meta_FD_92637 | JGI IMG/M metagenome (GOLD analysis project Ga0114960, IMG submission 92637) | Freshwater microbial communities from Lake Croche, Canada to study carbon cycling - C_130625_MF_MetaG | ecosystem: Environmental > Aquatic > Freshwater > Lake | place: Lake Croche, Canada... | reverse complement strand
GGATTAAGCGCAACTATGTAAGCCATTGTGAAAAATGTGACGACTCCGCCACGAATTTCACGACCGACAGTTGAGCCACGCTGACTGATTTTAAAGAAGCTGTCAAGCATGGAGGTACCTTTCTGTTTTTTATACATGGTGTTTTCGACATGTAGTCAGATTCGGTCTAACAAGCCGTGGGAATGGCTTTAATCTATTGGCTACTTGGCGGTAAGTCGGTCTACGACACCGAGGGAAATAGCCACCGACTGGCCAATAAGCAGTGCAAATAGGAGGGTTCCGATACCTAATGAGCCTCCTAGGGCGGCTCCGGTACTTGCAGCGATTATTTCTATACCTAATCTCACCCTTCCAACTCGCACCCCAGTTCTGTAATGCAATCCGGTCATAAGACCATCACGGGGCCCAGTTCCAAGTCCGCAGGTTATGTAAAGGGATGAGCCAGCGCCGACTAACGCGATACCAAATAAGGTATAAAAATATTTTATAAATGTATTGTCAACTGCAGGAATTAAGAACAAGCCGACCTCAATTGCGGCCGCAATCACAACTATGTTAGCAATTGTGCCAAATCCTGGTTTTTGTCTAAGCGGGATCCAAAGCAAAAGCACAAGTACGGAAACCAAAAATGTTGATTCACCAATATTTAAAACTGTGTGAAGTGATATACCTTCTGAAAGAACCACCCAAGGTGAGTTACCAAGCCCGGTTACAACTAGAAATGCCTCACCAATTCCAAATATTGTTAAACCAAAAAAAAGAATGGCAAGTCTTTGAATATGATGTTTGCCGGTACCAAGTGACCAGGTGGAATCAGCTCGCCAAGGGGTATTTGGAATTGTTCTAGATGGCCGCAGCATATTAACTATTCTTTTAGACAGATTATCACCGTTTGTTGACATGCTCACTGCTAAACTCTAGCCCACAACAACTACCGATTGGGTTATTTTGAGTTTCACCTATGGCCAGGCAGTTATAACTGGATTTATTCAGGGAATTACTGAGTTATTCCCAATCTCAAGTCTTGGGCATGCGATTTTGATACCGGCATGGATTGGCGGATCATTTAGAGATTTCATTAGCGAAGAAAATCAGGCATATTTGTTAATTACGATTGCCATGCATCTTGCTAGCTCAATTGCATTATTTATTGTATTTAGAAAACGATGGATGGGATTAATTGGCGGGACACTTAAAGCATTTAAATCCAGGAATTTTCAATCAACTCCTTTTAGAGTCCTTGGTTATATTGTTATTGCAACTATTCCAGTTGGAGCACTTGGAGTTGTCTTTGGTGATTATTTCCAAAGTATTTTTGGTAAACCTCAGTATTCAGCAGTTTTTCTTACCATCAATGGATTGCTTTTAATTGCTGCAGAGAGATTATCTAGGCGCGATATTACTCATGAGTACCATGATTCAGATGCAGAGATTGACCACCGAGTAAATGCCAAGAGCGCGGTTGTAATTGGTTTTGGACAAAGCCTGGCTCTTTTTGCCGGGATTAGTAGATTTGGCGTAACCATGAGCGCTGGATTGCTTCGCAAATTAAATCACTCTGTTGCATCTGATTTTGCTTTCTTGCTTTCGCTGCCAGTAATTGTTGGTGCAGCAATTGTAAAACTTCCTGAATTATTTACCAGTGATGCTAAACAGTTACTCGGTCAAATCTTGGTCGGTTCGCTAGTTTCATTTATTGCTACATATTTTAGTGTTTCATTCTTAGTTCGGTGGTTTAAAACAAAAACACTTTATCCCTTTGCAATATACTGTCTTGTAGTCGGAATCGCTTCATTTGTTAGGTTCGCCTAGTGTTTGTTGGTTTTGGAACTGTTTTAAATATCGCAACTATTATTATTGGTGGCACCTTAGGGGTCTTTATCGGTGGAAAGATCAGTGAGAAACTTAGAAACTTAATTACCGATGTTTTAGGCTGCGTAACAATAATCTCAGCCGCTGATGCATTATCGGCTTACTGGCACAAAGATCTTCAGGAAGGGATGCCAAAGGGTTGGGTGATTTTGGTCGTAGTGTTCTCACTCCTTGCTGGAGCGGTAATCGGATCCTTACTAAAAATTGAGGATCGACTTGAAGGTGTTGGAGTTTCACTCAAGAAAAAGTTTAGTAAAGATGGTGGATCAAATTTTGTTGAAGGATTTGTCTCTGCTTCACTGATATTTGCAATTGGACCACTTGCCATACTTGGCAGTATCTCAGATGGTATGGGAACTGGAATCGACCAACTTGTTTTAAAGAGCACGTTAGATGGTTTTACATCCCTTGCATTTGCTGCATCCCTTGGCTGGGGAGTGGCTTTATCAAGTTTGCCAGTGGGTATTTATCAATTTATATGGACAGCAATCGGCTTATTTCTTGGTTCAATTTTGGCTGATTACCAAGATTCAGCAATGAGTGCAGTTGGTGGCATATTACTGGTAGGAATTGCGCTGCGCCTACTGAGAATCAAACAAATTGCGGTTGGTAACTTGCTTCCAGCACTAGCGTTAGCGCCATTGATGGCGCTTGCTGCTCACCAATTTGTTTAAAAGCTCTTTGCGTCAATAACAAAGCGGTATTTAACATCACTGGCCACAGTTCGATCATAAGCAGTGTTTATATAATCAGAATTGATAACCTCAACGTCGCTAACAATATTATGTTGGCCACAGAAATTTAACATCTCCTGAAGTTGTGCAATTCCGCCAATCATTGAACCGGCTAGTGATCTTCTTTGGCCAAGCAATGTTCCGACATTTATTGCATAAGGCTTGCCAGGTAAGCCAATGACAACCAATGTCCCATCTAATTTTAGAAATTGTAGATACGGGTCCAGATCTAAATCTGCTGAAACTGTATTTAAGATTAAGTCAAAGCTCATATTTAATTTCGCTAGTGATTTCATATCTTTTGTAACAACAAAATGATCTGCACCCATTGCCTTCGCATCAGATTCCTTCTCAGGTGAGTGAGAGAAGACAGTTGTTTCAGCTCCTAATGCATGAGCGAATTTAAGACCCATATGACCAAGGCCACCTAACCCCATAATTCCAACTTTTTTACCAGGGCCGGCATTCCAATTCTTAAGCGGTGAATAAAGTGTTATTCCAGCACACATAAGTGGTGCAACACCTGGTAGGTCTAGATTCGAAGGAACATGAACCGCATAGTCTTCGTCTATAACAAATTTATCTGAGTAACCACCTTGCGCAACTGTCTTACCATCGCGTTCAAGCGTGTTATAGGTTCCAGTCATTCCTTCAACACAGTACTGCTCAAGTCCGGCGTTACAGCTAGAGCATTTGCGACAAGAATCTATAAAAACTCCTACTCCAATTTTTTCACCCACTTTAAATTTGCTTACTTGGGAGCCAATCTCAATAACTTTTCCAACAATCTCATGCCCTGGCACCATTGGAAATATAGCCGGGCCCCACTCTTCACGGGCTTGGTGAATATCTGAGTGACAAATTCCAGCATAGTAAATATCAAGTGCGACATCTCGTGGCCTGAGCTCTCTACGTTCAAACTCAAAGCTTTCAAGCAATGCTTTCGCTGATTTTACGGCATACCCCTTAGTTTTCATTTTGCCTTTCGTTAGTTATTAAATGGCAGAGATTGTTCTGCCGCTGGATTTGAAACTTTGGAGGTTACTTTCCGCATATGGTGGCGCCGACACAAAACTTCATAGGCAACTGTGGAGGAGGTACTTACATCTCCAACTACAACCTGTTCACCTTCAGTTACCATTTTTCCATCAACAGTACGAGCATTGTGTGTTGCTCGCTCACCACACCAGCAAAGGGCTTCAACTTGCAATGTTTGCACCCGATCAGCTAACTCAACTAACCGAGCACTTCCTGGGAATAACTTTGTTCTAAAGTCGGAGAGAATTCCAAAAGCATAAACATCAAGACCTAAGCCATCAACAATTTTCGCAAGCTGCTCAATTTGTTCGGGAGAGTAGAACTGAGCCTCATCGCAGATGATAAAACTAATTCGTCCACCGATAGACAATCTTTCAACAATTAATTTGTGTATATCTAAATCATTATCAACTTCAAGTGCTTCAATTTGTAATCCAAGGCGAGAGGAGATTAAACCTTTGCCTGCTCTATCTTTACTGGTAAAGATAACTCCATCTCTGCCACGAGAGCGATGGTTATGGGCAGTTTGCAACGCCAAAGTGGATTTACCACTATCCATCGTTCCGCAGTAATAGATCAGCTCAGCCATAAGGTCATTCTGCCAAGATTGTGTTGATTTGTAGACCATCATGGGCCTGATTGATCCGTGATCTTCCACCTAATTCAGGTATTTCAATCAGGAAGCATGCTCCGACGGGTATTAATCCTGCTCGATATATCAAATCTATGGCAGCAATAGCAGTTCCACCAGTGGCTAAAACATCATCAACAATTAAAACCTTTTTACCGGGTGGAATTATGTTGGCATGTATTTCAAGAGTTGCCTGTCCATACTCAAGATCATAACTTTGCGTAATTGTTTCCCCTGGCAATTTTCCGACTTTACGGATTGGGATAAAGCCCTTATTGCTAAGGGATGCAGCAGATGCGGCAAAAATAAATCCTCTCGCTTCAATTCCTGCTAGATAATCAACCTGTTCTGCTAAATCAGCAATCTCTTGGCAACTTTGCTTAAACATTTTTGGGTCAGCAAGTAGGGGTGTTATATCTTTAAAAATGATTCCAGGTTTTGGAAAATCTGGAATTACTCTGATCAGATTCGAGGCAGTTTTATCCACTTGCGCATCTTATTGATACCTCTAGGAATATTAGGCGTGTCCGGGAAGGGAGTTGAACCCTCAAGCCCTTGCGGGCACTAACACCTCAAGCTAGCGCGTCTGCCAATTCCGCCACCCGGACCTACTTTTATTTTAACGCAATCTGAATTCAATGGAAATCCAAATTATATAGGAGAATAGCCTCATGAAATTGAGTGCAGATCAGATCATTGAATTAGAGAATGAGACGGTATTGCTTTGCCAAGAAATGATTCGTATTCCTAGTGTTAATCATGGCGAAGGTCGCGGCGATGAGAAAGCAATGGCTGAGTATGTTGCTAGCAAATTATCTGAGGTTGGTATTAAAAGTGAGTTAATTGAAACTGCCCCAAATCGTGTAAATGTTGTTGCAAAAATTGAAGGTAGTGATCCGAAACGTCCTGGTTTAGTTTTACACGGGCATATCGATGTAGTTCCCGTAAATGCCGATGATTGGTCAGTTGATCCATTTAGTGGCTTGATTAAAGATGGATTTATTTGGGGCCGTGGAGCAGTTGATATGAAGGATATGGATGCGATGATTTTGGCATCGGTAAGAATGTGGCAACGTATTGGCTACAAACCGCCTAGAAATATCCTGATTGTTTTCTTTGCAGATGAGGAAGCTGGTTCTAATTACGGATCTCGTTGGTTGGTTAAAAATCGACCTGAGATTTTTGAAGGCTATAGCGAAGCTGTTTCAGAGGTAGGTGGTTTTTCGGTAACTATCACTGGCGAGCACCGCTTGTATCTGATTGAAACTGCTCAAAAAGGCATTCAGTGGTTAAAACTTACCGCTAAGGGAACCGCTGGACATGGCTCTTTTATAAATAGAGATAATTCCGTTACAAAAGTTGCTGATGCAGTTTCTAGAATTGGTGCTTATGAATGGCCACAACTTGAGACGAAGACCAGCAGTTTACTCTTTAGAAAAATTGCAGAACTTACCGGCGATAAATATGATGCTAAAAATGTGAAACCGCTGCTGCACCATTTAGGAGATGCAGTAAAGATGATAGGTGCAACTATTTCTAATACTGCCAATCCAACAATGCTTGAGGCTGGATATAAAGTAAATGTGATCCCTCAAAGTGCAAGTGCCACCGTTGACGGCAGATTTTTGCCCGGATATGAGGAACAACTTCATCAAACTATTAAAAAACTTGCAGGTGATGAGATTGAGGTGGAAATATTGACCCGCGATATTGCCCTTGAAGTTGATTTTGCCGGAACATTAGTTAAAGCAATGTGTGATGCTATTAATGGAGAAGATGCTGCTGGAATTCCAGTTCCATACCTAATGAGCGGTGGTACTGATAATAAAGCGCTGCATGATTTAGGAATTGTTGGTTATGGTTTTTCTCCACTTAAGTTGCCTAACGATTTAGATTTCTTTGCTCTTTTTCATGGCGTGGACGAGCGGGTACCAATTGAAGGATTGAAATTTGGAGTTCGAGTTTTGTATGAGTTTTTAGAGAATGTTTAATTAGAGGCTGAAACCTCATTTAATGCCTGTCTAACCTGCTCCGGTAAAGTAATTTGTTCAACGGTAAGTATTCCGCGAAGTTGCGCGCCAGTCCTTGCTCCAATTAACGCACTTGTTACACCTGGAGCATCTCTAACCCAGGAGAGTGCTACTTCAAGAGGTGAGTACCCCAATCCTTCAGCTGCTACGCAGACTGCCTCAACAACCTGGTTTGCACGTTCTGAAAGATACGGTTCAACAAAATTAGCAAAGTGTGGTGAGGCACCTCGAGAATCTGATGGCACGCCACCGCGGTACTTTCCAGTTAAAACTCCTCTGCCAAGGGGTGACCAAGCTAGGAAGCCTAGATTTAAAGCTGATGAAGCTGGAATTACCTCTTCCTCAGCCTTGCGATTTAATAATGAATATTCATTTTGAGCAGCAATAATCGCTGCTTTGCCAAAGATTGGATTTTGTACTGTAGCACTTTTTGCTAATTGCCAACCATTAAAATTACAAACACTCACATACCGAGCTTTTCCAGAGCTGGTTGCATAATCGAGAGCGGATAAGGTTTCCTCCAGCGGCGTATTTTTATCCCACGTGTGAATTTGCCAAAGATCTACGTAATCAACATTTAATCGCGCAAGTGATCTATCTAAGTCAGATATTAATTCATTCCGTGAGTTATTGATTTGGCGTGATCCATCTTTAAATGTTATTCCGCCCTTAGTTGCAATAAAAAGATCATCCCGCTTAATTAGAGTGCCAATAAATCCACCCAAAACACGTTCGGCATCACCGTCTGCATATACGGCTGCGGTATCAACTAAATTTCCGCCCGCCTCAACAAAGTACTGCAACTGCTGCGCAGCTTCATTTTCATCAGTATCACGCCCCCAGGTCATGGTTCCTAGACCAAGTCGGGAGATTGATACTCCGCCTAATTTCCGTCGCTCCATGGCTGGCAGGCTAGCAACAAGAGAGGTAAAAGATCGGTAACCTTGCCAAATGCCGATTGTCTATCTTTTGCGTCATGCCCAATCAGTGGCGAATGTCAAAGGAATATTGGCTGGCCAGGATGATTCAGTTGAGTTATCAAAAGAAGGATTTAAACAAGCACAAGCACTGATTCCATACCTTAAATCCATCAATTTTTCCCAGGTTTACTCAAGCCCAATGACTAGATGCCTACAGACGGTCACACCATTTATGGGTAAAAATCCAGATCTTAAGTTTGAGGTTAATAAAAGAATAATTGAAATGAATTATGGGGATTGGTCTGGTGAAAAGCTTTCAAAATTAAGTAAGGATAAAAAATGGAGAAGTGTTCAAACAAAACCCTCCACCTTCACATTTCCAGGAGGAGAAAGTTTTAAAAGTATGCGAAAGCGTGTTGACATGACTCTGAGGGATTTATCGGGAAAGAAGGGTCCAATACTGGTTGTAACTCACGGGGATATTATTAAAATGATGATTACTTCTTGCCTTGATCTACCAATAGATCGCTTTCAAAGTTTTGTAGCAGAACCAGCATCGTTAACAATAATAAATCTGGAAAAATCCAAATCTACTTTATTACAAAGCAATCATAAGCTTGCTGGAAATGGAATTCGGAAGTTTAAGAGTAATCAGATTGGCGGCGGTAATTCTTTGGTATCCCTGCGTCAATGGTGGTGGAAGTAGATGCCCCGTATCATCTATCGTCATCAACCAGCCACCAGATTCATTGTTAGCGCTATTGGAGACCCAGGTCAGAGACAGTTTTTTATCCAAGTTAAATCTGCAGAAGGCTTAAACTCAGTAACTTTGGAGAAGAATCAAGTAATTGCTTTAACGGAAAGATTTGAAGATTTAATTCGCGAGTTACGACGCGGAAAACTCGCATCTACTAGTGATTTATCAGCGGCTGTTGAGATTGATAATGAATCGATGGAGCTACCTATTGATGAAGATTTTCAGGTTGGTGTAATTAGCATTACGTGGGAGAGTGAATTAGTTGTAGTAAATATTCAAGCAGCATCTCAGGATGATGAACTAATTCTCGATGATATTGATTATGGTCCAGATCTTTTGATTGCATCTCTTAGAATTTCACAGGTTAAAGGTTTTTGTGAGCGGGCTACCTCATTAGTAAATGCGGGTAGACCAGCCTGTCCATTCTGTGGTTTGCCAATTGATCCACTTGGTCATCTATGCCCACGAGCAAATGGTTATCGCAGATGACAAGTGCAACAGATTTAATTCTAAATGGAGAACTCTCTGTTGTCGGCCGATTAGTTGATGCTTCAAATGCCACTTTATTGGCACAAGTTTCAGGTACAGATCCAAAAGTTGAGGTCATATATAAACCAGTTGCGGGCGAGCGACCATTGTGGGATTTCCCAGATGGCAATCTGGCTTTCCGTGAGTACTCAGCATATTTGTTAAGTGATTTGGCTAAATTTCATATAGTTCCATATACCGTGCTACGAGAAGGTCCATTTGGATTTGGCATGGTTCAAGAATGGATCCAAATAGATGAGTCTGTTGATGTTGTTGAGTTTGGCCAGAGTGATGACACACAACTGCGTAAATTAGCTTTGTTTGACGCGATTATTAATAACACCGACCGCAAATTTGGTCATTTGCTAGTTGATATAAATGGTGCACTAAAAGGTTGTGACCACGGTGTTGCTTTTCATTCTGAAGATAAACTAAGAACAGTCCTATGGCAGTTTGCCGATGATGAATTTTCCACCGATGAGATTGATTTACTGACCAATGTAAAGAACTTAGATCTAGATGTATTCAAAGAGTATTTAACGCAAGATGAGATTGGAGCATTAAGTAGGAGAATTCAGCAGTTAAGTGTCAGCGGTAGGTTTCCAGAACCAAGCCAAAGCTGGCCGGCAGTACCATGGCCACCGGTCTGAAGAGAGATAATTAGACATGAATCAATGGCCAAATCTTTACTTGCCACCACTTTCAAATACTTCATTTCCTAATTTAAAACTTAAGGATTCCAATAAGGGGCTGATGGAGATTGCTAGTAGTGAAGTATTTAAGATGTATGTCTGCGGAATTACGCCATATGATGCAACCCATTTAGGACATGCAGCAACTTACCTAAGCTTTGATTTGATAAATCGCTATCAAACTCTTAAAAATTCTACAGTTAAATTTGTGGAAAATATTACAGATATAGATGATCCACTTCTTGAGCGGGCTAAACGAGATAAACAAAATTGGCAAGTACTAGCTGACTCACAAATTGATCTTTATTGTTCCGATATGGCATCTCTTAGAGTATTACCACCGGCAAACTTTATAAAAGTAACTGATTCGATGCATCTTATTGAAAAGTTTATAAAGAGATTATCTGATAACGGATACCTGTATGAGTTAAATGGTGATTACTACTTCACTGTTGAATCTTTTCTTAAAACTCTGCCAATTCCTGTTGAGGATGCGATCGCGATATTTGCTGAGCGAGGTGGTGATCCAAAGCGTGAGGGCAAAAAACATCCATTGGATCCAGTTATCTGGCTAGCAAATGTAGGTGATGACCCCGGCTGGGAGAGTCAACTGGGATTTGGGCGACCAGGTTGGCACGTTGAGTGCACCGCAATCGCTTGTGAATATTTGGATGATAAAGCAAGTAATCCAGTTATCGATTTACAAGGTGGTGGTAGTGATTTGACATTTCCGCACCATTTTATGAGTGAACAGATTGTGAAAGCCGCTTTCGGTAGAGGGTTTGCTAAATATTTTGTTCACGCTGCAATGATTGGTTTAGATGGCGAAAAGATGAGTAAATCTAAAGGAAACCTTGTGTTTGTTTCGAAATTACTTTCAGATGGGGTAGACCCGATGGTAATTAGGTGGGCACTGCTAAGTGGTCATTATCAGGATGATCGTCAATGGAGCAGTAAATTACTAATTAAAGCTGAAACAGAAGTAAATCAAATCCGTATTGCTTTGGCTCAGAGTGAAGTTGCCGATCCCACACAAATGATTGATGCGATGGTTTTTGATATTTCAAATAACCTTGATACTCCAACTGCCTTACAGAGATTATTGACTTGGTCCTTAACATCGAATATGGATGGAAATGTTAATCAAAGTGGGGCAGTATCTAGAGCAATTGATTCATTACTGGGTTTAGCGCTCTAATTAGAGTTCGCTACCCCTTTACTAAGGTAAACTGGACCAAATGAACTCACTTCGTGATGCCTTATCAAAGCGTGTTGTGATCGCTGATGGCGCTATGGGCACGATGTTGCAGGCTAGAAATCCAAGTTTAAAGGATTTTCAAAATCATGAAGGTTGTAATGAAATTCTCAACGTAACTAGACCAGATATTGTAAAAGCCGTACACGCGGAATATTTAGATGCTGGCGTAGATGCAATTGAAACTAATACCTTTGGCGCAAATTTTGCTAATTTAGCTGAGTATGGAATTGAAGATCGGATTTATGAGCTTGCCTTCGCTGGCGCAAAAATAGCAAGAGAGGTGGCAGATCAATACTCAACCAAAGAGAATCCCCGATGGGTACTTGGCTCACTAGGGCCAGGAACAAAACTGCCAACTCTTGGTCACACTACATATGAATTTCTCAAAGAAGCATATGAGACAGCATCAAAAGGATTAATTGATGGTGGAAGTGATGCTTTACTAATTGAAACTACCCAAGATTTACTTCAAGCTAAAGCAGCAGTAAACGGGGCAAGGAATGCGATAAATAATTCCAAAAAGGATATTGTTTTAATTGCTCAGGTTACCGTTGAAACGACTGGAACCATGCTTATGGGTTCTGAAATCGGTGCTGCATTAAACGCTCTTGAACCGTTGGGTATTGATTTAATTGGCTTAAATTGTGCAACTGGGCCGGCTGAGATGAGCGAGCATCTTCGAGTTTTAAGTAAGGGTGCTACTGCTGGAATTTCGGTAATGCCAAATGCTGGACTCCCAGTTCTTGGTGCGAATGGAGCGCATTATCCTCTATCGCCTGAGGAGCTAGCCAAATCATTAAAGCAATTTGTAATTGATTACAAAGTTAATTTAGTAGGAGGATGTTGTGGAACTACGCCCGCACATTTAAAAGAGGTTGTTCAACAGTTAAGTGGAAATAGAATTTCTGAACGAGAAGTAACACGTGAAATCGGTGCTTCTTCTCTTTATCAATTCGCCCCATTTCGCCAACAAAACACTTATTTATCAATTGGTGAACGTACAAATGCAAATGGATCACGAGCTTTCCGAGATGCTCTTTTGGCCGAGGATTGGCAAAGTTGTGTTGAAATAGCACGAGATCAAATCCGCGATGGCGCTCATATGTTAGATCTTTCCGTTGATTATGTCGGCAGAGATGGTGTTGCTGATATGAAGGAGTTGGCTTTCCGGTTTGCAACAACATCAACATTACCTATTGTTCTAGATTCAACCGAACCGGCAGTTCTAGAAGCAGGACTTAAGCAGTTAGGTGGCAGATCGGTTATTAACTCTGTCAACTACGAGGATGGCGATGGACCTACCTCAAGGTTTGCACGGATAATGCCATTGGTAGTTGAACATGGTGCAGCAGTAATTGCTCTTACAATTGATGAAGAAGGCCAGGCTCGAGATGCTCAATGGAAATTAAAGGTATCCCGTCGGTTAATAAATGATTTAACCTCTAAATGGGGGATGAAAGTTGATGATATTTTGATTGATTGTTTAACTTTTCCAATCGCAACCGGTCAGGAGGAAACTCGCAGGGATGCAATTGAAACATTGGATGCAATAAAATCTTTAAAGGCAGAGTTTCCAAATGTGCAAACTACGCTCGGCGTGAGTAATGTTTCCTTTGGATTAAATCCAGCCGCTCGAATTGTGCTG
>Ga0114960_10003444_pt1 | contig 12106 bp, 8 predicted proteins | sample C_130625_MF_Meta_FD_92637 | JGI IMG/M metagenome (GOLD analysis project Ga0114960, IMG submission 92637) | Freshwater microbial communities from Lake Croche, Canada to study carbon cycling - C_130625_MF_MetaG | ecosystem: Environmental > Aquatic > Freshwater > Lake | place: Lake Croche, Canada... | reverse complement strand
TTTGACTAGGTGATCTAATATTGTTTTGATAAGGATAATCTTGACCCAAAAAATTAGATGTTGTAGACATTATTTATTAAATTATATAAATATAATATATTTTACATTTTTATATTCTTATTGATTTGGAACACTTGGATTAGTTAAATCTTCAGCCTGTTTTTTATTTTCTATAGCTATTTCTTGCATTTGTTTTTCCATAACATTCATACGACCATCCAGTGTAGTTACTTCTGTAGGAAGTCCTTTTAATTTATCTACATCAGCTTTTAAAACTTCAATATTTCCAGCATTTTGTTTTGCAAGAATTAATGGATCATTATCGTAACTTTGATAACCTTGTGCTCCCTCTATAATACGATTTGCTAAAATTATTTGATAAGTAATTAAAAATAAAAAAAATATAATCAATATATTTATCAACATTAATATATATAATATAGCTTTTTATTTTCTTTAATAATAATATAAATGTCATCAGCAGTTTATCCATTAGGAATGAATTCAAAGCCATCTTCCGGATATAATCATAAAAGTACAACTTATAATAAACAATATGTTACTTGGAAAGGAACTGGTATAAATAGCAATCCAGTAGGATCCGCACCAGGTCACATAAGACCATTAACAAATAATGATCCTGGAAATGTATTTCAAACGGGTTTTGGTTTGGCAAGACCTATCAAGCATTTTAGAAAGGGACGTGTCATTGTTGCTGACCCTATAGTCGCCAATAATTTAAAAGGTGTAGATCCTACAAATGGTGCAATTCCTATAAATATTAATGAAGCAGCCCTTATTAACTATAATATGAATCGTTTTGTAAAATCAAGTAAAGGTACTTCTCTCGGAGGTGGATTTGGTGGATCAGGACTTCTTAATGATATGCAAGATAAACCAGGTGCTTTTTCTGTCCGTCTTAACACTCCAGGTGAAGTAAATGGCATTCAAAAGTCGTATGATGATTGCAAGAGATGTGAGGGTATCTCTATTGTATCTGATTATTATCCAAATAGTACATTTTTAGAAGAAAATCCAAAACCAGATACCCAAAATAGAGTGTTATGTTGTAATGATGAATTTAAAGCTAAACGTCGCGCTATTTATGCCAGTACAAATTTGAAAAAAAATTATTATACATCTACAAAACAATATTTGCAAAATAGGTGTAAAACATATGAACAAAAAGCATTTAATTTTTTATCTTATAGAACAAATTTGGATAATAGTATATATGATAAGAATCCTTATTATATATCGGTAGACGGCAATAAAGGTCCCACACCTGGTAGCCCACTAGCACTTACAAATACTTACTTGGCTAATTGTCAACCAGGCGCACAAATATTTGATGCTACTGAAAATGCTCTTATTGCACAAATGTTAGCCATCATGGTAAATGTAAATATTTTAACACAAGCTGAAGTGAATAGTTTTAATAATCTTGGTATTAATAGTATTCAAGGGTTCTTTAACTGGTTAAATGGACTACCACCAAGTCAAAAAGAACCAGCTCTTAAAGTATTTACAAATTTCATTAGCAATCCTTACTGGGGAATGCCTCTTTCTGGACCATCTAATCCAGCTGGATGTCAATTAGTTGTATATAAACCGAATAATTATCAGTATGCCAAACAAGGCGCAGTTGATTCATCTACTAGAAATTTGAAATTAATGGTAGATACTATTTCAACAAATGCCGCTTCTATACAAAACTACAATAATACAGGTCCTCTATTAGTGAATGCTAACCAAATATATGCCGGCGTTGATCCAAATATAACAAATTTATATAAAAATAAAGCACCAAACTGCAATACACCATGGCCACTCAATTTCTCTCAATCTAGACAACATCAAAACAAAAAATTCTGTCATTATAAGCAACTACCACAATATCAAGTACCTGCTACCACACCATCACCATATCGTTATTATCCTACTTCTGTATTTAGTTCGAATCACTTTTCTCAATCACCCAATACATACAATACTACAACTGGAACACATGCATATAAATAGAAACAATTATTTAATTATATCTTGATTAATTATACCTTGATTAATTATATCTTGATTAATTATATCCTTATGATCTGTTATAATAGGTAAAAAAATATTGGTTTTTTCAGAAAATTTATTAAAAGGAATTTTATATTTTTCACACCATGAAACTGACTTTTGAATATTTAATTTTTTAATAGTTTCTATTTTATCTTCCCTATTTTTATTTTTTAATATATTCATAATTAAATTTAATGAATCTATTTGTTGCTGTCCAATAATTATATTAATATCTTCTAATTTAATAGTAAAATAGTAAGGTATATCAAAATCCAAAACGGAATCTATAAAATTATTTTCAAGTTTTTTAAGAAATATTAACAATTTATAATAATTTAATTTTAAATATCTGACTTTATCTTCATTACATTGAAAATTTTTGCATATAATGTATTTATCAAATGTAGTTATATTACTTGTATTCGGTTTTAAAATATATACTTTTTCATATAGTGAAGATAATATATACAATATATCTACAATTGGTTTATAAAAAATATTATCCATTTTAATTATACAACTACCTCCAGTTAATTGATTTCTTAAAATAATCATTAAATAATGAATTAATGAAGTAATATAACTATGATAATTATTTACATTTGCCTCAAAAAATAAAAAATCAAATCTATTTTCACCAATAGAATCAATTGTATGGTCATTAATTGTATCATAATAAATAGTTACATCATCATAATTCTCACGTAACATTTCAAAACATTCAATTGAATCAGTATTGTTATTTGTAATATGTAATGATGTAATATTTATGTTTTTATATGATTCAAAAATGTTTAATGTTATTGACACTTCTAATAAATCATAAAAAAAATTAGTTTGTGGTTTCAGTTTGCTAACAGAAAAATTAGAACCAGGAACTTTTGAAAAAATATATTCATATGGATTAACAATTTTAATAACTTCTTCATAAGATGTATCAGAAATCATACTTTTAAAATAATTTTGTATTTCTTCACGAAGTTCTTTGTAATAATAAAATAAACTACTTGAAATATATGGTATTAAAGTTTTATCATAATTGTTACCACTTATTGGATTGATAACTACATAATTATTTATTTTTGGTATTATATAATAACTCATAGGTTATACTATTTATATATTATAAAATATATTTAAGTCTATTATTTTCTTTATAGTTAACTCTATTATTTTATTTTTTGATCTATTTTAATCTTCATCTTCATCAGATTCAATAATTATTACTTTTTTTTCCTTTTTTTCCTTTTTCTCTTTTTTTTCCTTTTTCTCTTTTGTGTATATCTGTGTCTCATCTAATGCATCTGTTGCAGCTACTAACAACATCTTTTTACTCAATTTTCGTATTTTTGGTTTTGTTGTAGTAATTACCTCTTCCTCTGCAACTTCTATTGCATGTGTGGTCTCCTTTTTATTTCTCAATGAATCAGAATTAGTGTATTCACTTAATTCTATCTCAACTGATTCTGTATTTACTATACGTATTTTTTTATAAACAAAATAACGATTTAAGAAGGAAATTTTCTTTTCAATTCCTGTCATCATAGCTGCCTCACCATAATCTTTTGCTTTAAATTTATTTCTTTTAATTTCTTCCAACATATTCAAAAACAATTCGCTGAAATATCCGCTTCCTTCTGGAAGACCAAATTCATTTGCCTCTTCTCTAGATATTATTTCAAAACCATATGCTGTCATGACACGATTGAAATAATCAAAGTTTACCAAATACTCAGGTATAGTCTGATTAATTGATTCCTGGAACACATCAATTCTATATCCAATACAACTTGAATCATCATCAAATGTATCCGCACCATAACCTTTTGTAATTTCCCAGATTTTTTTCTCATCCTCCACTATTTTAATAGATTCACCTGTTTTAATTTTCTTTAACTCATTAAATACTAGTTTACCATCATATGCAGTACCTATAAAGTACCCATTGTGTTTTGTACATTCTGCAATATTTTTTATGAACCCTTTCAATGTATCTGGATTTTCAAAGAAGTAATGCACTGCAAATTGACAAGATGAAATATTAAATCCATCTGCACCTTTACCATATTGTCTAACAACACCTGGACCTAGATTTTTCGGACCTTTTCCAAATACTGCCGCCGTAATTTGTTTGGCTTTTTCATTCAACATAGCACTACCATCTTGAATATTATATGCACTATTACCATTGACAAACAATGCATAAGGAACTTGCTTATTCAATTTACGAGCCTTTAAGAATCTAGCACATGCACCATCTAGACGATTTTCTAAGTTATCTTTTGAAATATCTACACCAAATACAAAGGCCAATTTTGCATTTATCCACTTTGGAAGATCTCCTGCCTTACCACAAGCCATATCAATGAGTGTATCACCTTGTTTTGCCACTCCGCAAATTAAATGTTTTTTCACATATAAGTTATGAAATTGTTTCATTCCACCGGTTTTAAATTTTCCAGAAGGTGTATTATAATATTTGTCTTCACTTACAATTATATCAGGTATATTCATACCAGTTGCTAACATATCAGCCGTAATTCTACCAGTAGGATGAATAGATTTCCAGTTGCTGTTGCAAACATGATATGCATTACCATATTCACGCTCACCCTTTTTTAATCGTGCAGTTTTATCATAACGAACACGTAAAGGAATCCATTTCCATCCTTCTTCTTTTGTCAAATCATATCTGAATTCCACAATAGTATTATCCTCAAATACTTGGTTTTCTTCAGAAAACATTTTCTTGCCTCCGGAACTATCCATACGCAACATGATATTGCATAATCCGGCATTAATATCATATGGATCAGTCGGATAAAAACGCTGTGGTACATAGTCATTTTCTTGTCTATCTTCATAACGCACATGATATTGTGGTAGATTGTCATCTATAATATCTTGACATGGGTTGATAAATCCATCACGTTTTTCATTAAACCCACACCGCAAAACAATTTTCTTATATTCATTAAATTGAACTACTTCTCTATTATTTTGTCCTTCTTCAAAAAGTGATTTTACTATATCATCACCATTTGGTCCTTTTTCAGTAGTCACCAAGAAGTCAATAGTATTATATTGAGGTGGCTTCCATTTGAATGAATATTCCCATGTAGTTTTTTCAATAGGTCCAGCACGACCCACTTCTGAAGAAGCCACACCATAAAATGCATGCGTAAAGATAAGACCATCTGTATTATACTCAAAACGCCCATCTTTTTCTTTTTGTAAAATCTGATTACATCCTTCAAATATGCTCTGTTTTGGATTGTTAGGAAAGAATTCCTTTACACTAAATCTTATAGGACATAATAAACCATCTACAACCTTGAATTCTGGTACACTTGACATTTTTTTATCCCTTTTTGTAATGGCTACTGCATTTAAGTTTTGTCTAATGAAATGTAACAAATTATATCTGGATTTATATACATCTTTTTCACCTTCTTTCATCATAAATGTATATGAACGAACATCTTCTTTTTTAATATAGTAAATATCAAATGCAGCATATAAATTAATAAATTTGCCTTGTTTATCATGTGAAATTAACTCACCATCTAACAATGAATTATAGCATTCTTCATTAGCAGTTTTGGCTCCAGTAAAGATAACGTCCATATTGGTATTAATTAAATACAATTTACCTTCTTGTGATATATACAACAAATGACGTTCTCCATCGGCTTTATCAGTAACAACAAAATTCTTGCGAATATTTGGTTGATTTGAATTTTCATCTGATGCTGCTATATTTTCCATTTGTAATGTATAAGAGTTTGGACCAATAAAGTATCTACTAGAAACATATCTCTTCGGATCATATGAATTTTGCCAAAGAAGTTTCATATAGGAGTCAATCACATTTTTTTGCTCTGGATATGATATGGGATAATTTGTTCCTTGCATACCACTAAGTACATATTTTATACCTTTTCTTAATCCATCTACAATCAACTCTGGTGTACTGAATCTTGTACCTGGCCCCACTTTTTTGTTATCTAATTCAAGTTCAATTTCATAAACTTCTTCATTATTCAACACATTTGACTCTTCAAGTGTATAAACACGTATCATAGGTCCACGATTATTGCGACCAAACTTGTCTGTCATTCTGTTGCCGTATTTCACAATACTTAAATCAACCTTAAATGGAAAATCTGTATGTTCAAATGTAACACGATTAATAAGACGAAACTCTTTTTTTGATTTGCGCCAATTTTCGGTAATATTATTTATGATACCCATTTTTCTAATTTCATTTTCAGCACTATAAGTAATTCTGAAATTGAAATCATCAAAATCCACTGGAAATACCTTTTCTTTATTGATAAACATTGGCCCTTTTGTCATATGATCAACAAACAATTGATTTGGTAAATTTTTAATATCATTTGTTTTACAATATTCTTGAATATTCATAAGACTTCTAATATCTGTTCTAATATTCGACATCTTGAATCGTCCTGTAGTACTATCAAGAAATTCACAATTTATACGTAAATAATAATCACCATTTTCTTCACCAACTGCAGTAAAACCAGAAGATTTGAATTTTCTAACTACATTATCATAATTATTTTTTGTTATACTTTTAATACCTTTTGTACCAAATTTTACTTCAAGTTCACCTTCTCTATAGTTGTTATAATATGAATTAACTAAATGATCAAAACGAATTTGAGAAGACATTCCTTTTTTCCCTTTTTGTTCTGGTTCTTCTTCTTCCTCCTGTTCTTCTATAACTTCTTCTTCAATAAATTTTTCTACTTTATCTTCTACTTTATCTTCTTCTTTATCTTCTACTTTATCTTCTTGTTTTTCTATAGGCAACTCTTCAGGTGAAAATTTAGAAGAAGCCTTGGGATAATCAAATGCTGGTGTTTTAGACTTTTCTGAAAGTGGTGACAAAATAAATGTAGTTTCCTGCACTTTTTTATCAAGCATTTTTTTTAAAGTTGTATATTTATTGACTAGACCCATTTTTTTCAAATCTGATTTTTCCTTATCTGTTAAACCATCATATACTTGTTGTATGTTTGGGTTTGACATTATTTCTAATAATTGAATAGCTGATTCAGATTTCATACCTTTTATTTTTGTTTGGACACTCTTATCAAGTTTCTTATAAAAATTATTTAGTTTTTCAGACCCAAAATCTAGATCTCCTTCTAAATTATTTATTATTTTATTTGATTCGTTGTCTTTTGTAGAACTCATTGTTATAATATATAATAAGACATATTTTTAAATTATTGTTCATTTTTTTTATATATTCAAAAATATTGCACAATAGCTTCGTATAAATCTTTCTTTGTCTTATTTTTACCAGTATCTTTATTAATAATACTTATTTCTAGTCTTTCACAAATACAAATAAGATCTTCTACTTTATAACCAGACATGGCTTTTATAGGTTTATCAACTTTATCAAGTTTATAAAATGTTGTCCTAATACTATTAACTAATTCTTGATTTGCCAGTTGATATCCATATTTTTTCACATATTTAGATTGATTATTTTCGCTTATGACATATACAACACTTGTATCATTCATAAATGATTCAAAATATGTTTTTTTGTTAATATAAATAACATTTATGTTGGCAATTGCACATAATGTTAAAAATGTTTTTGCATTTAAACTTGCATCATTTGCAAGATTGCTTTCAATATTTGTAATGGTATCAAATTTATATGTTTTGACAATTTCTTTTTTTTGTCGAATTGTTGTAACTAAATCAATTTTTATTTGTTTTGCTATAAGTGAGTTTTTATTATTTAATAATTCATAAGCAGTATCACCATTTACAATAATAAAATAACACCAAAAAAGTGTATCTTGTTGCAGCGGAACAAATATTTTTTCATTGTTATTAATCTTTTCATTGTTATTATTCTTTTCATTGTTATTGATCTTTTCATTGTTAATCTTTTCATTAATAATCTTTTCATTGTTGTTAATCTTTTCATTGTTGTTAATCTTTTCATTGTTATAAATCTTTTCATATTGTTTTTTATACTTTGTTTCTCCCTGCATTTTAAGTCGTAATGATTTTTGTATATTGTTATCATATAGCATATAATCTTGTAATTGATTTATTACATCATTATACTCTGAATAAGATTTGTCTATATAAAGTAAACTTGCCATTGTATTCCTACTATTATGTTAGTGTTTATCTTTAATATCTTTTGAAAAATATGTATTTCGATAATCTTCTTTTTCACGTTCAACATTGTTCAACGTTTGCTCTTGTGTATTTACATATTTAATAAATAGCATTAGTTCATGAATTATTTCCATATCTAACTCAGTTAGATTAATATGGATTCCATACTTATTTTCATTCAATGTAACATTTTCATATCTATTAATGATTCGTAAAATTTCAATTTGGTTAAATTTATTCATTTTTTCAATTGTTTCTCTAATATAATTTAATTCATTTACAGAATAATTATTAATATCATTTATAGATGCAACTGCTTCCATTTATAATTGTAATAGTAAAATCTTTTTAAATCTTGTTTTTTAATTCTTTACCTAAATAAATTCATTACAATTTTATTATACAAATGACTAATTCAATTATTTTTATTTTTTATTACTTGTAATATCTAATAACTTTTACTTTCCCAATATTTAATATATTTTGTTTGTTCTTCAATGGTACAATATATTTTAAAGTCATCATCTTTTTCTAATATTTTATGTAATGAATTCTTTGGTATTTTATATAAACTTTTAAATTCATTATAAACATTATTAGTTGGTTTTTGTATACTTAAATTATCATTATGAATTGTAATATTTTTATTAAAAATATTTTTTAATATATTTCCCCATGATCCAATATCACTAAATCTAATTTTAACAAATTTTATGTTACCTTTTTCAAGTATGTTATATTTATTTTTAAAATCAAAATTTTTAAAAAAAGGTAATTTATAATGTTGAAATAACTCATCAATAGATTTATAATTTTCTAATTCAATCAAAAAATTTTTATTAAATAATTGTATAAGTTCTTTAATACTTTTTTTTTCATAATCGGGAACATGTTTATTAATATTTTGAAAAAAAGAAGAAATTTTTCTTTCAATTGGTGTTCTATAAGAATCAATTATATATATTGTTTTTTGTTTTTTATTAAAATCTATTACATCAAAAATTGTTTTATTTTTATCCTTATTATATTGATTACACAAACACATAAAATTAAAATTGCAATGAACTTTTGTTGTTTTAAAACCATTATTTAATAATGTTTTATGTAATGTTGAACTACCACATTTACCACCACAAAAAATTAAAATATCTAAATTATTAAATTCATCATTTTCAAACATACTATTATATATACATAATATTATTAATTTATTTCATAAGTTTATTCATCTTCGATAACAAGACGTGGTTTACTTGGTTGCCTTATTTTTGTATTTGGTATAAACTCTTTTTCTTTAATAAGCTCACCAATAATAGAAACATATTTATCATTTAATTCAAAACGTTGACCGACTACTCTTATACTTATCTTATCACCCTCCTGAATTTCAGAAAAGTGAGGAACATTATAATGATGATCCTTTGCAATGAAAACAACAACTGGAGATGGTATTTCGCCAGCACTTTCAGCTCTAATACCGGCTTTAGTAATATTTTTAGCAACACATGAAATAATCATACCTTCTACAGGAAAACAAACATCGCATTCAAATACAATTTCAAATAATACTTGATTACCTCGTTCAATTGTGCCACTAGAATATGTAATTATTTTAACAGAACCGGGTTTTATATAACCTTCTACGACGCATTTTCCTTCAAAATTTGCTTTTATATTTTCTTCAATATTTTCTTGTAAATTTTTACCAATATTTACAAGCATTAACATGATTTTTCTAGTAAGCAAACATCTTGAATAAATAGTTTGTAGCTTATCCTTTCTTCTCTTTTGTTGCGGTAATTTGGCTATTGGTTCCATTATATATTATACATATTATCTTTTAATTCTATTTTCTTTCAATTTTATATTTTGAAAAAATATAACAAAATATAAATGCAATACAATTATATTGTATACATTTTGTGCCATATAGCCAATTCTGGTGTTAAAAACCATTTTTTATCTTCTCTCTTTATTGAATTAAAATATCTTAAAATAAATTCATGAGTTACACATAACTCTACTTGTCCAACTGCCTCGCTAATTATTTCCTTACCTTGTTTTTGTGTTTTTGTGTTTTCCTTTGTATAAATTTCTTTACCTAATAGCTCATTTAACTTTTGCATTGTTTTAATTTTACCTGATTCATCACATCTTGCTCCGGTATCACGTTTAGATGTAATATCTTTTGTTTTAAATGCTAAATAACGATTACTTTTTTCATAACCAATAAAACCGACAATTTTGTTATAGTCATTTGGTGTAAATGATAACATTTCTTTGGCACTCTTAGATGATGCTATTTCTCTCTGATCTTCTGGTTCAGCTTCTATCCACTTATTTTCTTCATTTAATATCATAATTACTCTTTTACTTAACTTATACATTATAAATGCATTATAATTTTTAGTAATAATGCTGTTCATTTGAAAGTATTCTTTTGCATACCATTCAAGACTATTTTTTGTCATTTTATCTAATGAATATAAGTAATTCATTAACTCGAGCTTGTCTTGAAATAATTGTAATTCAATCATATGTGCTACCAAAAATGGTATTAATAATTCTTTAGATTCTGGATAATCCTTTGCTAACTTTTTCATAACAATTCCGCAATGTTTAAACCAATTATCATCTCCTCTAGGAACAATAGTTTTTTTAGTAAACTCTAGACAAAGATCAAATTGTGTTCTCATTTCTTCTAATATATTTTTACCTTCACTATAATTTAAATCTACAATTGGTGCCATTTTAGATACATTTTTTTTGTCAATATTCGTTTTTGTAATATCCTTTTTAATTTCGAATTTTATCATATCATGTTTATAATCAACTGGTACTGACCTGTCAAATAGCGATGTATTTTTGTCACGTAGTTCAACTGGTTGAAATAAATAATATTCGCCAATGTTGATAAGTCTTCCATCTCTCCCATATTTATCTATAATAAATTCATTTTGGTCATCAATCAATTGTGTAAGTGCTGCAAATATTTGTACAAACGGATATTCTTTTTGTATTCTTATTAATTTAATGAGTTCATCTTTTTTGTAGAAAAAATTTTCTTTCATTAACATTCGAATACGTTGTAATATTTTTTCCGAATTCATAAGAATAAATTTTTCATCATAAGTATCTTCATTTAAATGTGTTTCATCAATTTTTGCATTAGGTCTGCAATCATAATCACATTTAGCCATATAATCGCAAGCAGGTGAAAATGGTGCATCACCTACCTTAAAATCATTCAATACTTGACCTGTCGAGAGAATTTGTGTAATGGGTTCCTTTAATAAAGCCTGTATTTTTTCTTGTGTAAAATTTGTTTGTTCGTGATGAATAATGCAGTCAACTGCAGTTTCTTTTAATACTCTACTAACATTACCAATTTGTATTGCTTTATATTCAGCAACACGATAGACATATAAATCAGCTGCTTCTTCTTTATTATCTCCTAATATGGTTCCATACATAAAAATCTCAACATTACGTTTCTCAAATGGTAAGTCTTTATGAGAAAAATTCCTCACACCACGACCAATAATTTGTTCGATTCGATTCATATTATACCATGGTTCCAAAATATGTATTTGACGAATAAACTTAAAGTCAATACCTTCTGAACCTGCCTTTGAAATTAATACTACTTTCACTTTTTTACCATCTTTATTATCATCACCTGTTAATCCTTTTACTTCAAAATCATTATTTGGTGATAATCGTGGCTCTCCTGTAATTAATGCATAACGAGCTGGTGTAAAATCCTTCTTATCATGAGGCGGCTTCATAGTTCTAACATCTACTACTGGTGTAGGTGGATTTTTAAACAATGGTTTAGCACCAGAGTCGCCATATCTTGTGA
>Ga0114960_10003443_pt1 | contig 12111 bp, 9 predicted proteins | sample C_130625_MF_Meta_FD_92637 | JGI IMG/M metagenome (GOLD analysis project Ga0114960, IMG submission 92637) | Freshwater microbial communities from Lake Croche, Canada to study carbon cycling - C_130625_MF_MetaG | ecosystem: Environmental > Aquatic > Freshwater > Lake | place: Lake Croche, Canada... | reverse complement strand
TTTTTTTATTTTTACTTATTTTATTTTTTTGATTAATTCAATAGAATTTAAAGTTTTAATTTCATATTCTATTTCTGTAATTAATTTTTTCATTAGTTCATATTTCAAATTATAGTCAATTAATATTTCATTATATTCAGTTACGCATATTTTATAATCTTCTTTATATTTTTCAATCATATTTAATTCTTTTTCAACTTCATCTATTTTAAATTTAATTATTTCTTTTATCTCAGTGACTTCATATAAGGGTTTTTTCAAACTAATTTTTTTATATAAATCATCTGTTAATGTTTGAATTAATATATCATTATCTATTTTGGTTTTTAATATTTCATTTTCATTTTCTAAAAAAAGATATTGTTGTTTATCATATTTCTTTTTTTCAATATTTAAATTTTTAATTAAATCTTTAGTTTTAATTAGTTCTTTCTCATAAATTTCTAAATTATCTAAAGTGTTGTTATTAACATTTACATAGTTCCTATTTAATTCTATTATTTTATTTCTTAAATAATCTATCTTTTCCTGTTTTTCTATTAAAATATTTTTATTTTCTTTCAGTAATTTATGTTTTTGATTTTGAGTTGAATCCAATGTTAATATATCTACTTCATCTAAACTTTTTTTAATTTTTTTATATGAATCATTTTTTTCTTCATATACGGGTATTATTTGTTCTCTGATCTCTTCATAAACATCTAATTCTAATAATCGACTTAAAAATTCTTTCCTATTACTCTGTTTCATATTTCTAAATGAAATATTATCAAATTGCATCATAATGTTCATAAATAAAAAATCATCATTATTACCTAATAATTCTTCAATATCTTCATTAACAGTGTTACCCTTTGTTTTTAAAACTTTATGATATTTTGTTCCGTTATATTCATATTTTTCTTCATTTTTTGATTCATCATAATCTAATAATTTATATAAAAATACATCTATCTTTATTTCTCTATTTTTCTTTCTTTTATAAAAACGTTCTACTAAAAATAATCTATTTTCAACTTTAAATAAAATAGTTCCATATCCCTCTTTTTTATTTATATTCAATATTTCATTTAACTTTTTATTTCCAATATTCATCTTTCGCGCCATCTTATTATACAATATTATTGATATTATATCTATTAAAGATGATTTACCTACATTGTTTTCTCCATGTATTAATATAACTTGATTGTTATCTATTTTATTTAAATCAATCTTATTATGCTCTCCATATAAAAATAGATTTGAAAATTCTAAACACATTAATTCCCATTTATTTCCCTTTTTATCTTTACAATTTTTTCTATTATTTAAATCTTTATTTATATATTCTATATCTGATAATTCATATTCTTCTTTTTTTAATATCTCTTTCATTACCTCTTTTATATCTATTTCAATTTTTCCAATTTTTTCTTTTCCTACTTTTCCTTTATTTATTAATGTATTATTCATTTCTATCCAACTAACTTCTTTAAAATTTTGTTTTAATTGTTTGAAATATTCTAATTCCTCATTATTCTCAATAAATATTTTCACATGTCCCTTTTTTGGAATAGCTTTAACTAATTCTAAATTATGACATGGATCTGATAAATCATATTGAATATTATCTATTTTAAAATTTCTTCCATTTACCTTTGCTATTTTATGATGATATTCATTTTCTATTATTTCATAATTTGATGTGTTATTCTTTAAATCCCAATATAAGTATCCGTGATAAGGATCTGTTTCGCTAAAATTTTGACTTATCAAAGATGATGCATATGCTATATTCTTTTCAATATTCAAATATTTAAATGTATGTATATCTCCTAATAATACATAATCAAATCCTTTAAAATCATCAATAGTGCGTTCTCCTTTTGCAACACACAGTCCTTCCATCAATAAATCACCAACCATTCCATGATATAGCCCAATTTTGATTAAATTGGACCATTTTTTTTCCTTAATAAACGCGTTTACTATACTAATATCTACAAATATTTTTTCAAAAACGGACGAATTGCTAAAAATTAAATTATTAAATTTATAAATTCCACTTTTTTTTAAATAATAGAAATTCCTTATATTTTTTCCAAATAAGACACCAGATATGATATCTATTTTTTCATTTGAATTTAAAAGTCCATCATGATTACCTGGTATAACAATAGTTTTTAAAATAGAAGATAAATTACTAAAGAATTCTGTACATAAGATTATTGCTTCGGGTGTCAATGATTGTTTATCATGAAATATATCTCCTGTTATAACTATCAATCCATTTTTTGAATTATATTTCCTTAGTTTTTTATATAAACTTTCAAAAACATTTCTATACTCTTCTTCTCTACTTTTTAATCTTATGTGTATATCCGATAAATGTATAATATATTCATAATCTTCGAGCAATTTATCGGTAAAATCTTGCAAAATTATATTTTCCATTATTTTATTTATTAACATGTATTGATTTTGATGATAATTTTAAATCAGTTTTATTTTTCTTTTAATAGTTTTTTATAAATACCCGAAGGTATATTTTTTTGAGATTGAGATGAATTTTACTTGTCAGCAAAATTCATCTCAATATCCGGAAACAATTCTTTCAAAGTTTGAAAAACGAGATCTTTGTGTCTTTCTAGAATTTCTACTAAAATCGGAGTTGAAGGGGTCAATTCACGGAATGTTTTTTCTAACAAATCTGGGAGAGTCTCATATAACATCGATGAAGTTAAATCTGTTTCGTAGTAATCTACCAGCTTTTCAGAATACCAATTCTTTTTTGGAACAATTTCTGAATCAAAAAAATGTTGTTCTCTTTCTTTATCAGAAGGGTTTTTTGAAAGAAATTCTTCGAAAAGGGATGCGCGCAAAAAATAAACTATAGCCAACTTAATTTTTAGCATCATTTCATCTAAAATGGTATCATTTATTTCATCCAAAAAATCCTCCATAGAATACCATGTCGAATATGAAGATCCATCTGACTCAGTTATTGTTTCTATCTTCAAGCTTTGTTGTTTTCTTTGATGTTCTTGTTCTTGTTCAACAAGTGGATCTAAATGTGCTGCAAGTAGAATTTGTAAATTTATTAATTCAGAAATTGTTGTTGATTCCGCATGCGGTTTTAACCCCTCAACTACAGAATCTCCTCCTTGAGCTCCCGAAGCTTCACCTATAACCATCTCTCCTTCTGGAATTGTTGTAGCTGAAAAAGACATTTTCTCTTCTAGGTTTTTGAAGCCTGATTGTTTTTTAATAATCTTACTTCTATATATTATAAAACATTATCTGTCAATTTTTATTTATTTGTTGCCGTCATGGACAGCAACAAATAAATAAAAATTAATTAAAAATCGAAGATTTTTTCTAAGTTAACTTAAACAAAGTTTGTGCAAAGGTGTAAAATTAATAGTAGGAAAGATGATGGCAATTTTTTATTATAATAAAACTCCTGTGTACTTTCGCAAACAGTTTAACACCCGTTGAGGGACTCAAACCATCGACTCCAGCTTAAAAGGCTGGTGCTCTACCGACTTAGCTAACTGGGTATTTAGGAATTAAATGTAATCTATAAAAAATATTTTTTAATTTTTTTTATAAAATTTATATTATCAGAAATTGATTTATTTTATAAATTTATATAAAATACTTTTCAATTTAAAATTTAAGTATTTTATATAATTTTTTTTCTTCTGCCTATAACATTCCGAAAAAAATTATATTCCTAATTCTTCCATATCTGTAGACGAACCAAATGGACGTTTCCATGAAAAAAATGGTAAATGTTTCTCTCCTCCTTCAATCATTAATGTAATTTCGGTTTTAGAGAATGAATCTGATTGCTGGAACATTCTGCTCATTTCCAATGCATGTCTCTCTTGTTGAAATTGAAGAGCACATCTTATACTATCAATATCTGCAGATTTCGATTCAAGAAGTCTATCCTTTTGATCTATTATTCTTTTCAAATTATCTTTCTCATAGATTTCATTTTGAATCTTGGTTTCTACTTCCATAAGTTTTAAATAATGATGGTATTCAGCATCTTCCTGATCTGAAATCAATTCTTGAACTCTATTCGACCAAGATTGTGGTGATCCGAAATTTTCATCAAGCCAAGCATCTCTTTGTTGATTTGATTGGAGTTCTGAAATCATTGATTTCAATTCTGAAATCTGATAATCACGAGCTTGAATAGTTTGATCTTTTTCATCAAGCTGCTTGTTAAAATCTTTTGATATTAAATCAATTGATTCTCTCATTTTCTGCATCTTTAATCTCATTTCATCTAAATCATTCATGTAAGAACTACTAGAATATGCTTCTTCTTTTGCAATGAAAACTTCAGACTCATCAGCATTTTCCTTTGCATCATTAACTTTCTTTATTTGTTTTTCTGATTCAGAAGGTCCTAGCTTCATTCCAAACAATGCTTGACTAAAATCAATTGGAAGGTGCTCATCACGTTTGGAATCATTTAATGATGAGTCAAAATTTTTTTCTGAAACAACTTTGAATGATACACATGGATGAACCGCTGATTGATCGTAATCAGAACCATCTGGTGCCAATTGTTTTAAAAATCCAAGTTTGATCAAAACTTTGCCCGTTCCCATTGCGCTTTTAATACCAGCCGCTCTGGCTAGTATAGGCAGTCCATAAGACCCAACAAATTGTTTATCTAGCCCATACTTCTCAGAAGCAGATCGCATTGCTTTGATCTGTTCAGTTGAGTAGGGAACTTCTTGACTTTTCGTTTTGCTCATTTTTACAAGCTTTTTTTTTTTTATATAGAGTAACAATACAAAATTATTAATATTTAGCTGTCAATTTTTTTCAAGTAATCCTAATGCTTTGCATTAGGATTGTTAAATAAATTAATAGTTTTCTGCATTGCAGAAAACTGTCAATTTTTTCTAAGTTAGCCTAAACTATGTTTAGGCTAGTTTGAATTAATTAATAACTTGCGAAGCAAGTTGTCAATTTTTTTCAAGTAATCCTAATGCTTTGCATTAGGATTGTTAAATAAATTAATAGTTTTCTGCATTGCAGAAAACTGTCAATTTTTTCCGAATAAGCCAAACATAGTTTGGCTTGTCTGAAAAATTAATAATCACTTCGTGATTGTCAATTTTTTTCAAGTAATCCTAATGCAATGCAATAGGATTGTTAAATAAATTAATAGTTTTCTGCATTGCAGAAAACTAGGATTGTTAAATAAATTTGAGGTTTTATAATCTTAATCTATAAATTTATTTTTTATAAAGTTATTTTTAAATAACTAATAATTATTTAATTAATAATTAATCTTAAAAATCAGAGCTATTAAATATTTTGTCATTCAAGTTGTTTGATTTCACAAATACTGGTAATACTACTTTATGATCGATTGGAATAGTTTCAGGAGATACCATATTTCTTTTAATTAATAATTCAGTCAAAATTAATATACCTGACCCTAAATCTGAATTTTTATTAACTAATTTATCATTTTTAAAATTTAAATCTTTAATCTCTTTTTTAAGTTCTTCGTTATTCATTTCTGAATGCATAAAGCATGCTTCGAGGGATTGATTTTCAAGTGTTTTTAACTCTAACTCTTTTTTGTAATATTCAGATGCAAAAAAAGATTGATCATAATGATTCTTCCAAAATTGCGCTTCTGATATTTCATCAGAAATAAAAAATTGTTGTTCATTAACTTTGAATTCCAAACATTCTTTTGGCAGTGCACACGCTTCATTATTTTTAATCAACGATTCTTCTAAAGTTTCAACTTTAGAAGATTGTGTCTCTTCAATAACTTCAGCTAGTTCTTCTGCAACATCATTACCTTGAGTTCTATCTTCATCAATAGTTTCTACTTTTTCAATTGTAATTTCATCAATTACAGTTTCAGTTCTACTTTCATCAATAGATTCTACTTTTTCAATAGTAATTTCATCAATTACTGTTTCAGATCTATTTGAGACATAATAATAATGACCCGTTTCATCTGGATAGACTAAATTTGCATCTTCCAACCTTTTTCCTAATTTCTTTGAATTAGTGCAAATTGCCTTAGCAATTTTAGGTAAAAATAGAGCGCCTTCAAAAAATGTTAAATTTTGTTCTTTAAAATATTTTTTGGCATTCTCTTTTTCTTCTTCAGATAAAGAAATAATCTTTGTTGTAAATTCTTCAATTTCTGTATTTTTACATAAAATACGAACAACATCTTCATTAAATGATTCAATGATTTTCAATTTGATTAAGGCATTAATAATTCCTGTCATATTGAAAGATCTATTTGAAATTTTTTATTAATCAAACTCTCAATTTCTGAACGTCGTACCATAACATTTCCATTTCCACAACCAAATTTTCCTAATTCTTTCTTAAATTGATTTTGCTCCGCGGGGGAGATCCAAGCGCGATGAATACTCATTTTTTTTGCATGGATTTTTATAAGAAATTAATGAGATAACTATTTTTAGTTTAAAATTTTTCAATTTTTTTTTATTTTGTATTTCAAATAAGTAATAATTTTATAAATCGGGGGATGCAATAAATTGCACCCGTTTTTCTCCCCCCGCACCACTTCTGCGGTGCTTCAAGGCTTGTTTTTACGCTTTGCCATAAGAGCAGCGAGAATATCCTCGAGCTCTTCGGTCTCCAGCACTAACTCGGTTAAAGCAATTTTCTGAAGCAAATCTTTTCTTTTCTCTTGAGCCTTTTGAAGAGCTCCCTCACGGTCCTCAGGAGAACTTGCCGAAGTTGCCTTAGCAGAAGGTTGCCCATTGGCCTCAAAGGTTTCAGGTGGTAAAAAACTTTTACCACCTGAAACCTTTGAGGCCCATGTATTGGGTGCTCCTGAGACGAAGTCTCCAGCTCCCTTCTTGAAAGGGTCTTGAGGGGTTGTGACACGTTGTACTTTTTTAGCTGCGCCTGAATTAATATTCTGATATTTCTCATTCAGAATAAACACATCTTTTAATTTGTCACCTGGCCCATTTCGGTCAGATTCAACTGTTTTCACTGTGATGTGAAATTTGTAAAGGAATTCGTAAAGGGCATATTTTCCAGAAAAGCCAGCATCTTCAAGAGCTTGAAGATGATTCTTGTGAGTTTCTTGTATGGCGAAAGATGTAATTCTAATGCCACCACTGAGTTTTTTTAAAGATTCAACAACTTTGGGCACTAAGTGGGCTCCATCATCATTGAGATCCTGATTGTGTGCCAATTCTGGTATTTGCTTCTCATTTCTCTCTGGCAATTGTTCTTTTTTTTTGGAGACTTTTTGCCAACCAGATTCTCCGCCAGCAGCTTCTCCGCCAGCGCTTCCTATGGGCTCTCGATGTGTTTCCTCTTCGGGGGTCCTTGTTTGTATTTCAGCCATGAATCTCATAATTTCCTCGGTAACAAAGAGATCCGTCTGGTTGCCGTCTCTGTGCTCGAGGAGACCTTTAGCTTTTAGCTTTTGGCCTGGCTTTGACCCCGAACTTACATCTCTCTTAAAAAAAGCTTTTGCAAGTTTGGGTATATCCGTTGGCTTGATAAAGCCATCGGATCTAGTACCTTTTAAAAGGACCTGAATGGTTTCCTTTGTAAGAGGAATGACTTTTGATGCGGACATCTTTTTGTGCTTTAGTGCTCTTGTTGATTACCTAAATATACTAATTATTATAATTGTATTTATTTTCCAGAAATATTTACCCTTCAATTTTTTTTTTATTCAAAAATCCATATAATTTATTATTAATTCATTCTTTAATGAAGGATATAAAACTATATTACTTATATCATTTTTCATTGTTTTGTCTTTTAAATATTGTTCAAAAATATATTTTTTCAATGCCTCTTTAAATTTTAAATTATTATATTTTATCATTTTTATTTTTGCAAATTTCTTTTCAATCTCTTTTATCTCTTTTATCTCTTTTACTCTGCATAAACTTGTGTGTAAAACTGGTAATTTATGATTTTTATAATCATAATAATTATATATAGCAAATAAATTTAATTTAGACTCTTTTGTACGCCAATATGAATAAAATTTATCTGATTTATGAAATTCTATATTTTGACCATAAATTTTTTTAATTATTTTTTTCTTGATATGTTCAATTTTTGTTCTGAAGTCATTACTTATTTCAAATTTTTTAATAAAGAAATTATTTAACATATTATAATATCCATATATATCGTAATTATTTGGATCATTATCATCTAAATATTTAATTTTTAAAATATCTGTAGTTGTTAATAATTTATCTACTTCTTTTTTTATAACACTATTAAAAATTTTTTTAAAATTATGTAATTTATTTTCATCAATAAAATCCAAATTCATAAATAGACTAAATAATGTTATATGAAAAGTTCTCTTATTACTATTTTTACCAGTTAAATCATAATAAAGTGAATCTAATTTATTTTTAAATTCATTATCAGAAATTTTAATCATAATAGTTAAAATTCCAGATTTATTACTTTTGAAAAATGGATTTATTTCAAATTTACCTTTAACAACCATACTATTATCTATATATTTTTTGTCACTATTCGATTAATTTAAAAAAAAAATATATATACACTCTTTATATTATTTTATGTCTAACGATATTTGTTTAAACATGATTGTTAAAAATGAGGCACATGTTATTTTAGAAACATTAAATAATTTATGGTCTTATATACATTTTTCATATTATGTAATTTCAGACACTGGATCTACTGATAAAACAATATCTGTAATTAAAGAGTTCTTTGATTCAAAAAATATTAATGGTGAGATTTATATTGATAAATGGAAAGATTTTGGACATAATCGATCACTAGCCCTTAAAAAAGCTTATAAAAAAACTAAATATCTTATGGTTTTTGATGCAGATGATTCAATCCAAGGTGATTTTAAGCTTCCTGATAATTTAGATGGAGACGCTTATTATTTTAAATTCGGGGATGATCTTACCTATAAGAGAATTTTACTTGTTGATAATCATCTTAAATGGGAATTTAAAGGAGTCCTTCATGAATACATTTTTTGCACTGATAAACAGAATGTACAAATCATTGACTTACTTGGAAATTATCATATAAGGTCGGGAAAAACTGGTGATAGAAGTCGTGATCCAGAAAAATATTTAAAAGATGCAATGGTTTTACAAAATGCTTTTTATGAAGCTGAAAAAAATAATGATCATATTAAAGTTCGTTATGCATTTTACACTGCCCAATCTTATAGAGATCACGGAGACGACCAAAATGCAATATTATGGTATAAAAAAAGAGCTGATATGAAAGATTGGGATCAAGAGCATTATCATTGCTATGTTATGACGGGGCATCTTTATTATAAAAATGGTGATCATGAAAAAGCAATTTATTATTGGATGTTGGCACACGAATTGGATCCATTTAGGTTAGAAAGTATGTATGAAATTATTTCTCATTTTAGAAAAAATGGTAATTTAGTATTGGCTTATAATTTTTATAACATGATTAAAAAGACAGATAGTTATGATTTTAATAATAAGTTATTTATTTGTAAGCCAATTTATGATTTTTTACTTGATTATGAACTAAGTATCATATTTTGTTATAATAATATGCATTCAGATGCTATCAAAATTTATCATAAATTATTTAATAATAAAAATATACCAATAATTTATAAAATTAATATTCTTGAAAATTTTATTTTTTATACTCAACATATATCCAAGAATTTGCAATTTCAAGAACACTTTTTTGATTTTTTACAAAATTTGTTGTTTGAAATTAAAAAATTTAATGATAAACATTTGGATTCTATAAAATTGGCTTGTAATAAATTTATTGATAATTATCAATTCTTTGATACGGAATTAATAATATCTAAATTAAATAATCGTAGTGAAAATATTAAGACTTTTTTATCAATAACTTTTAACTCAAATTTTGAAACATTTAAAAAATCATTCGAATCATATTTAATTTGTGCAAAGGATATTTATAATATTGATTTATTTTTCTGTGTTGTGAAACATGATATTATAATTGAAGATCGAAAAAAATTAATAATTCAATATCCATTTATGACATTTTTCTTTAAAAATGAGACTCAGAAAACTATTGCACATACTTATAACATAATTCTTGAAAAAATTAAAAATATCAATCCCATATTTTGGATCAATCTTCATGATGATTGGTTATTCATCAAGCCATCATCTAATATTATTGATTGTATTAAATTATTTAACTCACCTATTTCTGACCAATATAATATTGCACAAGTCTGTTTTAACTTAAATTATGGTGTATCAATTGATTCTTTAAATAGAAATGGTCATATACATATTGATAATAATTTTTCATTACATAATTATAATATTGAGCATGATCATGAAAAAAATGATGAAAATAATTGTTCAAAATGGCCACATTTTACTCTTAATCCATCAATAATTTATGTTCCTAAAATTATAAACTTGCCTGGATTTGATATTTCTAGCCCACATTTTGAAAAAATATATGCTCAAAATTATAATAATAATAATTTAAAAACTGCATTTTTTAATATTATACAAACACTTAATTTGCACAATACAGTTTTATAATTATAAGTATTTTTTGAGAAAATATATTCTTTTGAATATTTTAAATAATTAATTTATTTAATCAATTCTATAATTTCTGTTCCCAAATTTTTAAAAATTTCAATGAAATTAGTTTTAATCAATGATACTATTAAAGGATCATCTAATTCAATTAATTTTATATTGCCTTCTATGTTATTTATCAACAAGTAAGTAATATCAATATTATTAATTTGATTACTAATTCTCATATTTAATATTTCGGGATTGTTTCTAGTTTCAAATAATTTTAATATTTTGTAAATATTAAATGAAATATTATTTTTTAAAAAATAATTCATATCTTTCATAATCTCTTTAACTATTACCATTAAAGGACCAGATAATTTTTTTGATAACTGTTCTTCAATATCCTTTGTCTTAAAAAAATTATTTAAATAATCATCTAACGATGATTTAATCACTAATAATTTTTCATTAAAATTTGTAGGTAGAGATTTAACTTTAGTTTTAATTATAGGTGTTGTTGTGGATGACACAATGTCATCCTTTTCCTCTAATTCTGCTACAACAGTTGCTTCTTCTTTTTTAGGAGAAGCTTTTTGACACCATGTCATTTTTGTTGAAGGCTCTATTACCAAACCAGCAACTTCTTTAGATTCTTCTGTTGATCTATTAATTTTTACATTAACTTGCTCAACAATAGGATCTCTAGAATTATTAAATAAAACGTGTTCAGTAAAATAAAAGTGTAGAATAATTAGACGAAAAATACCTTTGCCAAAATGAATTTGTTGGGTTTCAAATTGTCTAAAGACTAACTCTTCATTTGTCAGAAAATCAATTTTCTGTTGATTTGTTTGTGTAAAAGACCATTCTTTCCCAACTTCTTGATACAATTTATCAATAAAGCCATATAATTTTTTGTCTTTAGCATAAATTGTCATATTCTTGATAGATGAAACCAATTCTGATTTTTCAACAATGCACTCTTTTTTCAAAATAGAATAAAAGAGGGAGACAAATGTAAAGAAAAAATGAACTAAATGTTTCTTTTGATTCATTGGTAGAACATCATAAAGATTTTTTCCTCTAAAATTTTTATTAGTATCGGTCTCTTTTGGAAAATCAATACATAATAAAATTTTGCCATAAGATGCTAGAGATTTTACAGTATTAAATCCAGATATAGGAACTTCATTAGGATTAGATTGTCTATATGATTCATATAGACCATTTAATTGTACCATTAATTCTAATGTTGCAAATAATTTTAGATAAATAGATAATTTACTAAAATCTCTTTCATTTAAACTTTTATTTTTAAATTTAGCAGACATTTCAAAAATATCATCAAACCATGAAATAAATTGTTCTAATTCATTAAAATTAAAATCTTTTAATTCATATTTTTCTTTATCTCTAATTCCTAACAAATCATACTTTTCTTTATCTCTAACACTAGTACTCATAATAACAAAATGAATTGTTAAACTTCCATAAATAATTTAAATATATTTTTATTAGGCAACTTAGATTAATTAATAAATATTTT
>Ga0114960_10003441_pt1 | contig 12112 bp, 22 predicted proteins | sample C_130625_MF_Meta_FD_92637 | JGI IMG/M metagenome (GOLD analysis project Ga0114960, IMG submission 92637) | Freshwater microbial communities from Lake Croche, Canada to study carbon cycling - C_130625_MF_MetaG | ecosystem: Environmental > Aquatic > Freshwater > Lake | place: Lake Croche, Canada... | reverse complement strand
ATACCGCTCTCAAAAAAATCCTTGACACCCCCATTGCAGGTTCTACCCTTAGTCGTTATATTGCCCCCATGACGCGGCGGACACCGCGGCCGGGAAACGACGAGGGGAACGAACGACGAACGCTGCCGAACTGATGACGAAGATCGAGAGCCTTGTGAACGACACCAGCGACGAGGCTGCTGTGACGATCACCGAGGCCCTCGGCGATCTGGCCCGGCTGGTGAGCCAGGCCGACTACTGCGTTTTTTGCGACCGCGTGTTTGGCCATTGGGGCTGATTGGTCCGACACCGAAACCGTCGCAAGGCCCTGACTGCCCTACGAACGCTGGGCCGTCAGACGATACTTCCGACAACCAAACTTTGTTCGACGCCGCGGGGCCGGGTTTCCACCGTTCCCCCCTGCCCCGCGGCTTTTCAACGGAACGGATTCCAAGGAGAGACGCATGGATAGCGAAACGATGCCCGGCGACGCTGAGGCGGCCGGGGCAATTGCCGGGATGATCGAGACGTATGGGGTGGCTGCGGCGACAGACGCCCGGGTGTTCACGATCTACGTAAATCCGGTCTGCTCAGCGGACGGAAGCCAGTACACCATTCACGAGTATCAGTTTCTCGGGATGCTCCCCGGCGACCTTGCGGCTCTGCGGTTTGTTCACGGCGGAAAAGCTCACGGCAGCATTTTCTTCCACCACGTGCGGAGCGCTGGTCAGCTTTATCACAGCCGCGAGGGAGCGCGTGCTGCTGTATCCGAGGCCCTTCAACTCAAGTGGCGAGCCCTTCACGGCCAGATCATGAAGCTCCTCGAGGAGTCGTCCCCCGTCGTCCCTCAAGTGGAGGACGTGGCTTGAACGGCATCCTGCGGCTGAACGTGACCGACGACGACGACGTGCTCGGCCTGGGGTGCGCGGTCATTGCGGTGGAGATCGACTACACGATTCTTCGCGGCGATCCGGGCTGCCGGCGTGACGACAACGGCGACGGCTGGCCCCCTGAGCCTGATTCGGTAGAGGTGCTGGGCACGCGAGTGCTGCACGTCACGGCTGCGGACGCGCTGCCCAACGTCCGACTGTTCCCCGCGGTGTGGAGCCGCGTTGCGGGCTTTGTCGACGGGCACGTGCACGACCAGGCCGCGGAGATCGAGACGAGCATCCTCGAAGAGGCACAGGCTGCCGCGGAGGACCGACATGGTTAAGCGGCCAGACGACGACCCGTTTGCCCGCATGGAGCGGCTGGCAGCCGAGTGCCGGACGTTCCCGGCGACGAGGGCAACCAATCTGATGCAGTTGGTGACGCTGGCCCTTGGCGAGCAACGGAGGATCAGGGAGGACCGCGGCCCGACGCCTCCGCCGCCCGCCCGACGCCTCCGCCGCCCGCCCGACGACGACGATGACCGACCGGCGCGTGCCGGCGGTGGAACGATGGACCGAGCGAGGACGTTTCATGCGATGGATTTTGGCGGTGGCGGTGGCGGTGGCCCTGGCGTTCGGCGGTGCTGGCACCGTCCAAGCCGCGGTAGTGCGGGTGAGCCCCGAGAAGATGGTGCTGAATGACACCGGAAGGTGGCAGGTGTTGCTCAAGGTCTGGTTTCTCGATGGATCTTGGACGTGGGGCTATCTCCGGTGGAGCGGAGTTCAGTCGCAGATTGATTGGCGAAGCGCGGTTGTGTGCTGCCTCCAGGGGACCGGAGTTGGTTTTGCGCCGGAGCCGACATGGAATCTCATCGGCAGTCGCATCGAGATTGTTGGGACGCCGACACAAAGCGTTCAGTGATTGTTTCCGTTTCCGACTCATTCCCGCGGGGCTCGGCGCTATTGCCAGCCCCGCGGCCCACAACACAAGGATGGCGAGATAAGCATGACGAACGACCGACAGGCGTGGTTGGAGCGGCGACGGGCGGGGATTGGCGGCAGCGACGTTGCCGGGATCCTCGGGCTTTCCCGCTGGCGGACGCCGCTGGATGTGTACCTCGACAAGACGGGGCAGGCCGAGCCGACGCCCGACAACGAGCCGATGCTCTGGGGCCGTCTGCTGGAACCGCTGGTCATTGCCGAGTTTTCCCGCCGGCATGGGATCACGGTCGACGCGTTGACAGGGGTGCTTGAGCACAGCCAGCACTCCTGGATGCTGGCAAGCCTTGACGGCTGGGCACCCGACCTAAAAGCCGTGGTGGAGGCGAAGACGGCCCGCACGGCGGACGGCTGGGGCGAGCCTGGGAGCGACGAGATCCCGGCCTACTACCAGACCCAGGTGGCCCACTACATGGCGGTGACTGGCGCGCAGATGGCGTTCATCCCGGTTCTGATTGGTGCGAGCGACTTCCGCACCTATCAGGTGCAGCGGGATCAAGACTTCATCGACGATCTGGTTGAGGCCGAGCGAGCCTTCTGGCACGACCACGTGCTGGCCGGCATCCCCCCCGATCCGATCAACGCTGCTGACGCTGCCCGGCTGTGGCTCCGCGACAACGGCGAGACGCTCGAGGTGCCGCCGGAGATTGTCGACGACGTTGACGAGCTGCGGGCCCTCCGCTCTGACGCGAAGGACTTGGAGGAGCGCATCGGCTCTATCGAGGACCGTCTGAAAATCACGTTCCGCGATGCCGCTGAGATTGCGACCGGCGGCCGGACCCTGGCGACCTTCAAGGCCCAGACGCGAAAGGGGCTCGACACGAAGGCCCTGACCGCGGCCCACCCCGAGATCGCGGAAGCCTTCCGCACCGAGAGCACGTTTCGAGTTCTGCGCCTCAAGTGATTCCCCGCCCCGACACCCAACGGAGTCCTGCCATGAGCACGACCATGACGACGATTGACGACGAGACGACGAGCACCGCGTTGAATCCCTTCTCTGGCACCGTGGCGGAAGCCAGGAGCGGGGCGGCGGCCGAGACGGAATCCGCGAGGGCGATTGCCGAGGTGCAGGCCGCGATTGTTTCCGCGAAGAGATTCCCCCGCGACCAACTGGCCGCGATGGAACGGATCCTGTCTTCCTGCTGCCGCCCGACGCTGGCCGAGAGCGCCGTCTACTCCTACACCCGCGGCGGCGCCGAGGTGACGGGCCCTTCGATCCGGCTGGCCGAGGCGATCGCTCAGGCGTGGGGGAATCTCCAGTTTGGTATCAGGGAACTTGCCCAGAGCGGGGGCAAGAGCACCGTCGAAGCGTTTGCGTGGGACGTTGAGACGAACACCCGGCAAGTCAAGGTGTTCGAGGTGCCGCATATCAGGCACACCCGCCAGGGGGCGAAGCTCCTGACCGACCCGCGCGACGTGTACGAGCTGGTGGCGAACCAGGGGGCGCGCCGGCTGCGGGCCTGCATCCTGGGCGTGGTGCCGGGGGACGTTGTCGACGCGGCCCTCACGCAGTGTGAGGCCACGCTGCGGACGAAGGTTGACGTTACTCCTGAGGGGATCAAAGCCCTTCTGGGGGCGTTTGCGGAGATCGGCGTCACGGCCGATCAGGTGGCACAGAAGTTGGGCCATCGCGCCGATTCGATCGTGCCCGCGGAAGTGGTGCGGCTGCGGAAAATCTACCGCGGCATCAAGGACGGGTACTCGACGGTTGAAGCCGAGTTCCCGCGTGCCGACGGCGATGCCCCGGTGAGGAGCGCGGCTGTGACCGCGGCGGCATCTGCGGCAGCGGCGAAGGCTGGCCGGAAGCCCTCTGCACCCAAGCCGGCACCGATCAGCGAGGAGGACCGCGGCGACGCGTTTGAGCCTGACGTGGCGGCGACCGAGGGCGGCATCAACTGAAGGACGGGCCGCGGCCGGAGGCTGTGGCAGGGAGCCCGCGGAGCGGGTTTGCACGGACGGCGCCTGTCGGTGGTGGAACCGCCGGCGGGACTTTTGACAACCGAACAACCAACGAAAGGGACGATCATGGCGACGACGAGCGACGACGAGACAGGGACGGACATCGAGCAGGTGCAGGGCGTGCTTGCGAAGTTCAGCCGCGTGGAGGCGGGGCTGGCCGCGTTGCGGGAGAAGCACGCGAACGTCGTCTATCCGGTGGCGACGACTGCCGGCATGGCAGACGCGAAGGCGGCCCGAGCGGAGATCCGGGCGGGGCGGTTCGCGGTTGAGCAGTTGCGGAAGACCGCGAAGACGCCGCTGCTCCAGATCGGACGGCGGATTGACATGGAGGCCATCCGCATCACCGAGGCGATCCTCGAGGTGGAGCAGCCCATCGACGACCAGATCAAGGCCGAGGAGGCCCGAAAGGCTGCCGACCGCGAGGCGAAGAAGGCCGCGGAGGTTGAACGGCTGCGGCTGGAGGCGGCCGAGAAGCTGCGGATCGAGCAGGAGCAGCTTGCCGCCCAACGGGCCGAGATTGCTGCGGAGCAGGCTCGGCTTGCCCAGGAGCGGCGGCAGGCGGACGAAGAGGCTGCGGAGGCACGGCGGGAAGCCGAGCTCGAGTTGGCGGCCCAACGCAAGGCTTTTGCCGACGAGCGGGCCCAGGCGGAAGCGGAGGCGAGACGCGTTGCGGCCTCCCAGGCCGCGGAGGCGAAGCGGCTGGTCGATCACCAAGAGGAGATCGACGCCCAGCAGAGGGCGCTTGATCGCGAGCGGCAGAAGGCCCGCGAGGAAGCAGAACGCAACGCCGCGGAGGCGGAAGCCGAACGGGTTGCTGCGGAAGCCCCCGTGGAGCCCACGGTGCTCGACAACGACCCCGAGCCTGTGCCGTCAGACCCAGCCGACCCGATGGCCGTCTGGGACGATCTGAAGGCCGTCTGGGAGACGCTCGACATCGAGGACGCGGACGCCGTCGAGGAGTGGGCTACCTGCGTCCTGAACGAGGGCGAGCAGCAGGCCAAGCGGCTGACGGAGGCCCTGGCAGACCGGGTTGCATGACGATCACGCCCGCCCTGGCGCCGCTGCAATCATCGGCGGAATGGGCCCGTCAGCCGGAGGAGCGGAGCGGGTTTTCATCCGTTTACCGCCATCACCGGCGATCGCTGGGCTCCTCTACCTGGGAGCAGCAGCGGCAACCACCCTCGGATAGGACCGGAGGCCGATCGACGCGGCCGGGGTGGGATGGATCGACAGTAACACCAGGGGGACATCGAGGATGGGCGGAATGACACTTCCAGACATCGAGCAGACCTGCATCCGTTGTGGAGCGAAGCAGCCGCCGGGGCGATTCGCTGTCAACCGGCGCCGCAGGGACAACCGGAACCGCGTCTGCAAAAGCTGCATGGCTGAGGCGAGCGCGGCGCGCGAGGCGGACCTCCGAGCCGTTCCTGTCGACGAGCGGGTAACGATCCGCGGGTTCCCTGTCTTCTCCAATGGCGACCTGACAATCGAGACGATCGTCGCCCGGCGCGACGAGCACATCATCCTGCTGGGGGCTGCGTGCCAGCGGTGGCGGGAGGCCGAGGACCAGGAGGACCGCGACGCGGCGCGCGAAGCCCTCGTCTACCGGGCCCGCCAACTCTTGGAAGCGGAGAGGAGGGCGAAGTCATGCAGCGAAGCATGAACCAGGTGCTGTTTCCGTTCCTTGACCCGCGGCTCCCGGTTCCGGCGCCGGCAGCCAGGGCGACCGATCCGGCGACGAGCCACAAGGCCGCGGAGGGCGCGAAGGCTTTTGCCCCGAGCCAGAAGGAAACGATCCTCAAGTCGCTGCGGCTTGGGCCGGCGGGGAAGACGGAGCTTTCCCGGCGGACGGGCATCAACGACGTGGCCGTGGCGCGGCGGTGCTCCGAGTTGGTGAAGGAGCGCAAGGTGCTGATTCTGTCCGAGGACGGCGTCAGCGCTGCTGGCAACTGCGAACGCGTCTACGGGCTCCCCTGGCAGGCGATGAGGGCGAAGTGAGGTACTCCTTCAAGGTGGGCTACTCCGGCGTCTGGCAGCCGTGGCGCAACACGAAGCAGCGGGCTCAGGACGAGGTGGCCGAGGACATGCGGCAGCGGATTGTTGACGCCGCGACCGTCGACGACGTGGAGATGGTGGTGGTGACGGTCCCCGGGCTGCGGCTGGCGAAGAAGATCAGCGCGACGCACGTACGGGAACTTCTGTTTGAGGCTGGGAAGCGGGTTGAGGCGATTCGCGGCTGCTGAGCGGCGGCGTGATGGTTGATCGAACCACGGATGGAAGGGGAGCGAGCGGATGGCTGAGAAGTTCAAAACTCTTGAGAGTGTTTGCTATGGAATGTTTCGCAATGAGTTTGCGAACGTAGATGACGCTACTGCTATGCGTCTCAGGAAATACGTAGCGCAGTGCTGCGAGAAATCTTTTCGCAGGGGCTTTCAGCAGGGTAGCGAAGCCGCCGAGAAGAGACGCAAACCAACCGTTTCAATCTGGGAGTGGCGAATCTTGCTTCGGGTCGATCAATCAATTGACCCGTTTGGGGGGCGATCATTTTCGGCTATCGAACGCTTCGACATCGAGTGTTGTCCTGAAATTGTTGGCCTGGGGGACCGCAGCAAGAAGACGGCGGTGGCCCAATGAGCACTAAGCGACTCGACTTCTTTTTCCCGCTCTACGTGCGTGACTTCCTTACGTCCACGATTGGCTGGACCGCGGCCGAGCGGGGGCACTACCTGACGCTGCTGATGGTCCAGTGGGACCGCGGCGAAGACGGGCTGCCGGCGGACATGGCTGGCCTGGAGCGGATCTCCCAGGGGGTCACTGAGTGCTGGGATCTGCTTGGGGAGAAGTTTCCCATTGGGGAGGACGGGAAGCGGCGAAACCGGCGCCTCGAGGAGCACCGGGGCAAGGCTGAGCAGGTTCACGAAAGGCGATCGACCGCGGCCAAGAAAGGGAACGACACCCGGTGGGGCGACGGAGACCGCGATCGCAAACCGATCGCCGGGCGATCGCAAACGGATCGCACACCGATCGCAAACGGATCGCCGGGCGACCGCGGGGCGATCGCCCCGCGGTCGCATCCACAACCACAACCACAACCACATACACACACTCCCTTCGGTCGTGTGTGTGTTTCGGGCGAACACGCACGCGAGGCAGGCGGGGGGGCTGAGGACATTCAGGGAATCTGGGAAACCTTCCGGCAGGCCTGGAACAAAACCCCGAACACGAAGCCGTGGAACGCCCTGGGTTGCCCGACTGACGCCTTCGAGGTGGTCACCGACGTGTCGTTCGTGGCCGGCTACCCGGCGGCGCTGGAGCGACTGCGGGCCTCGAAGTTCTTCACCGACCCGGCCGCGCTGACGTGGTTCCTCCGCAACTGGCATCGGGTTCTGGCCGGGGAGTTCGACGGCCGGACGGAGCGAGCCGGCAAGCCGAAGCGGAAGATTTTCACCCTGGACGACGAAGAGGTGGCGACATGAACCGAGGCGAGTTTGGCGGCTGGGTGAAGCGGCATCAGGCCCTTTTCCCGAACCTGTCGGCGTGGTTCGAGCAGCAACCCGAGCCGCGCGTGATCCTCGACGCCTGGGCGACGGCGCTGGAGCATTGCACCGCGGCCCACGCGGCAGATGCGACCGACCGGATGCTGAGGGGCGTGGCGCCGCTGGTGGAGTTCCACGACTGGGCTTCGCTGCCGTCCGTGGTACTCCAGCACTGCCGCGTGATGGGCTCGGGGAGGCCCGAGAAGGCTGGCGGCCCGGGGTACGCTCCTGGGGCGATGAAGGCGCTGCAGAAGGCATTTTGCGAGATGGCCCCTGGAGGCGACGGCGACATGGTCCGCGACTTCGAGGCGCTCATCGACGTGATGGACCCGCTCGACCTGATCGACACGAAAAACCGGATCCTCGACGAGGTTGACGACGGAAAGTTGGGGGCGCAGTCGGCCGGCATCCTGCTCAGCAGCGCGCTGAAAAAAGCCGCGGCGGTGAGGTTTGGGAACCCTGGCACGCCGCGGTTTGCCAGCGCGATCAACACGACGAAAGGGAGCCAGGGATGACCAGAACCAACGGGCGACAGGCCGGCAACACCCCCGGGAAGGCCCCTAGGATTGTTCCTGCGGGCAAAGTAGGGGCCGGGGGGCTCCCGAGACGCCTTGAGGGCGACGGGGCCGCAGACGGGCAGCAGGGGGCCGGGGCAAGCAGGCTCCTGATCGACGTGTTTGCCGACCGCAGGACCATCCTTGCCATCGACCCGGGACCGACCCGAAGCGCGTTTGTTGTGTGGGACGGCCGGCGCGTTGTTGATTCTGCGTGGTGCGAAAACGTACTGGTCCGCGACGTGATTGTGGACAACCTTCGGTATTGCCGCGTCGTCATTGAGATGATTGCGTCGTATGGCATGGCGGTTGGAGCCGACGTCTTTCAGACCTGAGTGGAGATTGGCCGCTTCGCGGAGGTTTCCAGGGGAAGCGCGTCGCTGGTATTCCGCCGCGACGTGAAGATGCACCTCTGCGGATCTGCTCGAGCGAAGGACGCGAACATCCGGCAGGCCCTGCTCGACCGATTGGGCCCTGTCGGCACGAAGAAGGCCCCCGGCCCGCTCTACGGGGTGAAGAGTCATATCTGGGCGGCCCTGGCCGTTGCTGTCACCTACGAAGCGGGGGCAAAGTCATGAGCGACCAACCAACCGGCTGGGCGACGACGTTCGACCGCCTCGAAGCGGCGATCCTGGGGCGGAAGATCGAGAACGCTTTTGACATGGAGTTGGTCGCGGCGGCGAGCATTGCCGCGATCATGGGGCGGGAGGCGACGCAGCGCGCCGAGGAGCTGGGCGCCGACGTGGCCGCGCTTCGCTCCCAGGTGCGGGAACTTCGGGCGGCTGGGCTGCGGCCGATGCCCCCGGTGGTGTCGATCCATCGGCACGGCGACCAGGTGGTGCTTGACCCGACCGGGGCGAAGATCGCGGCCACCGTCACCGGCGTGCTGCTCGAGGGGGCTGACTTCCGCGACGTGAGCTATCGACTGGTCTGGTGGAACGACCGGCAGATGGTGGTGACATACCTCGAATCAATGCTGGTTGAGGCGGCGGACGACGACGCGCCACGGGCCGCTGTGGTGTATGGCGGGATGGGGGCTGGCCGATGAAACGACCACGCGACCGGATGCACCGAGGGCGGCTGTGCGCCGCGGCCGACCCGATGGATATGTTTTTCTTGTTGCCGGTGGCGAGCCGCATCGACAAGCAGCCACGCGAGTGGCGGAAGGCCGCGGCGTGGTTGCGGCAGGTGGCGGATTGGTGGGAACATTTGGCGGACAAACAAGAGCGGCGCGGCCGCGGGGAGGGGTGAGGATGCGGAACATCAAGCTCATCGATTGGTTCATGTTCGGCAGCCTTGGGCTGTTTGCCGCAGCGATGTTGTTCATGGTCTTTGCAGCCCATAGGCAGGAAGCCATCAACAACGCAAACCCTCGCATCTTCACCGTCACAACTCCGCAAGGTCAGACGATTACCGGCGTGAAGTTCGACGGAGGCGGGTACGGGTGGCAGAGATTCAAGCGATCCGACGGACGGTCGGTCGTGATTGAGGGCCCTTACACGGCGATTCAGGAAAAGCCGAAAGCGGAGGTGCAGTGATGCCGGACGAAGCAAGATGCACCGTCAACGTCACTATCCACCCGTGGTGTTCCGACCCCTCAAGGGACGCCGCCGTGCGAGCGGCCGAGGACGGTCGGACGGGGCCGCTGCCGACGCTGGAGGAGTGCATTGAGAGGCAGAAGCAAGCGCAGACGGCCCGCCCATGTGGTGGGACCGATACGGCCCCGTTGGGCGGCGAGCCCAGCGGGGCCGTCAACGGCATGCGGACGGAGCGGGTGACGCTGGAGATAAAGCATGGCGAGCCGTGCAGCGTCCAAGAATGGAGCTGGGTAACCATGGTTCGCCTCCAGACCGGCGAATCCGTCCGCGTCGTCGAGGAGACGCACTTTGACGATCTCGCCCATTTGGCAATGGAGCGTGACGCCGCGATCCGCGAGCGTGACGACGCCATTGAGCGGGCTCGCAGATGGGAGGGCAGGTGCATCGTCCTTGAGCGAGATCTGGATGCCGCAAGCGGCTGCGGGGAGCCGCAATGCGTCAGTTCTGGATCTTGTGGTGCGACAACGGGCGATAGTGGCCAGGACTGGCACTTAGCGAGCAGCAGCCGTGAGCCGGTGGCGTGGCTGTGCGAATGGACCGACCACAACTTGCTGCACCAGTCACAGGCCGAAGCCGAACGCGTTGCCGCTGGCGACGTTGTGCCACAGCCCCTCTACCGCTCGCCTCCGCAGCCGCGCGGGTGGCTGAGTGAGGAGGAGCGGGAGGCGGTCACGCTGCTCTCCGCTGACCGAGGTCAGTTCGCGCCGCAGACGCCTCACGAAGCGCGCCGCAACGCGGCCATCGATGTTTGCCGCAACATCCTCGCCCGCTCGACGCCGCCGGAGGTGGTGCTGCCAGAGAGATGCCCACGCGGTGGTATCGGTGAAACGTGGGAGAGGGCGAGAGACGGAATGTGGCTCGCAGCCCTCGCCGCGGCGGGCGTGGACGCGAAGGAGGTGGGGCGTGAGTGACAAAAGAACCGACGACGCGACGCTGATCGAGTCCGTTCGCTTCCTGGCCCGCACCATTCAGACAGACGACGGCGTGATCCCCGCGTGTCTGGGTGAGGCGGCAACGCGGCTTGCCGAGTTGGTTGAGGAGAAGCGCTCGATTTCGACACTGCTCCAGAAGGTCGAAATCTTGGAGGAAGACAACAAGCGGCTCCGCGAGGAGCGGCGGTGGGTGCCGGTGGGCGAGCGGTTGCCGATAAACGAGGAGTGGGTCGATATCGCGGGCGAGTGGGGAGACTGCGTCGGCTATTACTCGTCAGGGCGATGGATGAACGCATGCGATGACGATCCCTGCTGGGACGCGATCACGCACTGGCGGAATCGGACGGCGGGGCCGGGGGGGGAGGGATGAGTGACGCCAGCCTTCACGCTACGCTCCGCTTCCTGGCGGAAGACGTGCGCGACTACCTCGAGATTGGTTGCCGCGAGGGCGACAGCCTCCGCGAGGTTGTCCTGCACGCTCCCCTGCTACAGCGTGTTGTCATTTGCGACCTGTGGGGCAGCGACTACGGAGGGACGGGCCGCGGTGGCCATGACCACATCGACAAACTGCTCGACGACCTGGGGTTTACCGGTGAGCGGGTGTTTCTCGACGGCGATAGCCGGCAGACGGTGCCGACGATCCGAGGGAAGTTTGACTTGGTGCTGGTCGACGGCGACCACAGCGACGAGGGCGCTCTCGCCGATCTGGAAAACGCGTGGCCGCTGGTCGCGGATCGTGGAACGCTGCTGTTTCACGACATTTGCCATCCGGCTCATCCCGGGCTTCGGCGGGTGTTCACGGAGTTTTTCGTTGTCGGCCGTGAAGACTGCGAGGAAGCCTACAGAGTTTCCGATGGTTACGGAGTCGGCGTTGCCGGGAAACGCGAGCCCGAGTTTCGCCGTTGACGTTTCCTTGTCAATCGTGTCGATTGTTCTCCAGAGCAAACCACGGGAGGGCAAGGATGCTGCCGGAAGCCGCGACCGCTGCCGAGATTGTTCGCGCTGCCGAACGCCACGGATGGCACCCGGGTTGCTCGGTGCTCACGGTTGCCTACGGGCCGATGCTTCCCGTGATTCGCACCGCTACCGATCCCGCTGCGGCCCGATGCGAGCGGAGAACCGACCGACGATTGCCCCCGCCTTGCCGCCGTTGATTCACGCGCCGCCACGGCTGGCGGCGGTGCTTGTCACTGTCACGGAGGATCCCATGTTGCTCCGCCTTCTTCTCGCCCTGGTCGTTGCTGCGTGTGTCTGCACGACCGCTGATGCTGGCCCGTTCCGCCGGCGCTCGAGCCCCCAGACCTGCACCGGGCCGAACTGCGGGGCTGCTGCCGCGGGCGACACCTCGACGGCGCAGGGGGTTGCCGAGATCCAGGCCCGGAGCGGTCGCATGGCTCACCACGGCGGCAACTCGAGCTACGAGGGCGTGGGCATGGGCGGAAGCCCGGCTGCGGCTCTGGCCAGTTGCTGCAACAACGGCCGGGCTGTGGTCGACCAGGGCACGGCCCGGGGCGCGGATGGCCGCTGGTATGCCTGCAAGCGATACGCCCGCTGACGATCTGCTGGGGCTCCCTGGCGGCGGTTTGGTTTCCCTCGACTGAAAGGCTACTCATGGTCCAGACGACTCGATTTCTGATGGCGGTGGTTGCGATGTTGGCCGTCTGCGGCTCCCTGCTTGCCGGCGCT
>Ga0114960_10003439_pt1 | contig 12115 bp, 11 predicted proteins | sample C_130625_MF_Meta_FD_92637 | JGI IMG/M metagenome (GOLD analysis project Ga0114960, IMG submission 92637) | Freshwater microbial communities from Lake Croche, Canada to study carbon cycling - C_130625_MF_MetaG | ecosystem: Environmental > Aquatic > Freshwater > Lake | place: Lake Croche, Canada... | reverse complement strand
TATACGGGTTCTCAACGTTCGCCACCAACTTGAGTACATACGATGTAACAATGTCAGTGATTACTGCAGAAATAAATAGTCTATCGACCATGGTCTACAGCACGTTTTCAACCTACACAACTCTGGATTCAACAAACGAGTTATCAACACAACTAAATTTAAGTATTTTAAGCACATCGGCAACAGCGCAAACCCAGTATATTCTGTTATCGTCTTATAATCAGTCAACTATTAATAGAATTAGTAGTAATGTGGATACAGTATATACTGCATTTACAAACTATTCTACAACAACGGGGTCCACCTTTTCCAGTGTATTTCTTCATCAATCCGATTTATGGATTTCGACGACAGCCTACGTGTCAACGTATAACGCCGCGCTCATTCTCGGATTGACAACACTTGAGGCTACTGTAATCGCGAACAAAATAATTACCGACTCCTATTCGAGTACGATTAGCGGCTCAGCCTCCACACTCAGTACAGCCATACGTCAAGGTGATTTGTCTACTCTGAGCGCGTCAATCGGATTTACATCAAGTGTAAATGTCAGTACTATTTCTTCACTAAATGGAGGTCTGTCTAGTCTGCGCTCAACGCTCGAATTTGAACTCAATTCATCGGTAAAGTCTCTACAATCAAGTATATCAACAGTGAGCGGTGCATCCTTATCCACTATAGAATCCATCAGCACCTCCGTTATAGCGGGACTATCATCACTCTCAAGTAATATCAATATTTTTATATCAACGGGTCTCATTGGCAATATCTACGCCACATTTATTGAACTCCAAAGTTCCTCGACTAAAGACGTAAACGATGCAATTTCGTCGAACAGCGCCTTTCTAAATTCAACCGTCTCATCATACACATATATCTATAATTCATCGCTCAATTATATCAATACGTCAACATACAATTTTCTCGTAGGCGCAGCCTATACGTCGTCGATTAGTACGGTGGTACCCTATACCATTTCAACGACCAATGCGGTAGTTGCCTCTTCCGTCTCCACATTTAATTCGACTATCTCTGTGGAGGCATCTTCTTTTAGTACAGTGATTGGCGTACAGATAAGTACCACGTATTATAGTGTGAACCGGCTTTTGGTTAGTTCTATATCGACAATAAGTTCGTATTTGTATCTAATTTCGTCTAATAGCGCCTCCACAATTATTAATTTATCAACTTTCCTATCGACCGCAATATCTACCATGTCGTCTCTAACAGTTACAAATATTGCCATGATTAGTACCTCGTACTACTCACAATTTCTAATATCAAGCGTTGTATTATCACGTACAACAGCAATAAGCACTCTGAACAATGTTAGCACAGTAACAGCGTTGCCGTTCCTGAGCGCCGCGGTAGCCAATTTGGATTTATCGGTCTACAACAATTATTATATCGAATTATCCGATTTAAGATCCGATGTCTTTTATGGTATGACCTATTCTACAAATGCAGCGGCACTAACGAACCGCGACATCACAGTACAGATAGATATAAAATCTACATATTCGAACGACTTTTTCACATTTGACACGTCTCATTTCTCTGACTGGCTAAGCAGACCGCAGATTTACAATCCAAAGTCTTTTACGTTCTTAACAAATGAGCCCACATTTATTGTACCAACAGCAGATACAACACAACAAATATATATATCTACGTTTGTAGGCGCATACATTCTAAATATGAGGCTAACAACCGAAGCCCTATACGTAAAATCTATCACAGCCTATCCGTATATCTATTCGCAAGTTGCTATTTCAACAATAACATTTCCATCAAATGTACAGTCCACGGATTCAGCGACAAGTACGAACAACTATCTAATGTTTAGCGGCTCCGTCATGCCAATTACATGGACCACAAATGATTTGAACATACCTTTAGGGTTTAAATTTGTGGGAACCGATTTAAATGCGAGCACAATTGTAAACTGGTCAGGACCATATTCGTCTGGCTTACGCAGCGCGAACGTTAAAGTACCACAATCAGGTTCCCCATTTGTACAATACAACAGAGTTCATCTTGGTATTTATCCCAATACCGCTCTTAAAAACAATACAACAGATGGAAATCTTACGACACCTGGACAAGTCTTTACAACATCCACGTTTGGAAAACCATTAGGAGTTGTAACACCAATGCTAAACGCTAGATTTACAGTCTATAATCCCAGCACCGTGGCAACCTATCTACAGGTCGCCGAACTCTGGGTTTTCAACGCAAAGAATGAAAACGTAGTTACAGACAAGGCAAATACATATGCTAGTTTACTTCCAGGTTACGATGTCTCACATCCACCGTATGGAGGATTAGTAGCCACATACGGTCCAGCAAAAGCATTTGACGGAGACCGCACAACATATTTTTACGGCGGTCAGGATGCCTTTAATATAGACCAGAATGCACGTATGTACGGTACTTTCTCTACATACTCTAATACATACGACACCTCTGTATTCGTATCAAGTGTAACTATATATGGTACAGGAACCTACTCGCTGACAGGTATGAAAATGAAATATGAGACAACAAATCTACCTACAGTCATTCTTAATTCATTTTATAGTACAATTAACATAACAAGTCCACAGCAGCAGACGTTTGCGTTCTCCTAAAATAAAAAATTGAAACAACGGTGGTCTTATAAATACAAGACCAAGTCAAAATGATCGCCCTTCTTGTACATACCGCTGGATATATCTACATCATGATTATGTCAATCGGTATTTGTATATTTACATGTAGATGCATAACAGACGGATGCGCCTCTACGCATCGTCGTCGTGGCTTTTAAACAAATAAATAAAAAATCATAAAATTTTCTATTTATTTTTCCGACCCTGGCTGCTTTCCGTATTGCTGCTCATACTCCTTATCGGTAAGTGCAACATTAGAAAAAGCCTTATCCTGCCGTTCCCGCTCGGCAATCATAAGAGCCAGCTTCGCCGCCATCGCCGCCTGCGCAGCCTTGTCTTCAGTCTTCGTGGCGCCACGCGGAGCCAAGTTTTGTTTGATACGACAACCACTCATTCTATGTTTACCAGCGTTTTGCGCAATGGCTCGAACAACCGCCCGCACAAAACTCCTCCTGCCGAAAGCCGGGTTCCATCAAACAACACATCATGGTATGGTTATCGCGTGCGTCCGGCTTTTTTAGCCCCGTCTCAGGGTCATAGTAGAGTCCGCAAAATTTCTTCCCACATCCCCAACACCACGAACGCCCACAACCCGCTCCTATAACAAAGCCGCGCCGTGTGTCGAGTCCGCAGGCAAAAATATAGTTGCAAGCGGCGTCTTTTAGACACCAACGTGCACACCAAGGGCAGGCACGCGCGTCCATTACTGAGCCTTCTCTTTTATCTGAGGCGCCATCTGCTTAAGTTTCTCCAGATAGAGAATACCGTCCATCAGCTCTTCTTGCGCATGCGTAATCCAGTCGAGAACACCTAAGTCCGTCCGGTCAAGCGTAACACCGTACTTCTTAACGCCGACTTCCGAGCGCTCCTGAAACTTCTTAATAACGGCAGCCACAACAGAATCCGTAGTCTCCATCTGTTCAGTCAAGCCAATCAGACTTTAAACTCCGTAATTCTGAAATGTCAATGAATTATCGCTATAGGAAGCACGCTGTCGCCCTAACCGAGGAGTAAAGGCGTACCAGCGGCTAATAGGCTGTAGAGAACGCCAGACCTGGTCGTTTGCGTAGAGCCAGTGCTTTCCTGTTGTTTCCAGAAGCGGCAAATTCGTCTCATACAATTCGATAATGCTGTCGTAGAATGAATTGTGAACAATGTAGGCAGATGCCGTTGACGCATAGTTTACTTTCAGCAAATAGTCGTTATACGGCTCTGATTCATGCATAAGATAGCTCAACATCAGAACATCGTACGAAATTTCGTCAGCAAAGAATTGCTCCAGTCGCGACCAGAATTCTTCACGTTCAACCAAGAATTCGAAATCATCTTCAAAGATAAGCACGTTCTTGTAGCCGCGGTCGCGCGCCATCCTAAGAACGCTAAGATGGGATAAGCCGCAACCCACGATACCCGTAAATCGCTCTATACCGGTAAATCGTTCAGCCTGTAAGCCAATCTTTTCAAATTCGGCTTCGACAGCCAAGCGGCGGTCCAAGCGCTTATCCAAATTAATATAAAAGACACCATCAACGAATTCTGTCTGCATTACCGTATCTACTAGTCAAACCGGTTTAAGCAGCCAACGCCTTAACAAAGTAGAATGAAGGCGACACATCCTAAAACGGGTAAGCCCATCAGCATACTGCGTACGGAGGCACATCTAACAAAGAATAGCCGCACAATGTTATGGCATGCACCGACGCTAACGGGTCCAGCACAGCGTTGGCAGCGCTACTCAACACTGGTGACGGACGCCGCCTCCCTCCAAACATGTCCGAGCCCAGATCTCATTTTTCTCTACGACGAACCGACCGAACCCGATGTCGCCGCGTGGTCAAAGTGGTTTAGCCAGGCAACACAACAGTCGTTGGCTGTTCTAACACCAAATTGGATGGTTGCGTTAAAGTTAAACGCCGCCGAGAATTCATCCATTCTTGTCACGACTGAAATTAATCAGCGCTATCCGTATCTGCCTGCACTGACTCTAGAAGACACGAAGGAATCGTGGATTCTTTCGTTTGCGCAACTGATGCGCTTTCACAAGATTGTTACACCGAGACCGCTCCCTGCTGACGCACAGCGATTCATGGGCACGATACAGCAGATAGCCGCTGACGCAGATTCTAGTAGTGTCGTCCCATCAATCTATCTCATTCAACAGTACTACGTTCCGAGTCGCGTAGTACGGCGCAACGAAATCAAACTCGCTCTACAAAAAAACATAGAGTGCGAATATATTGATAAAATTATTCTACTCAACGAAACCAAATGCGAGCTACCGCTTTGCGATAAAATACAGCAAATCGTAATCGGGCATCGCTTAACCTATCTTGACGTATTCGCCTACATCAAGTCCAGCGTGCCGCCTGATACAATTGTTGCCTTTTCAAATTCCGACATCTATCTCGACGAGACACTGCGTCAGCTCTATAGCGTTGACCTGGAGCGCAAATTCCTAGCGCTGCTGCGGTACGATGTGTCTGACAAAGGCGAAATAAAACTATTCGGTCCGCGCCCCGATTCACAAGACACATGGATTCTCTGGTCGTCGTCGGTGGACTTCACACTGTCGCCAGACGACTTTGGGTTCAACTTCGGTGTCCCAGGCTGTGACAATACGATTACAATCACGATGTTGCGTAAGAAATTCACCGTTGTAAATCCCGCTCTGACGATTCGCACCTATCACCTTCACTCCAGTAACATTCGCAACTATCAGGTCTCGGACGTCATTGATAAACCCGCATTTCTATACGTCGAGCCTACGGCAATCCAAGAATACGGTGTTCTTTCTGACCTCTCACCCTATAAAGTTGCCGCCTGGGCGCCGCGCAGTCCACGCTCCTTTCAACGCCCTATCAAATACGTGGATGAGCGTACCGCCGAAACGATTTGCACCATGATGAAGCGCGAATCACACTATAATTATTCCATTACATCACCGAATATATTCAATCAAGGATACGGCGATCTGGACAATCAGCTCTACAAGTTCGAAGGAACCACCTTCGTCATGCCCGCTGGCATCGTATGCGATTTCAAGAATCTATATGTAGGCAAACACCACATATGGCGCGATGAGTGGTCCAACGTTCCTATTACTGTGTTAACAAACACAGTTGCGGTCCCGTGTATGGCGGCTGTTCATTTCCCAGTTCATTACAATATGAATGCAGCAAAGTGGTTTTTACACTATCTGCCACAGGTCTTGAAGATACGCGCCCTGACCGCGTCAACACAGACACCCAGACCCGAATTTATCGTTCCAGTTCACCCTGATACGCAGCGCGCTCTACAGGTTCTCCGATGGCCCGAGGACGGAAATATAACAATCATTCCGTATTTGCCGGACTGTCAATATGTGTCCGAAACTGTCTACGCACTAACGCCGAATTCGTTTCACGACGTACCGGCTGAGAACATTGACTTTTTGCGCACAATGGTGCCGCCACCACCCAAGAGCACGCAGCCCATCGCCGTTATAGTTGCGGAGCGCAACGGCGATAAGCAGATATCCAAACTGTTTGCCGAAGAGCTCAAGAAGTGCATCTTTGACCGCACAGACAACGGAAAATGGCAGACCTATATCATCGATGCTGATACGCAGACCGAAGTCCGTCTATCTCTCATGATGCGCGCCGATATTGTAATTGCGCAGAGCGACTCGGAATGGGATGCCCTGGATTGGCTCTGGCTAATGAAGGCAAACTCAACGGTCGTCGAAGTCATGCTTGATACGGCACCCCGCGGTGAACACATCCATTTGGCGGGCGCGGCGGGCATCAACTATGTTTTATTGGGCGTAAAGCGCGAGCCGCTCCCGTTCCAGCGGGCACACGCGCTCGAAGACGTTGAAAAGATTCTCAAGCAGCACATGTTTCCCAACATCCTGCGCTCCTCAGTACCTGTCCTGCCGACAGTAATCATACCCACAGGCAAGGCACTTGCAGGCATCCATGAGCACAGCGGCGACACCTTCCGTGAAATGGTACGTCTCTGGTCCGAGCGCGGCTACTGTAACCTTGTCCTCTCTGAAGATACGCCGTATTGCTGGTGGGACGCCATCGGTGATACGCTTCTATACGACAGACCTACGATGCGTTGGTTCACAAACCCGTCATACAAGGCAGCGCTGTTCGGCAACACATTCCCTGAAACACCGACGAAGCGCGATAAGCCGTGGTCATTCTGGCCGCGCAGCCCACGCGCCGTCGAAGAAATAGTTGCCTCAACAAATGTACATCGCTCGTATGAGGACCGTAACCCGTCTATCTTTTTGGGGCGTATCGAAAACGGAGTACAGCAGGAGCGCCGGTCCAAGCACGACTGGTCCACAGCCGTTGAGACGTTTTCAATGCCCGTTGATTCTACAGGCGGACCGTACAAATACAGCCAAGAACAGTACCTTGACATGTTGACCAAGTCCCGCTTCGGCTTGTGTCTCCCTGGCTACGGACCCAAATGTAATCGCGAAATAGAGTATTTTGCGACGGGCGTCGTACCAATTGTAACGCCTGGCGTTGATATGAAGAACTATATGGTGCCGCCGCAGAAAGGTATTCACTACCTGTATGCCGAAACACCTGACGAGGTTCGTAACATAGTTAAAACTACAACAGAAGAGCAGTGGATAAAGATGTCGGCAGCCGGTAAACAGTGGTGGCAGCGCTACGCCTCAGCTGAAGGTCTGTTCCGATTCACGTGGGGTATTCATCAGAAACTCACTGAGCCCCAGTAAAATAAAATAAAAAATAAACATAAAAAATTGAACAATATAGCATACGAAAGCCGCTCTTACAATAAACAGAATGGAGAACCCTGGTCGCAGCTGCCTTTCCCCGCAGAGGCTCGCGATGACCGCTGTAAAGTGCTTTTACTGCGACTCGCCCGATGCGACTATGCACGAAATCGAGTGGCTATTCGGTATCAAGCATTGTCCAGAGCATAAGGCGAGTGCCGTACGCGACTGCCGCGCGCATCTACATGAAGAGAAGCAAGTAGATATGCGTGACGCCATGAGCCACCCTATTTTGGGCAAGTTTCTCCAGTCAATCGCCGAGGTCGAGTTTCCCGTTCTACGTTCGAGCGGCGAACTTCAGCCAGGATGGTCTGTCCGCAAAAGCGCCTACGGACGAGACTACCTCTTCATTGCCTACCATAATGGCGAGTGGGTTCTCCCCGTAAGGCACGCTGCCACCGACGTACAAAAGCACACACCTATCACTAATTTTAAGATGACCGGCGTCTATGATTCACTAAAGCACACACTTCCTCTATCACTGATTGATGAAGTATTGTATTGTCTGATTAACGGTATCTATGCCAAGGAGCACGACGAAGTTGAGCTCATCAAATCCCTCGGTGGTCAAGATACTGTCCCTGAGCTTGTAAATGTAGTGTCTATCCCTGGCTTGGGACGCTTTCTAGTCATGCCCCCTAAAGTGGAAGCAGAGCAAGCCGAAGACCCAACATCTTAGCGGCGCCGCTGCTGCTGCCTCCGTTTCATAGACCGTCTATTACGAAAACGCCGCTGCCTTCTCGTCCCACCCACTGTAGGAGGCGCCTTGTACTGTATTTTTACACCGTCGGTACAGAGTTCAAAGAACGCATCTGCCGTCTTCGCCGGATTTTTCATTCCAGGCAGGCGGAATCCCGCCATAAAAAACATACCCAGATATTCACCGTGCGCAAATCCGTAGGCGTATACGCTACCCTGAACCGACACAAAGTTGGGAATATGGGTCTGCGTCGACTTAGCGTAGATATTTTTCGCTAGTCCAGCGCCACCCGCCTGCGGATCTTCCGTAACGGTAACCCCCTCAAATTCAGTGGGCATCTTTGTCACATCTTCAGGTATCGTAGTCACCTGAGTTATATCGGTCACAGCTTTATTCAAAGTTGCCCGCTGCGCGATATCACCCAAATTCATATTTTCGGTAAACGGCCAGGTCGCCGCATCACGATAGCGTGTACTAGATGAAACACCGTAAAACTTACGTATGTTGTCTATCGAATACGGGCGCCCACCAGCCTCAGGGCTTATATTTGTCGCAAGCGGCTTCCATCCAGGGTGCGTAAAGCCCACCGGTATAGTAGGGATTACGTCGTTGGGACCACCGATACCGCCCACTAAAAGCTGTGTCGCAGCCGAGCGCGCCGCCACCTTCTGGGAAACAACGCGATCGAGTGTGATAAGCCCACTATCCAAGTGCCGGTTAAACGTGTTACGCGCCACATCACTAAGTATCGTGGGTGCGCCAAATGATACAACGTGTATTGACGTAACCTTCGCCATAACAGGTAACGTACCGCTCACCTTGCCCTCCGCCAACATGAAGGCAAACAGGGACGTATAGGCGCCACCAAGCGAATGTCCCGTTAAAAAGAGGCGCCCGCCCGCGTGCTTTTCTAACGCCGCCAACAGAGTCTTCCATGCCGCCACAATGGGCTTAATAAAAGCCCCAGTCACGACGTTGCCGGTTCCCTCAACCTTGATACCGGTCACACCAATGAGGCTCTGTATATCTGCCGCCGTGAACTGCGATAGCAAATCGTGCTTAAAATTGTCCACTGTGCTCGAGCCCTTAAATGAAATAAGGCAATCACCCTCCGCAAAGATGCTGTTGCCGCCAATGAGCCGTGGCGTCGCAGCCGCTGAAACGTTCAAAAACATGCACGTCACGTCGTCCTTGGTGGAAATATAGGTTCCGAAACAGGTGCCGGCAGGCACAGGCGTTAACGCGTACGATTCCATCGGGAGCCCTGAGCCGTCGCCGGGTTGCGATGTAACAGACACACGGCGCGTGGACACATATTTCCAATCGTACGCCGAAATCACCTTATTTACAACATCGTTCGACATACCCAGTGATTTGGTGATAACATTCCACGCGATTCCGGAGTCGCAATAGACGATACGCGATAACTGCGCCATGATGTACAACGCATGTTCATAGCGCTTGAACTTCGCCGGACCCACAGTCTTAGCTAGAGCAGCAGTGACGTTTCTATCTATACCGAAACAGACAGGGCGCAACGTAGTATCCAGGCGTCCCGTGGAAGCGGCTCCGGGTCCCTTTAATAGGCTCAACATCTCTATTAGTATCTAAAGAAATAATAAGGATATAGTTTGTAGGAAAAGCGGTCAAAAATTGACGCCCCAAAAAGCATATCCAGAATAACCAACATCCAGTTCTTTTCTTCTCTTAGAGGCAAAGAGCGGGGATGTCCGAGTGGTTAAGGAGAGGGTCTTAAGATCCCTTGTTTTACAACGCGTGGGTTCGATCCCCACTCCCCGCAGCTTCTGTTATCAGAAATCGGTGATAGCTGATAAGTGCAGTGCACACAGTTTGGTTCTTCTGTCAAAAGAACCTGGTGGAGGATGAATTTGATTCTTTTGGAAAAGAATATGGTGATCATGCTAACGTCTTTCATTGAAAGTCGATAGCGTGGATGTCCGAGTGGTTAAGGAGACGGTCTCAAGATCCGTTGTTTTACAGCGCATGGGTTCAAATCCCATTCCACGCAGCCTTTTTCTTTTTGTAGACCCCGTTGTATCAACGCAGTCCAGCAACAGAAATTCCAATAAATTTATTCCTGCTCACCTTTACCGGAAAATCATACGACTCTGGTATATGTGGTATTTCGTCAGCAGAACAGTACTGTAATATAAGCGAATTACGCGTCTCTAAAGAAAGGTTCTCTGTTCCATGCCAGGTGCGCCCCCGCCATATAACAAATTCGCCGCTCCGTGCGTTGATACGATTCAGCGTGCAGCGCGAATCAAGCTCTTGTGCTGCCTCAAGAAATATATAATCATGTGTGGCTTGTGGCAATTTCGATGTGTCTATTTGTTGAGGCGCAAGCGGCAAGTCGTTGGTGTAAGAAATTACTTTCAACGTCGTTTTTTCGCTCAAATTTTTCAAGCCAATCCAAACTGTCACGCCCTTAATAGCAGCAAACTCAATATCTATATGAGTTCTATGTACATGTCCGGGTGGGCTTGTTATAAGCTGGCAGCCCCATAATTGAAAATTGGTTCCCAAAATTGGTTCAATTAATTTACGAATTTCGGAGCGCCCCGCTAATCTACGTAAGACCGACGAGCCACCGTGTAGTCCTTTTGCTACTCTAGTTGATTTCCCAACACGCTGCGCCTCCGCAACAATTGCATCACAATCGTCTTGCGCCCCTAATAGTGGAAAGGGTCCAGCCCAGCCCTCATTCAACAATTGTTCCATCAACTCTACTACTAATTAGTATTAGTCACAGCTGTCTAACACGCACTACCAACTACCCCCGCATCATATTCGATACCAATTGTTGTTTGCATTAGGTCAATATAGTCGCTCAATTCTTGCCACGAACCGGCAGCAACCATCTTATCAACAGGCTTCCACCACACCGTATGTTTCTCAGTCTCACCACACAGCTCCTGCAGACGACCCAAATTGTAGCCGAACTGCAAAAGCCGCCCCATATCACCTTTCATAAAGCAAGTACAGAACCGCCGCAGCTGAGATACACAGTGCTGTATCTGTTTCGTATTACCAGTACTTACGTGAGCGCGTATACGTGTTGTATTCGCCGCATTAAAGCCTCCCCGCTGCCGACGTGTAATCCGTCCCATCCTAATTTATCGTATTATTTATACATGTAAATCATACAATAAATAATACACTCGTCCCACTATTTAGAACCACGAACGACGACGGGTCGTCGAACGGCGGCTCTTGCGGCTGCCACCACGGCGGCGCGTGCGGCGACCTCCCTCGTAAGCCGCCTTCATGCGCGCAACGCACGCCTTCGCGTTAGCATTCGAAGGCTTGACGCCACGAACATTCACATTGTAGCACTTCGCGCGCTCAGCCATCCGTCTCTCCATTACATTGACAGCATTACCACCGAACATCTTTTATACTATAGATGAAGAAAATTGAAACGCCGCAAGTAGAAAAATAAGAGTCAAAGAGAACGTAAAACCAAATGCCACAAATCCCTGACGCCATCCTTGAGCAGGAACGCGCCCTCACCGCCGCCGAAATCGCCGTTTACAACATTGACGCCGGACCGGGGGGTTCACTTGCCGCCCCTTATTATAGATCCGTCCACGCAGACCTCAGCCGCTATCGCTTCCATGTCCGCTCAGTAGTAGCCGACCAACGCGGTCTATACTATCTAACGATTCGCCTAGACTCGCGCCCACCACCTGGTGTGCCCTAAACGAACTTAAACAAAGTCCTAGAATACATATTTGAGCGTCCATAGTTCAATGGTAGAATAATACCCTTCCAAGGTATTAACTCGGGTCCGATTCCCGATGGACGCAAGAGCACACAACTACTAGTAGTGGTTGCGTGCCCTTTTAGCTCAGTGGTAGAGCACCAGTTTTGTAAACTGTAGGTCCTGTGTTCAATCCACAGATGGGGCATAGTAGAAACTCTAATAGAAGTTCTACTATATAT
>Ga0114960_10003436_pt1 | contig 12118 bp, 13 predicted proteins | sample C_130625_MF_Meta_FD_92637 | JGI IMG/M metagenome (GOLD analysis project Ga0114960, IMG submission 92637) | Freshwater microbial communities from Lake Croche, Canada to study carbon cycling - C_130625_MF_MetaG | ecosystem: Environmental > Aquatic > Freshwater > Lake | place: Lake Croche, Canada... | reverse complement strand
ATTTGTGCTGGTTTTCCATTTTTTTAAACAATTCCCCGTAAATACCAAATACGAAGGGTTCAACCAAACCGCACCTTTCGCTTTGAAGCTCAATAACGATATTTACGATTCTTATTATGCTGAAATATATGACGATCTGTATAAACCCGAACCACGCATCGCCCATGAATACAAATCAATTATTGATATGACACATCCTACGCCAGAAAACAGCGTATTTTTAGATGTTGGTTCAGGGACGGGTAATTTAGTCAACAAATTGACCGAAAATGGCTATCAAGCTTACGGCATTGATGCATCACAGGCCATGGTAGATTTGTGCCAAAGAAAATTCCCCAATGTTGAAACCAAATGTGGTAACATTCAAGATTCCATGCTGTACAATAAAAATTCTTTTACACACATCACCTGCATGGATTTCACCGTATATCACATGTTGGATAAAATGGCCTTTTTCCGTAACTGCTACCAGTGGCTCATGCCCAATGGTTATTTGATTGTTCATTTGGTCGACAAGGACAAATACAATCCGATTGTTCCGGCCGCCAATCCGGTGATCTTTGACAATCCCCAAAAATACGCGAACCAGCGCATTACAGATTCGGCGGTGGACTTTATCGGATTTCAGTATAAGAATTCTTGTAATTGCAAAAATGATAGCAACGAAGTGGTGGTGAAAGAGACTTTCAAAGACGCCAGCACCGGCAATGTTCGTCAAAATGAACTGACACTTTTTATGGATGAATTGAAAAACATCGTTTTTATGATTCAGAGATGTGGATTCATTGCACAGGGAATGGTGCAAATGAAAAACGACGAACACCAGTATATTTATGTATTTGAAAAACAACTATAAAATATAGTACACGAGTAAACTATATTTTATCATGAAACCGGTAGGGATTTTGAATATGTACGACATGTAACATGCTGCGTAAAGTAAGACCAAAACAAATACTTCGGTTATATATATTAATGAAATCTTATAGTCAAGCCTACCAAGATATATTCGTAATCAAAACACTTAAGGAAAAGAAAAATGGTCATTTTTTAGAGATAGGTTCGAATGATCCCATAAAAGGTAATAATACATATCTACTTGAAAGTGAATACAATTGGAAAGGATTAATGGTTGAGTATGATAAAAGTTTTGAATCTAGTTACAAAATCGCGAGACCGAATTCATTATATGAAATAAATGATGCTCGTTTAGTAAATTACAGACAAATATTAGATAATAATAATTTTCCGTCAAATATAGATTATTTACAGATAGATTTGGATGTTGATAATAAATCCACATTAGATACACTACTGTTATTAAATTCTACGGTATTCGATGCATACAAATTCGCTACAGTGACATTTGAACACGATATTTATAGTGGCAACTATTTTAATACACGAGAAATTTCTAGACAGATTTTCAAAGATAGAGGGTATGTATTAGTTTTTCCAGATGTATCTGTATTTTGGTTGGGAGATTTTAAACCATTTGAAGATTGGTATGTACATCCCGATTTGGTAGACATGGAGTATATTCACAAAATAAAATCAGATATTTCGCTCACCTGTGAAAATATAAAAACATTATTTTCATGATTCAGTGATGTGGTTTAGTTACACGGGGAATATCACAGACTGTGTAGCACGCCATTCCTATAACATTGATAGCAAGGTACAAAATCGTTTTCGCGTCGCGTGAATATTTCCACACGCCAGTTGGGAAATTTTTTCGATGCATCGACGGCCTGTGTTTCTGTGAGATAAATCACCATGTCTTCCCAACAGTCGCCTCCTGCCATAAGAACATATATCTTATCCATTGTATTATATAAAATTTCAGTTTTATATAATTTTTATCGAACATATTTGCCCACGCGCGTGAAAGAATCTACCGTAAAAATCACAAATACACCCAAAAACACATACAGAATAAATTCCTCGGTAATATTGGCCGTTTTTTCGTTGTGTTGATCTTCCAACAAATGAATCATGTAATTGATTTTCTCAATCATCTTATTGTCATTACCGCCAACACCCATGTTAGCATAATAGGGTTGATTGGTGGGTTGTGATTGGAATACAGGGGGTGCCTCATAAGTTTGCCGATAATTGCTCAAATAATTGACATCCGTATCGTTCGCAACATATTGGACATTTCCCTGCGAACCCTGTAAAGTCTGGGGTAAAAGTTCAAATGGTTCTAAATTGCGTTTCAATTCATATTTGTTTGCATCATTGGAAACCAATTTTCGTTCTGTCGAAATATCCGGTTTGTTGGTCAACGGAACAAAATCGGCTAATTTATTGCCGTCATTCTCGATAGAAGTAATTTTGTTCAATATTTCGTTTACCTTGTTGGATTTCGTTTCCTGCGCGGCCTGAGTTTCTTCAATAGACATTGGCGTATTTTTTTGCAAATTTTGAAAATTCTCCGCTTGAGATACATATTCTTCTGGTTCTGAAATAGTTGGATCATTATATGGTCTTAATTTAACAGTACTACGGCGCATCGTAGGTTGTCTTTTTTTGGTTTGATTTTGTATATTTTCATTTGTCCATAATGAAGCAGTAGATGCTAAAGACATTAGGAATTATATATTACTTTATCTTAAAAAATCCAGAGATATTTATTTATCTTTATTGGACATAAATATTATGAAAATATTGTATATATGAAAAAAGTAAATTCAAAAAAGTTCGATTTTTCTAAATGTAGTTGCGATTTTTCCCTCATAATTTTAATCTTCTTGTTCGTTTCGTGCCCCCGAGAGATGAAACAATTTAGTCATTCTGTTTTAGGAAGATTGGTCGCAGTCTTAATGATCATTTTTTACAGCATGGTTGATTTATTTTATGGTCTGTTTTTCTGCATTGTTGTCATCTATTACTATCAGCTCGACACCAATGAGAATATGCTAAATGTTCACGAAGGATTTTTCTGGGATTTAACAGAAGAATCCGGTAAAACTCCCAATTTCGATAAAAAAATTCACAATACCACTGTTTATATGAAATACGAACCCGAAAATACCTACCAAAATGAGGGAGGGAATTTCAGCGTAAATTCTATTTCCAATACTCGCCCTCTTGAATCTATACAGCCTGAATCTGGCGATAAGGAACAACAGTTTCGTGATGAGAACTGCAGTAGTGGTGTATTGAAATACAACGATTTGAATGTGAACCCAGAAATGGCGGAGCATATCTTCAACGATTTAAAATTCGACGGTAATCCTTGCAATCCTTGCAATCCTATGTGTAGGTTCTCCATTATCGATAAGAAAATCAAGACGGAAGAAGAACTCGTCAAACCCAAAAATTCGAATGAATGGGTCGATATCATTCAGGCGAATCTGAATCGCTCCCAATAAACCTATATATTTCGTTAACGGAAATATATATGATAATACTATAGTTAGTATCATGAAATTCAATAAAATAATGAAAAATATGCAAAATATGTTCCAAAAGATGAATGAACATGTGTCGGTTCTCAACAACAGTAAGTTATTTGCAGGTTTAATGATCATTATATTGAACATTGCTTCAAAATTTGTCACGATTAAATTAAGCAAAACGATGGAAGCATATTTGAAATATACATTTAGTAAACAAATATTGGTATTTGCCATGGCCTGGATGGGTACGCGTGACATCTATGTTTCTCTTTTTATTACCGCCGTTTTTACCGTTTGCATCGAATTTTTCTTCAATGAAGAGAGTCGATTTTGTCTTTTACCGGAATCTTTTACCAATTATCATTTAGATTTAATGGAAAATAAAGACGAAGGCAATCCGGGACCCGGCAACATTTCAGACGACGATTTGAAAAAAGCCAAAGATATTTTAGAAAAATTGGGCGTCACGCTTGCTGTCAATATGAATGCGGATGCAAACAAAACCGCAAATAATGTGACCATGCATGTGCAACCTAATATGTCGCTTCAACACGGTACATTTTAGTCACTAATAGTAAAATATAATACTAATGTATATTAGTATTATGAATAGCAGTTCTGTCGTTGATAAACCGAAAGATAATGAATATGATTTTTTAAATGAAGAAGTAGAAAAAATAAAAAAAAACAGACAGGAGGGAAATGTTTTTGAATTGGAAGAGGTAGAAAGTTTGCAGATTTTGATTGATTCCAACATTCCCGATGCACCCATATTTCCCTTTACCAAAGATATGTTGTATTCGCCTCTTTTACAGAATGATGTTCCAAATTTGGGTGTCAACCCCGCCCAGAATAATATGCCATCCAATCCACTCAGTCTAGAATCCAATTCTAAAATAGATTTCTCAAAATTATCCGAATACCCCTATTTTACAAACGAAGTACGCTATCCCAAAGAAAAATTAGCACTGTTGGAATATCATGAACTGGTCAAATTTTTTTTCGACAAGGAGGAATTTCAAACCGTTTTGAAAGGTTTATTGCCAGCAAAAACTACCACGAGCGGCATAAATCATGCCAACAACGAATACAATATTATGACCACAATAGAACTGTTATTCCCTACCGTGGACCCCTACAAGAATAATATCAACACCTCCATCAACGAATATATAAATCAAATTAGTTATTCGACTAGAACACTGTTTCCGACAAAGCATCATACTTTTATTCGCTATAATTACAGAATTTATACGACTACCAAGATCATTTGGATCAATGACATCTTGAATCATCCTCTCTACAAACTGTTAATCAAAAAATTCAGTCGATTCCGGAAATGGGCTCATATTCAGGACGGCAAGATTGAACAGGCCTTTGTGGAGAACCAGGACAAAATACGAAAAATTATCCAAAAAACTGATTATAATTCAGACATTGAACGATTACAGACATACATTCAAAGACTGAATAATTCACAGAAAGGGGACGAAACCCGGTTTTCAACGGAATTCAGTTTTAGTCAGCGCGAAACCTCGGAAGATTTGATAAATATTTTCCAAATTTTCAACACTTACAAAGATTATGTGAAAAATAATTGGGATTTTTCCAATTTTTATGGAGATGTAAAACGAATGTTATTCCGGTATAAACCCAAGGAAAAGGACGATGTTGAAGTGAAAATTGATAAATACTGGTACAGTGCAAAGGTGGTCAAAGTGAATTACGAGAACAATACCTACACTTTGAATATTTTCACTTACAATAGAAAAAACCGCAATACGGATCTTTTGGTCACCTTGACTGGTATTTCTATTACTGAAATACGCAAACCACTTTTAATGTCTTTTCTTAAGAAAGAAAATAATGTGCAATTCAAGTTGGAAATATCCAATGTCACCAAAAGCCAACCCGGTCAGTATCAAAACATGAATAAATTTTTGACGAATTATTGGAAGGACACCAAATTGGATTCGCCTGCGGATTCACTGATCGATTCGGTTCCTTTGCCGACGATCACGACGAGTGGAAACACGACGAATAAAATTACCACATATAGTTACAGTGATTACCATAAAATGAATATTGTTGAAAAAAATGATCTCATGAAACAACACTATCGTATTTCGGATTATTTCAAGTCAGTCGAAACGGAAAAATCTGTGGACGATATTTTAAACGAACAATTAGAAACACTTAAATATATTTTCAGTAAAGATATTTTGAGATTACAATTGACACCAAACACTAAGAATAATTTGGATAAATGCATCGAGTTTTATAGGAGATTCGATGGCATTAAAAAATTTCGTAGTGAATATTTACACGACTTGAAAGTGGATGTCAACGCTAAAATAGATACGGAATTCCCCGAATATTTGGATTTTAATGAACAGATTAAAAAATACATTGCACCGAAATTAATTTCTGTCAATCCGAAATTACAGAAAATCATCGATAATTATGCCAACAACATAGACAGCAAAACATTCATTAACCTTATGGGGTTAAGTGCGCCGTGTTTATCTACCGTTACACCTCAGTGTGATGTGATTAAAAATCCCAAATTCATAGAAGTAATCAACACCGACATTAATATTTTAAATAAAGATCAGAGTGGTTCGAAATACACCATATTTTTACACATGGACTTTGTGGAAGGACAATTGGACCGGGCTCTCGCCGCCGATCGCGGTGTGTTATCTAAATTAAACTGCATGTACAATGATGCGCTTTTAACGAGACAGTTCAATAATTTGGCCTATAAAAAGGACCGAAATACCTGGATGGTGCAACCCGCGCCATTTATTCAGGTTGAAATCCCCAAAGAAATTCAGGTACCTGAAGAAAACCGGGAATCCGAAGAAAACCGGGAATCACAACCAATTCAACAATACCCACCACCCGCCATACCGCAATTCGGTCAACCGACAAATCCCTTGCCCCCTCCTCCTTTTGCTAATCCTTTTTTTGTAAATAGACCCGGTATTCCTGACAGAATGACGAGCGAACCGAATATTGTCAAAAAATACGATGAACCTTATGTTCAACCACCCGCACCGGTACCCGTGCCGCCACCACAATATGCACCACCTGCGTATGCACCGCCTCGCATCGGAGGTAGGCGAAAAACTTTAAAAAAATATAAGCATGGTAAAAGAATGACCCGACATGTCTACCAATCCTGAATAAAAAATAATTTTAATTACTTTTTATTTACACACAACTCTAAAATCTAAAACATCACAGGCTTTCCGTCTTGAAACTTACCCACCTCCACACTCACATCGCCGTTTTCGTCCGTATCGTAAATAACACCATTCTTGGCATCCGTGGTATAATAGGTCTTACCTTTGATTTCGATTTCGAATACTTCCTCCTCTTCCCCTTCCTCTTCCACCTCTTCTTCCTCTGCCTCTTCCTCTGCCTCTTCCTCTGCCTCTTCCTCTGCCTCTGCCTCTTCCTCTGCCTCTTCCTCTGCCTCTTCCTCTGCCTCTTCCTCTTCCTCTGCCTCTTCCTCAGTTTCCTCTTCCACCTCCTCCTCCTCTACCTCTACTTCGTCCTTTGCCTCTTCCTTTGCGATAGGTTTCTCAGTTTCAGTAGCAATATTTTTGATGGCCACTTTATCCATTTTTTCATTGAGATCGTCAATCTCTTTGTTCCACTCTTCATCCTCGGACACAATCTCATACTTGATGTTCGGACCCAAACTGGTGGGTTGTTCCGCACTCGGAGAAGCGGATACGAGAGTTGAGGGATTTGAATTACGCAAAGGATTTCTCTTCGCTGATTTAGCCACAGGCTTGACAGAATGCTTGTAAATCATTTCGGTCAATATCCGATTCATCTGTCGCAACTGTTTATTTTTCTTCATTAATTTTTCATTTTTCATCATTAATTCACGGACTACCGGAAGATTCATCATGTGATCAAAGTTATTCTTTCTATCACCGTAACTCATCTTGCGGTACTCCATCTTATATTGCAAATAATCGTAAGATATCTTTAATTTTATTTCAAATATTATAAATCAATTTTTTGATAAAAAGCGTAAAGACTGCAATTTATACCTACATATCATGCGAATCATTTCATTGTTTTTGTTAGGCACTGTATCCAACGGATTTATCCCTCTACCAAGGTCTCCAATAAGAATGCAAAATGTCACCATGCATTCATCTCCTCACACTCCTATTCTGGAAAAAATAACCGAATTTTCGAAATTAACCCGATTTCAGAGCAATTTCGTTCCGATCAGTATGGTGACCTTTCTCGGCGCTTATGTTACAAACCCCGGGGCATGGCAAAGTTGGGTTCAATCTCCCCCCTTTTGGGCGGCTTATATGATTATTCAATCTGTTACTGCTGCCAGTATGGTAGTTAACGATATCCAAGACATAGAAGTAGACCGCATCAATAATCCCCAACGCCCACTTGTTCGTAGAACGATAACAAAAAGAGAAGCCAAACTGTTGGTCTGCTGTTTATACAGTATTGTATCCTATTTGGGAATTCGCTATTTACCCCCAGTATTGGATCCTTTTTGGTCGGGCAGCCTATTTTTAATCACCATTTATACTCCCATTTTGAAAAGAATATGTTTTATTAAGAACCTCATTTGTGCAACAGTGATTGCTTCAACCGTACCGTTCATGGGATTTGCAACACTCAATCCGACCATTATGACGGTCCCCGATCTACACTGGATGTGGTTTACTACCGGTCTCCTATTTGAATCCTCCATGTATACTGAACTCCTGTTGGATATTTCAGACAAGGAGGGTGACGAAATCATGAATATTCCCACGGTTCCGGTCATTTTCGGGAAAAGGCTCGCCGCCCTATTGATTTTTTCAATACTACAGTTTGGATATTATCTTGCCGTGTTGAGCGCTTTAGAGTGGAACAATCCCGCCGTATTTTTAACCATGGTAGTAACACATGTTCCCCTCAGTTTCAATCTGCTTCGTGTATGGCATAACGATTTCAACAGGAAAACGATCAAAGAATCGGTGAAATTCACCACGGTCTCGCTCTTTTTGTATTTGATGATCGTATTATTTTTTGTCAACACATGATTTGAATCCATTCGGGTAAGAATAGATCCCTGGTGTCGGAAGGTATTTTGGGTCCAAACCATCGACTCGGGTACATGACCATTTTTTCGGGATGTCGATTCAAATAGGCCGCCCAACAGCTAAATGAACTGTTGGCAATAATATTCACTTGACAACAGCTCATGAATAACATCTGTTGCCAATCATCCATCGTATCGTCCACCTTTATGAATGGTGATATCTGAAAGGTGTCTTGCAGTTTTTTTACCATTTCCGCGACCGTCACATTGTCTTCTTCTTCACACAAATAATAAATCGTACTGTTTTTGAGAAAATCGGCGGATAAATTGCCCAAAGCCCTTTCGTAATATTCGTGCGGCATCACTAGGTGATAATCCTGCATCTTTTTGTAATCACCTAGACGAAAATGCATGCAAACCGTATTTTTACCCTGATTCGACTGAACGAAAACCTGCTGAACCTTGGTCTGTTCATCGCGCAGTCCCATGATATCAAATACTTCCTCTTGTACTTCACTGAAATATTTATAACTCTGAAAATAACCGAGAAACATGACATCTCGAGTTATAACCGGAATTTTTTGGTAATTGAAACTAGCCTCTGTGTACCTGGGTAAAGACAACAGGCCATCGTTCGTAGGAATACTCTTACCATAATTGGTCAATTCTTTGCACTTTTTGAGTAGCGTGTCCCAGTAGGTTTTTCTTGGAACACCGGCCGTCAAAATTTCCTGGTAAGTAAACACACACCTCTGTTTGTGTTTAAGACAATAAGCGATGACTACTGCAATTTGAAACAGTTGGTTGCCCAAACCACCCTGTAAAAAAACGGATATCATTACGATATATAAAATTTATTTTCTATATCGTATATTAATTACATAATCGTGATGTAATGATTCGTATTGACACTTTCGCGAAACAGTTTTCGGATGTGTGGTATCCTTTGCTTTACATGATCATTCAAAATGAACGATTTTACCAATTTGAATAACATCAAAATATCTTTGGCATTTCCCGGACTGTAATAGCCAGTGTCGTCGCCTTTATTGAGGAGCACAAAGAGTCCATAAATATCCAGCGCAATGAAATAATTGATAAAATTGGGATAATCCGACATGATTGCCAAGATTTCATCGACACTCTCAGTAAGGTTCACTTTATGGGCCAAAATTTCGTATATTATCTGGTTTTGTTGCATTTTTTCGGTATCCATCATATCCACTTCGCTTTCCAAATAACGCATGGTTGCACAAGCCATTTCTACGCGGACCGCGTTCCAGGAACTATAGGAACAACTGTAGTCTTTTTCAATGCACTCAAATACCACACCCATAATTACATATCGCACAAACTGTTTAAGTCGCAATCTTCAGAATCCATATTTTTGGGTGTAAAATATTTGCCGGTAGTTCCACATAAACCTCCCCAATTTCTCGCCTTCCGACACCATTCATAATCACTGGAACTTGCGATCAATTCCCCGGTTCTTACATTGTAGGTTTCATTGTAAACCGTCGGAAAATAGCCGCACTTCCCCATGGTAGTATCCGTGGGAAATTCCTTCGAAGGACGATAATATTTGCAATTGGTACAAAAATTATAACATTCGACCGATAAAATGCCAATCAGTATATAAAACACCTTCATAATATGTGGTTTATATGATAATATTTTTATATCAGTTTCAAATAATACATTGTAGATTTTACACAAAAATTGAATAATATTGATGTAGAACCGTTGATGCCAAAAAATAATCGATACCATGCGAACCATTACCAAATACATTGACGCGATCAAAGGCAACATCGAATTCCGCGTAGGCCAAAGCGCCCAAGAGAATTTCGATATCATTGGTCGATCGAATCCTGATGATATTTGGTTTCATATTAGCCAAGCATCATCCTGTCATGTTGTTGCCACGATACCGGTCGACCACCGATTCGATAAAAAACAGCTCAAAAAGATTGCGATTCAGGGTGCCGTGTTGTGCAAACAAAATTCCAAATACAAATCCGGTCCCGATGTATCGGTAATGTACACCCAAATTCAACATGTTGAAAAAACGCCCACCATAGGTAGTGTCATTGTCGATACCTACAAAACAGTGGTCATCTGATTCTCTAGTTGGCAGCCAGACCAAACTGTTCCTTCATGATGGCGTTTTTGGAAGGACCCGCCTGTTTCTCGCTCTGGCGTTTCACTTTGTACATATTCGCATTCGGATTCGTTTGTTTCGTGCTATTTCCATAAATACTCAAAATAAAATTGTCGTTGTCCTCAAAGAGTTCCGGCAAAATGCGGCTCAAGGGCTTTTCAATGATGGTCAACAGATGTTCCGTTTTCAACAGTTTACGATATTCTTGAATGGACAAATTACCGAAGAATTTTTCCAACAAATAGTAGGGATTCGGCGCAGGCTTGATGTTTTTTTTGTATTCATAGACCTTGCTATAAATGTGATTCAACAGATGATACCTCTCAAACTTGGTCGAATCATCCAAGTTCTCTTTCATCAAATAGGCCACCGCACATTCGGGGCGACAAAAGGAACCGTAGCCATAAATTTTATCGTCCATTTCGTACTTGGGAATATAACAGGGCTGATTATCATAATCGTAGGTACACCAAAAACAGGCCGACTTCTTGTCCTGGAGCGTATTCTTGTACAAATTAATCTTCAACTTCTTGAGCTTTTGGTTGATATCCTTGATATTGAGATCGCCATCTTCTTCGTCATTGGTTTCAACCTCCGTACTTTTGTTACATAATTGACAAATATTATTGGTTGTCGTCGTAGTAACAACATGTGCTGATTTGGGACCAGAAGAGTCGAAATAGGCGTAATTCAGATTGGCGTTATTGGGGTTGTTATTGGTAGCATTATCTACAGGTGGTGTTTCGTTCACCCCGTAATTACTAAAAGAATGGGCCGGATCTTTGCTATTATAGGTTTCAATCTCCGGAGGAACATCCGGATTGTACTTCAGTTCGTTGGTAACAAGACGATCCAACTTCATATTGTAATCGTTCAAATCACTCAATGAACATTTCAAATGAAGAATAATATTGGGTACAACATTGGATTTAGTGGCGGATTCGATGTTCTTTAAAATCAATTTACCACCCTTGGGTTTTCTACCCCGCTTTTTGGTAGTATTTTCGTCCTTTTCCGTTTTAACATCGGGTCCCCGTGGGGGTGGCTCATTGGAGGTTTCAACAGCTGCAGAAGAAAAAGTGGGCGGTTCCTCGTTCACTACAATGGTAATATTATTAGTATCACTTACCTCCTTCTTTTTTCTACCCCTCTTCTTTAAAACTTTACTATCCATGTGTTTTTATCTATACTAACACCAAAACCATTTTAAATCGTTTTTAAATATTATTTGGGTGCCCTCTGAGCGGAAAACAATCTCTACATAATGATGTATAATATGCTGCACCAATGAACACCTGTTCTGTATTTGAATTTGTGGTTCGATATGTAAATATCGCGTCTTTCGAACCACATTCGCCACAGTTCGCCGTCAATTTTTCTACCGAATCCGCGTAAGGTATCAAATCCCATATTTGTCCAAATTTTTTCTGATTCGAATCGGCATCTAATCCATAAATATAAACATGTTTTTGAGAT
>Ga0114960_10003435_pt1 | contig 12119 bp, 8 predicted proteins | sample C_130625_MF_Meta_FD_92637 | JGI IMG/M metagenome (GOLD analysis project Ga0114960, IMG submission 92637) | Freshwater microbial communities from Lake Croche, Canada to study carbon cycling - C_130625_MF_MetaG | ecosystem: Environmental > Aquatic > Freshwater > Lake | place: Lake Croche, Canada... | reverse complement strand
TATAGAACCTAAAGCACTTATAATCATCATTGTTAATTTATCCATTTTAGCACTAATAGATTCAATATCTTCTTTGAGATGTTTTAAATGATTATCTTTCATGTGACATATTTCTTTCTTTAAACCAGTAATATGGCCGTAAAGTTCTATTATATGTTCACCTACTGTAATTGCTTTTTTTGGCATTATGCTAATCCTCGTTCTCGCAACCTAATCTGTTGCTCACTTGGACTTAATAAGGCATTCTCAGAAATTGTCAATCCATTATGTAAAGGATTTGCATTATTACTTGCAACTTGTTGATTGGCAGGATTATTTAAACTTGATTGATTTGGCATAGGTGAATTTTTTAAATTAATTTGTTCTTGTATATGAGTAGGTAAAGTACTTACTATTCCTGGTGTAGTAGGACCAGGTGTATTAATAGGTTTTGGTAAATATCTTTCCAAAGGAAATTTCTTTTCAAGATCTAACCCAGGTTTAATACCATCCATATCTCTTATCATTTTATCAATTACATTATATCCTTTAGGAGGTATAAAATAATCACTTTGACCAAATTTTCTTTTAGCTTCATCAGACCAAGTAGCATAATCTTCTAATGTTTTTTCAAAAGACATAGGTGAAAATTGTTTTGTTGTTATTTCATCTAAAAGATTTTCAGGTATAGTTCCTTTTTCATATAATTTATTATCTTTAAGACCTAAAGTTTTCATAGCTTTATAATCTAAATAAAATTCATTCCATGCTTTATATTTTTGTAATTGTAATCTATATACAGCTGTAACTATTTCTTCTTTAGTAAGATTAATATTTGGTTTATCTACTGTTCCAAAAATTTCTTTTGATTCTTTATGAATTCTATTTATTTCACCTGAATAATTACTTGCAGATTTATCCATTACTACATATCTATCAATAGGTTGTCTAGGAACTCCCAATACACCTCTACCTAGTTCATTGGTTAAATCATATTTTTCACCATGTTCACCGGGAATATTAAATATTGCTTTATATATTTTAGTTTCTTGACCTACTCCTCCTGGTTGTTCAATAGTTTCAGCTGCGTATAAAGCCATTTTTCCTATTTTATCTATAAGAGGATCCGAAGGTAAATAAATAATTTTTCCTTGCGGTGTTATACCATCTTTCATATTTTTAAAATCATCAATAACTTGAATCATTAATTTTTTTTCAAAAAAAGGACTAGTTTCATAAATTGAATGAGCTGCTTCACCTATTGCATGAGTTACTTGATTTATAATACCTCTTTCTGGATAATATTGTTTTTGTTTTCTCATAGAAAGTTGTAATGCATAAGGAATAGAAGTTAATATATTTGTAGCATTAATATGACTTACATTTTGCCAATACCAAGGTTCTTTTAAATTTTTATCATAACCGATACTAACTTGATTACTTTGTAATCTTTTTGGAACAGCTCTCATTCCAGCCAAATGTTGTTCATCTGATATTCCTGTAGCCCAATCATAAGCATAGAGACCTGCTCCTCCTAATGACGCATAAGTTACATAAGATCCAAGCATTCTTATTTTTCCACTTGTTTTAGTAATTGGATTAGCTATTTCTTTTATAGCAGTTGCTTGTATACCACCAAAATTTCTTATAATTTCTAAATCAAAAGATACAAAAGGACTGATAAGAGGGTTTCTTACTAAAGCTTTTCCTGCTATACTCATTCTACTAAAATTAGGCATGGTAGCTTTTGTAATTTCGTAAGCTCTATTTAATAAATCATTTATAAGTTCAGGTGTAAATTCTGTATGAACTTTTCCATAAGTAGGATCAAAAGTTTTGTTTTTTATTGCTTTTGAATAATCTTCAATCAATTGATAATGTTCTTGAGCAACTGATATTATTTTAAAAACATCATCTAATGTTACATAGCCTTGTTTTACATTTTGAAATACCCATCTAACAGTCTTAGTAAAAGGATTTGTTATAAGTTCAGGTGTAATATCTCCATTAATTACTTTATCTAAAAAAGAATAACCACCTTTTCTTACTTGAATTAAATCTTCAAAAGTATTAAAGGACATAGTAGAAGAGACAATTTTATTTCTAACCATGTCATTCCAAAAAAGTCTTGCATCTGAATCTATACTATTTCCATATTTTCCTCTTAATGCCTTTACTGCCCATTGCATTCCATTATAAAGAGATTTTGGAGACCTTATAGATTTTAATACCAACATACTTGCATATTGTTGTGCATCTACTAACCATCGTATTGGGTTTAAAGCAACTTTAGATACGGAAGATGTTGCGAGAAGAGGTGCATATACATTTTTATAAAAAACATTTTGTAACATTCTATCAAAAGGAAATTTTTGAATAAATTCTAAAGCTTCAGCATTTGATCTTGAAGTCCATTTACCATTCAATGGAGTTTGATATATCTCATCATTTAATGGAGATTTTAAATTTAATTGTTTAAGATCTTCTACTTCACCACCTAATGCTCGTCTAGCTTCAGTTGCATTATCATAAAAAAAACCTTCACCAGAAGTTTTTAAATTATCTAAATGTAATTGCCACATATCATTATACATTTTGTTATTATAAACAAATGATCCTAAATCAGATAAAACATTAGTTAATGCTTTTTGAGCAGTAGCTCTTTTTATTCCAAAAAATTGTTCAAATACTTTTAAATCTTTTTCTGTGTTAATAATAATATTTGGAACAAATTCATTGTCTTTAAAACTATTAGCTAGTTTTATTGTTTTACTAGCTTTTGTTGAATTTTGTTTTAAGGCTTCTTGAAAAGGAGTTATTTTAAATTCAGGACTATTAGTAGTTTTATCTAAAGAAGCTTTAGTTAAATCATTCATCATAATATCTAAATCTTTATCAGTTAATGTAACACCTGATTTTTCTGCATTATTTTTTATAATATTCCTAATTTTACCAGATAAATCTCCTACTGTTTCATTATTAGAAACAGGTATAAGTTTTCCATCTTTTGATATATTCCAATCTGACTTAAGATAAGGACCAGTTCTTTTATTAAGAATATTATTTAATTCTTTAGCAGCTTTAACTTTTTCTTTTAAAGATTTATTTTTAGGAATTAATTCATTTTTTATATCATTAGCTGCAACTCTTACATCTTTTAAATTACCTATTAATTCATTCACGGTATCTTGTGAAACATTTAAATCTTTAAAATATTTTTGAATTTTATTTAATGTTTTATTATCAAAAGAATTAAAATTTATATTTCCAGTTTTTTTATCTACAACATCTTTAGTTGACCATAGAAAATCATTTAATTTTTGAGATACTTCTTCTGGAGTTTGTTGTATTAATTTATTGTCTTTAAAAATTTGTTTAATTTTATTATCTAAATTTCTTTTTAATAAAATAGCATTACCTGAAACAACATTTTTTTCTCCTTGTGATAATTCTACAGCTTTATAAATAGGTTTAGAAACTTTTCCTTCTGAGGTAAATAAATATTTCATGCTTTCAGCTTTATCTAATAATTTACCACTACTATCTGCAATTTTTATTAAACCTTGTTTAACTAAAGGAATTAAATTTTCTAATTGCCCAGGGAATGAGTATAACCCAAGAGAAGATTGAGGAACTTCCATTTCCCCAGATACTTTACCTTCAACTACTCTTCCTTGAGAAGGTAAATTTTTACCACTTTCATCTACAAATGTTCTAACATTTCCTTCTTTGTCTACCCAAAAAGAAGCACCTTGATCATAATATAATTCTTTCCAATTATTTGGTTGTGGTTCAAAACCTGTTTCTCCACGTAATATACGTTGACTTTTTATATCTATCCAATTTTTAGATTTTAATTCAAAATTTGTTCTACCTATCCAATCTTCAAGTAATGTATCATTCTTAACTAAATCTTGTCCTTGTTTAACTACTTCTACTATTGGTTGCCCTGTTTTAAGATCTTCATTAGTTATTAATTTAGGAAAATCTCCTTTTGTAACACCTGTTTCTCCTGTTTTTTTAAAACCACCTCCAATAAATTCTTTAGCTTCTTGTCCCACGGCTCTAATAGCTTTTCCATAAAAATTAATTAAAGGTTTTGCAGCTGTCTCTATAGCTACAGCATATAAAGCAGTTGTTGCATAATATTTCATTGAATTAATCCACTGTCTTTGTAAATCGTCAGAACCTAATTTTCTTTGTTGTTTATCTATTACAGATTCACCAAAAATAGGATCGACATAATTTTCAACTTCATCACTACCCATAAGAATAACACCAGCTGCTGGAGTGGCTACAGCTAATCTAGTTAAAAAAGTAGGGGCTGTCACAGCTAAAAATTTTCCAACGCCTGTTAATTTATTTAAATTACTAGCAATCTCTGAAGCTTTTGCAGTTGTTTCTGCTAAAGAAACCATTCTACCTGCTCTTGCAGCTCTATATAAAGATAAACCTAAAGCTCCTAATCCTACAAGAATTTCTTCTGGAGCAGCAGCTACAACTAATGGAGTTATTATTCCTGCAGCAACCATCCAACCCATAAAAGGAGCTACAAATTCTTCTGCTATACTATCTTCTCCTAAATGTGTTGCTACTTTAGAAGCATTAACTATATATTTTTGAAACCATTCTGAATTTTCCATTAACTTATTAAGTTTATAAACACCTGTTTCTTCAACAGGAATATCATTGGTATGAAGCCAGTCCCAAATTCTTCCAGCTGTAGTTACAACTTGTGGAGTTTGTTTTAATACAGATCCTGCTATTGCAGCCATGTTTCTTTCAAATACACTTTCATCTTCTGGTTTTATATCTCCTATAGGAGTTCCTTGAATTATTGCTTTGCTAACTGCTCCATAGAATAATGGTCTAGAAGGTTCTTTAGATAAACCACTAGAACTCATTACTGGAACACCACTTCCTGGATCCCATCCTAATTGATCACTTGCATCATAAGGATTTTTAATTTCTTCTGGTTTTTTTTTATTATCAACAGAAGTATCAGGTGTATCAACATCTGTAGTTGGTTTTTTATTATCAACACTATCTTCAGCAGATGTATCTAAAACGGAAGGTATTGTTTTTTCCGTTGTATTTAAAATAGGTTCTCCTTCTTTAGGAATAGGAAAAGTATCTGATAAACTACGTTCTGGTTCACCTGTTAATATATTAAATTTTTGTGGTACTTCTACATTACTTGAAATATTAGGTTGTGTACTAGGAATATCAGAAAGCGATACAGCGTTTCCTAATGTATCTACATTTTGAAAATAATCAGATTGATCTTGCGTATTATCTGTTTGATTAGATAATTCTTCATTCATTTTAACACTACTATTGACTTGCTTGTTTACTTAAAGGATCTAGTACGAATTGTTTTCCATCGAATCTATATAAAGAATATTTATTAGGATCCATAGTAGGTAACCAATAATGATGGTTTACTTGATAATCTGTAAATGGTTTTTTAGGATCTTTAGGTGATATTGTTTTACCATCTGCACTCATAACCATTTCATCATGATCTAATGTTATATAAGGATTAGTTTGATCTATTTGTGCTCCTCTAGCTATATATCCAGGAGCATTTAATTGAAAATTAACAGCGGATTGTTTTTGATTTGGTTGCCAATTTTTATGACTTTTATTTATTTCTTTAAGAATTTCATCTTGAGCTTTTTGTTGTGTAGCAATTGGACTAGGAGCCTTAGCTGTAGCAGCATTTTCATCTTTACGTTTTTGTATTTCAGCAAGAACTTTTTGATCTTGTTCTTGTTTGCTTAAATTTTTAAAATTAGGATCATTTTGATTAAGAAGTGCCCACATAGATGCTTTATTTTGTAATACAGTAGGATTAACTGTTTTATTTGAAATATCTTTAATTGCAGCTAATGAAGCATATTTTTTAGCAGCAGTTTCTTGAGGTGTTTCTACACCTTGTAATTCTCGTGCCGCCTTACCCGCCGCTGTTCCAAATGTTTGTAATTCTAAAGGACTACTAGGAGCACTTGCTGCCCATGATGCCCACATATTTTTTGTATGTTGTTCTGGAGTAATCATTCCAGCTTTTAATATTTGATTATAAATATTCATACTATCGTTTTTAGGTTGTGAATAAGGATTTGCTACATTCCCTTGTTTCTCGCCGCTAGTTCTTGGAGCATTTGTAGCACCTGGAGTATATACACCTGAAGTTTTACTTATTGTTCCTGTAGTACTATCTTCAGGATATTGATCAGATGGAGTTAAAATATCTTTAGAAATAGGAAACCCATCCGGACCTAATTTAACTTGTGGTTTTTCACCAGCTGCTGCTGGAGTTACTAAAATATCACTTAATGATGGTGTATTAAATGAAGTTCCTTCAATACTTTTAGTTGGAGAAATTCCAGTCATAATATCTGTATCATCTTCTGGAATAGTTTTATCATTAGATAAAGCATGAGCTAACATGTAATCATCAAAATCAGAAGTATCATCTGAAGTAAAATCCATGTTTTCTATTCTACTAAGATCAGTATCATTATCACCTGTTGCAGCTTGAGTTGCTAGATCTCCACCAGCGAATCTTTTTCTATGGGTTAATCCAGCTTCGATCCCAGAACCTTTAGCAGCAGAGCCGCCTTTTCTGAACATAGGTCTTTTTAAAACGATAGACATTAAACAGAGCCTCCATCAGCAAAGAAACATCCGGCCCAACATATAATACAAGATAAGAAACAGCTACAGCCACAGCCACCACCGCCTTGTCCACCTGTTCCACCTGTTCCGCCTTGATTATTTACATTAATAGTTGTCGCTGGAGTATTTCCTATTCCTTGACCATAAGCATAAGCTTGTGAAGCTGCTAATGCAGGACTTGATAATAATGGAGAACCAGGTGTTCCTGGAGTTGCTTGAGCAATAGTACTGTATAAACCAGCAATACCACTTAATCTTTGTAATGGATATTGATTAGATATTTGATTTCCTTGTTGTGCAGCATTTAAAATATTTTGTGAATAAGCTTGTTGACCAGCACCTGCAGTACTTAATAAATTTATATTTTGCGCAGTTAATTGTGGTTGTAACGTTGCTAAATTTTGCTGTTGACCAACTCCAATATTAGCTTGTCCTAAAGCTTGTGTATAACCAGATTGTTCTAATTGAGCTAATAATTTAGCTCTATTTAAATCGCTGTTCGATTGATATTGTGCTTGTTGTATACCACATCTTGCTCCACCAAAAGCTCCTGCTTGAATTGCTGCAGCAGGTACTTTTTGTTTACTAATTTGAGATTGAATATCATATTCTTGTAAAGTTGGGTCAATCACTTGTTGTTGATAAGGTGACATATACTGTTGATATCCAGTATTAGAAGCTAAAGCTGATGCTTGATTTAAATAAGGTTGATACCCAGCAATACCTGATCCACAAGTACCTACTCCTGTTAATTGCCCTTGAGCATTATATTGCAAAGCACCTAAACCACCTTGAGTTGCTGCTGCTTGTTGTGCTCCTTGTTGTAAAACGTTTTGTTGTGCAACTTGTGGCATTAATCCACAAATATTAGTAGGTGTAGTTAATAAACCCGCAGTATAATTAGCAAGTTGACCTGCTAAAGGTTGTAAAAATGGTGCAGAATATGTTGGAGTAGTTGGCGCTGCTTGTGTTGTTGGTGCCGCTACTGATGGATTTGTTACAGCCATTATTTTTTACCTTCTAAATGTTTCATAAGAGCATACATTTTTTTAGCTCCATGTTTAACATCACCACCACCTGCATTTCTTACAGCATTAGCAGTGAATACAAATTCATTATTACTTAACATAGCAGGTATATCATCTGCACGTTCTTTTTTACCAATAGGAGGAACATATCCACCTTTATCTCTATAATCTATTTCAGGAATACCACCCGCTGCTAATGTCGCAGGTCCTCTCATAGGCATTTGCATTGGATTTAATCCACCTTGCATTCTATTTTGCATACCACCTTGCATTCCAGCTTGTTTTCTTTGCATTAATTGTTGCATCAATTGAGGATTGTTTCTTAATGCTTGTTGTATTCCACCTTGAGGCATTCCTTGCATTGGTTGTTGTCCACCTTGCATAATAGAACTTCCTAAACTAGGTATTGCTGATGGTTGTAATGTAGGCATTGCTGAAGGATTCATAACTGGTGTTGACATATTATTCATCATTCCACCTATTGCTGCATTTCTTCTTGGCATCATAGATGGGGCTGTATTAGCTTTCATCCTTTGAATATTTTCTAATGCAGTTTGAATATCTTTTTGCATAGTCATTTTTTTAACATTATTTGAAATTCTATTAGCATGATGTTTTTTAACTTGATCTAACATTGATCTGTATTTAGCTGGGTTATTCTTTTTTAAATGTTTTACTTGTTTTAATGCTTTATCAAATTTTTCTTTTGGATCTTCTGATTTTTTAACATGTATCATTAATTCTTCAATACCTTGAGGTTGAGTACCTTGTGCATAATGTTTTCTTGCCGCTATAATCCCGCCGTTAGCTCTTCTCTGCATATTTTGTTGCATATTAGATACTATACCTTTTACTTGTTCTTCTGGAATACCTGTAATAGAAGATATGGTACTTGTATCAGCACCTCTTTTAATCATTTCAGTTATCATACCTAATTGATCTTGTTGTGGATGATTAGGTTGAGTTCCATCTGCATAATTTTGTCTCATAGACATAATTCCACCATTAGCTTTTTTAGGAGCTATTACAACATTTTCTGCAGTTCTATTCATTGGTAAAGCAGCTGCTGAACCTGGCGCTGCAAATGTTGGTAAACCTTCTGAATAAATCGGTAATTGAGGTAAATTTTTTCCTGAAGAATATAATGTTTCAAATGCTTTAGTTTGAGCTTGGTTTTGATTATACGCATCCATGATTTGTTTATTAATATCACTTTGATTTGAATATGCTAAACCTGCTAAAACTCCTCCAGGTATTACACCTTTAGCCGTTAAAGCATTACCAACTTTTCCACCAAATTTACTAATTTTATCCCAAATAGATGGAGACGGAGTAAATTGACCTGTGTTAGGATCATAAGTACCTGAAGTACATCCTGTTTGATTACCAGTCTCACCTGTATTACATGAACCAGTTCCACAGCCACCTGAACCACAAGATCCGCATGAACAGCAATCGTACCATGAACAACAATCAAACATTGAGCAGCAAGCCATTATTTAAGACCTTTTTTAGATTTTATAAAATTCATTTTATTCCTTATATACATATATTATATGTTTTTAAATGGTAAGGAATACCCTTACAGGCAGGAATTTTAATCCTGAAAGATTATATTTTACTTAGTTTTCTTAGGAAAGTCAATAAGTCTAGGCTCTGGATTCTTAGGTTTAAACATCATATCTAAAGACCCTGTATATGAATGAGAACCGAAGTGAGATAACGCAGTTTTAGCATCTCCGTATATTTTACCACCTATATCTGTCCATAATTTACAGAAACAAATATCTTCACCTAAATAACCATTAACAGGATCTACTCCTGTTTCAAAGAATGTGTACCAACCTTCAGTCATAGTCTCAACTTTATTACCTACAAGTTGTTTATTAACTGTTTTCTTTTCAGGATATTTCTTTGCTAATTTAGTAAATACTTCTCTTTTAATTAACATGAAACCAGTTGGCCCTGCAGTTATTTCTATAAATCCATCTTTATCAACTACAACATTTTGTGGATTTGGGAAGTGTACAATAAATTGTAATTGACCATTAGCACCATAACCTTTTACTGGATATGGAGTTAATACTACGTCTTCGTCTTTTTCTAATAATCTAAAGATAGCATCTGGTTCAAATCCAATATCAGCATCAATAAATAAAAAATGAGAACAATCTGATGCTAAAAAAGATGCAACACAATTATTTCTAGCTTGTGTTACTAGAGCCATTCCTGATTGCAAATGTAATGCTGTTGATACTTGAAGTCTTGGATGAGTTGTTGATACAAATCTCATCATACTATTCATATATGATGTTGTTACTTGATGACCAAATGCTGGTGTTGCTATAAATAATTTAATTTGTTTTTTACTTTGTTTTATTTCTGGCATATTCTAAAAAGTTCTCCCATTCTTTAATTCTTGTATTCCAAGAATAATAGTTGTTATAATATTGCTTTTGCATTTCTAATTCTTCTTTATACAAATTCTTACCATAGTTGTCTATAGTGGTGTTTAAACTAGCTGCATAACGTTGTATTAGATTCTGTGCGCTACTATCAAACTCAACAAAAGATGCAAAATCAGCACATGTCTCTGGTAATGCTCCATAGTTAGTTGTTACTACTTTACATCCTGCCGACATAGCTTCAATCGCTGCTAGACATGATGTCTCTTCAAAAATTGAAGGGTAAGCATAAATATTAGAATTTATTAAAGCTTTTCTAATTTCATCATTAGTTGCATAACCATGAACATTTACATTTTTAGTTTTTTTACATAAATCAAATAAAGCATCAAACTTACCTTTTTCGGCTTCTTCAAATGCAGTTCCATATATTTTAGTTGATGAATAAATATCTAATGTAAAATCATCTCTTGTTTGATTTAAAATTTCTATTGCTTTAATTAATATAGCTAAACCTCTCCATGGTGTTGAAGTATATATAAGTTTAATTCTACCACCTATATTCTTTGGTCTATTTTCAAATGCATAAGTAGCATTTTTAATAACAATTGATTTATATTCAGGAATTTGAAAATGTTCTCTAAATTTATTATATTGCCAGTTACTAACGTAAACAAACAAATCAACAGAATCTACAAACTTACGATCTCTCATCATTTGAACATTAGGTTGATCATAACTTAAATGTTGCCAAACAATATTAGTTTTATCTTTTTGAATTAAAGATGGATGACAAATAGAACCTATTAGATTAATCCCATCAACAGAACCTTCTGGTAACTGTTTAATAAGTTGTTCTTTCAATATTTCTGTTCCACCTTTAGGGTTCATATTTCTATATCTCTATTGATAAATAACGCATCCATTTGTATTAAACAATCTCTATCGTATTTTAAATCAAATATATCAATAAATTCAAAGTCAATACTATGTAAATAATGTATCATTTCAGATAGTCTTGGTGCCCCTTTATTATATTGAACTGTTTGCATTTCTAAAAGCAAGAATTTAGTATTTTTAATAATAGGCAATGCACCTTCTATAATATCTTTCTCAGCTCCTTGAACATCCATTTTAATTAAATCATAACCATCATTAGACCCTAATAATGTAGTTAATGTTGTTGATGTTCTTTTTTCAGGTGAGAATTTAAATTCAGTTAACTCTGGGTAGATTCCATTACCTGTTGGAACTCCATCTAAACATTTATAATAATCAACTTCTTTATTATCTTCTTTTCCAAGAACCGCTATTTTATATTCACCAATATCTTTTAAAAATGATTCTTTATCTGTATTTGCTTCAAGCATTAATACATTAGCTTCTGGGTAAAATGTTTTAAACATTTTAGTCCATTCGCCTTCATAAGCACCAATGTCTAAAACTTTTTTAAAATCAATATTTACTTTTTTATAGTATTCTAATCTCTTTCTCTGATTGTCCATTTAATCTTTTTACTTCGTTAAACTATTTAAGTCAATAGGGGGCACAGTTACATACACATCTCTTTGAATATCATCAGGATGAACAGTTGTATCTGCTTTAGCTTCTGCTTCATCTTTATAAATATAGCCAGTCTTCTTATTAGTGAAGATAGTTTCTGCTGTGCATTTAATTCTAGTTTCTTCCATTATTTACTCACTGCACTTCTATTTACTTCTAGTATTGATACAATTGCTGTTACATCTGTAGCACTATTAGAAGATAATAATAATGCATCATTTTCTTGTAATACAATAGGTCCTGAAGCTAGATTAAAAGAAGTTTTAGCAGCTATATCATTAATACCTATTTGAATGGTTGTATTATTAACATAGCTAAAAACATAAGCAGATACTGTATGAGTTCCTGTTGAATTAGCAAACTGTATATTTTGAATAATTGCTCTTGCCGTAGCATTACAAGTATATACGGTTGTATTAGCCGTTGTTGTAGGTGTATAAATTGCGTTTTTATATACGTTAGT
>Ga0114960_10003432_pt1 | contig 12124 bp, 12 predicted proteins | sample C_130625_MF_Meta_FD_92637 | JGI IMG/M metagenome (GOLD analysis project Ga0114960, IMG submission 92637) | Freshwater microbial communities from Lake Croche, Canada to study carbon cycling - C_130625_MF_MetaG | ecosystem: Environmental > Aquatic > Freshwater > Lake | place: Lake Croche, Canada... | reverse complement strand
CACTTGTGCTGGAGTTGGCAACGCTGATTGTGCCAGCAGTAATGTCAATGTTCGTACCGACTTGGACAGCACCCTGGGCTACGGTAGTGGCAGCAGGAACGCTGATGGTGCCAGCGGTAACATCAATGTTGGTACCGACTTGAACCACACCGAGAGCGCTTGTTGTAGCAGCATCAACACTAACAACGGGGGTTGTACCAGCGGTGACGCCGATGGGGGCTGTACCGGTAACGGCAGTTACAGGATTTGTGCCCGATGCGGCAGCAGTTAGACGACCCTGAGCATCCACTGTGAAGGAGCCGTAGGTGTAGGAGCCAGCAGTGACTGCAGTGTTAGCGAGGGAGATGGTCCCTGTTGATGTAATGGGGCCACCTGTGAGGCCAACTCCCGTATCTACTCGGGTGACAGCAACGGTACCTATGGCACTCAGAGTTCCCCCCTGAGACACATCAAGTCCAGAGCCGATAACAAGGTTCGCACCTTGAGGAGTACTTATCGAGTTTGTTTGAGGGGAGAAGAAAGGGGTGTTTGCTACCGGTTGTGCAGGATCAAAATTGATAGGAAGTCCCATGGTTCTATAAATAGGGTTAGCCGACAGGTGTCGAAGAAACTTGTGTCCAAGCAGGTGGGTTTGTTCCGTCGTTGTACAGGACGTACATCAAACCGGTGCCGGAGTTCCACCAAAGGGTTCCGGAAAGGTGGTCGGTTGTTCTGGGCTCAACGTCTGAAACGATGGTGTTTGCGTAGATATAGGGCATACAACTTGCCCAGTTAGTCCCGTCCCAAACGCGAAGAACGGGGAAGGGTTGGACGATACCAGCATAAGAAGCTGTGCCAGTGCCAGTGCCAGGGCCCGTTGCTGTGAAAGTGATGCCAACAGTGTTGGAGGGAGCACCAATCGTTGTAAAATCCGTCGTGCCAATACTTACAATTTCGTACTGGATATTTGCACGGAGGTTGGGTGCGGTGATTGGCAGAGAAGTGCGCTGGTCAAACCAGAGTTCTCCAACTGAGTTTCCAGGCCAGCCAATCGGGGCAATGTCTGGGTCGTTCGGGGAGTCTTCGCCAACATAACAAGGACCAACTTTGATAAGGTCCGTTCCAGTTTCATCTCGAAAGAAAAGACCAGGTTGAGAAGCGTTGATATTTACGGCAGGTTGCCCGTCCAACATTTTCGTTGGATCGGGCCTTTTGTTATTTACTTCAGAACGAAGAACCTGAATTGGTGTAACTTTTGTGGTCATAGTGACTAGATGTCGGAGCAATCCGGTAGATCCGGAAGGTTTTGAATAGTTTTACCCGATGAAACCGGAATCTAAGTTGATTAGTTGATTCTCGTAATTGACAGATACGCCAGGTCCAACTTTCACAACAGGGTTGAGTAGGACGTCTGGAATTGGGCAAGTAATGAACTCGGTTGAGGTCACAACGCGAATATTACAAGTGGTGCCCACTGTTGGAGCATTGGCAAATGTAATACTCAATACTCCCGTAAGAGGATTCACCCCAACCGTATAGGCAAGGCCAGACATTGGATCTCCGGCAACGGCAGTGGGAATTTGCATAACACCGCCGAGACTCACAAACATATTTTGCGAATTTACCAAAGTGGCATCTATGGGAATGTCCCCAACAGCCAGGGGGAACACTTTAGTCACATCGTCAAACAAAGGTGCAATATCATCTACTGAAGTGACATACACTGACTGAACACCAGCATTGCGGTATTGCGACCCGGACAACACACCGCGAATATTCAGAGTAGTGCCGGAGGCAGGAGCGTCACCAATGAATGTAATCCTGGGTTCGCCACGATCAAGGGCAATCGTGTAAGCAGCGGAAGTTTGTAAATCGCCAGTCGGGTTTTGCTCAACACCACCCAGGAATACGAAAGAGTTCAAGTTGGTTACTTCAGGTAGAGCGGGACTCATTTCAAACGTGCTCCGGATATCGTCAAACTCTGGGATGAGGGCAAATGTAACAACCTCAAGGGTTTGACCTCCATCGTCAGAGGTAACTACACGAATATCACAAGATGCGTCTGCTGGAGGTGCTTCGTAGAACAGGATTTCTGGGATTAGCCCAGCGCCATTGTTGAGAACCTCGTAAGATGCGGTATCGGAGTTGGTACCGGTATTTGGAATTTGAATGACGCCACCAATGAATACAAAGAGACCGGTGGAACTGATTTGAGAAGCGGGAATGGAATACCCTCCACGGTTGAGGGGGAAGATATTTGTAGATCCGTCGAAGAGACCCGATATATCGTCCACGGAATATACCAGAACAGGGTTCGGGAAAGGTACTTCTGGGGGAGAGGTATAAAGCTGACGATTGTTTGCGGTCAGAGCTGGGGTGTCATTTACGTAGTAGTTACCAGTCAGTGCCTCACGTATGGGCCCAAGAGCCACAATATTGCCGCTTTCTTGTGAACCAACCACAGTCAGCCTGCCGCCAAATGAAGTGCTTGATAGGAAATCATACTGCAGTTTGCGAGAAATCTCGTTTGTCTGGTACTTGGGCAATCCACGAGAGTAATCAAGATACCCTACATACTGCCAGTTATGGGTGTTGGCCAGTATTATGGAGGGATTGTTGAACTCTACTGGCCAAGCCGCTGTCAAGTTAGCGTAACCATTACTCGGCGTAAGTTGAAGATCGCTATTGAAGAGAACTCGATCGCCAGAGTAACGGGGTATCAGGTAGGGTGCTATATCAGTGGGGCTGTACCCCATGAGTTGGTAGTAACGTAGAATTGTTGCTTTTGTTGCGCCCCAGTTCGGGTCATACACCGAAGGCTGGGGGAAACCCGTTTCTTCACAAACCGTTATGGTTGTGCCCTTTGGCCAAATGGCGGGCAGAACTCCAGAAGAAAATTCTGGGTAGTAATCGCGTAAAACTTTTATAGTATTTGAGGTAATGGCAATTACTCGTACATATTCCACAACTCCAGTCAGTTGTGGGAAAAGAACGGTGTCGTTGTAAGTAAGTTGAAGTACGCTGACACGTTGCTTGGGATTATAGATTGGTTTGATTGCCAACACGTCCATTTGAGACACGGCGGGACGAGACCGTTGCGGAGCAAGGACGTAGGGAGTTGTCATTGACTGCGCTGTCTGAGTAGTCACCGATGCGCTTACAGTAATAGTGCGCTTCAGTGGATCCGGACGACGAGTGTAAATGATTCCCAGTGATGCTGAACTGTCATCTATATCTATGGTATTTTGATCATTGAACAAGTTATAGGGGACCACAGCACCGCGCATGTAAGTCATATTGACTTTCACATCATCGGGAATACGGAATTCTTCGGGAATAGTTGTGCTGCTGTAGTAGGCGTAAAAATCAGTGGGGACGTAACCTTCCCAAGAGGTAGTTACAGGCTCTTGTTGAAGAGTAGCACTCGTAGGAACAAACGGAGAGAAGGTGCTTGTAGGTGCAACTTTGGTGGGGCCGCTATTTGGTGTGAAGTTTGTATCGTAGTAAAGATCGGTCCAAAGATTATTTTCAGCGGAATAATAATTTTTATTTTCGTAAGTGTAGTAAGTACCTTGAGGATTGTTGTAGGGAACTAGACCTGTTGAGTCAGTGTAAATTGATTGAATCCAAGGGCTGCTGGCATCTGTCAGCGAAGCATATACCACATAGTTTGTGGCTTGGGCAGCATCGGAGATTTTGTTGTTATAATTTAGGGAGTAAGAAAATTGCTCCGTTTGTACGTAATCAACTGTGAAAATTTGAGCAATACCGCCATACAAGCCAGGGTCAAACTGGTAATTGCGCTTGAAAGTTTTAGATAAATTTTGTCCTGTTTGATTCAACCTCAAGACAGAACCTAGTTGAGGTGCTTGAGAAGTCGGGTTTGTGGATTGAATATAGAAACCGTAAGAACTTTCTGTAGGGGTGCGGGGGTCAATGAAACGTCGGATGTAGGGCACCTCAAGGTCTGCAGCAGGACCCATAGGAATAGTAGTGTCCGATACCCGTAGACGAAGGATAGCGCCGCCAGGGAAAAACGGATTCTTGCCGGGGTCTGGCTCAGTTAGAATAACTGTGGGCGATCCATCGGTAACAAAGAAGCCACGATAGGTGCAACCTGCTACTGTCGTATAGACGGCGGATCCAGGTGCCAGAGAGAATGGCAGTATGCTTGCTGGATCAAAAGGTGACCTCAAAAATACCAGTTGAACATTGGCGTCGTTAGGATCAGCGACAACATACACCACCCGGCTACCAAGTGTCAGTATTCTCTTTTGTTGATCCGAAGTAACTTGTGAGTCCAATAGACTTAACGGACGCACAACACCACTTTGTAAGAAACTCTTATTGATTTCATTTGCTCCGCCCAATGTGCCCATCCCCGCAAAACCTTCAGCTTGGAAAGCCACTGAGCCAAAGTTGGTGGTGGCATTTGTCAGTGAAACAAGCCCACCGTCCATAGCCCAAACTCCGATGGCAGCGCCGATGCAATACGAAGATTGACTTTGAAGGAACGAGTTAGCACCACGAATTCGGAAACCAAAATGACGGAAATCATTATCGATATCCGTAATACCAGTGCTTTGACCGTTCTCCAGTTTTATGGTGTCGTAGTAGTAGCGGATGTTTGGGATGGATGTTTCGTTAAGGGTTTGAAGTTGTGGTTGAGTGGGAATAGACGTAATAGGAAGCGTGGGGTACGTCTCAATCTGGACGTACCTGGTTAGGAGAGCCCATTGCGGTTGGTTGTCAATGGTTGAATAAATTTGATAGGCGGTGGGGTCTTTTTGCAGCGTAACCGCTGTTGAACTGTTTGAGATGATGGATTTGAAACCGGAAATCATGTTTTTTCCATACTCATAATCCCCATTGGCCATACCGTAATCAGAACGGTGATTTACCATATTTTGGTAAGGGGAGGAATTGCCCGTACTATTGGAGTTAGTATTATTAGGATACAAATTAGATGTGGGAGCAACAATCTCGTACTCAGGTGGATTGGCAGTAGCAATCGTAGTATTAACTTTACCTACGAAGAAATTAGGGTAGGCTTTTTGAACCTTGATATAAAAATTATTTAGTTGATCCAAAGAGGCATTCTTGATTACACTCAGACGATGGTGTGAATAGAGGTGGTTTTCGTAAGATACACCGTCCAGAGGAATGTAGTAAGGGTAGATATCGAGAACGTTGAACTTAGGGTCTACAGGTGCCGAAGAAAGCAAATAAGACGAAGGGAGAGTGGAGGCAAGAACCGGAGCAAGGGTAGTGCCTGACCAACTGCCTGTGGAGAGATAAAACTCGTAAGGGTTTAAGGGATTCACATAGTATGCGCCATTTGCAAAAGTCGCACCTGCTTGGTCTGCGTTATCACTGTATGCAACTTGAACAAAGTCATTATAACCAAGACCGTGAGGACGCTCGGTTTTGAAAAGAGCGTATCCTGCGAATCCTGTTGTTGTAGATGAAGAAACTGAAGTTACCAGCCTTTGGTCAAGTTTATCTAATGCCGTGAAGTTTGAGAGGTAAGTGTTCCCAGACCAACGGAGAACACAAGACAATGGCTCATTAGCATATACAGGTCCATCTGCTTGCTGTTGGTAAGGGGCTGGAAATAATGGGTGGGTATATTTTGGAACATAAACTGGATGGATCTCGCACTTCTTGAGATCTAAACCAATGATTGAAATGCCGCGAGGAACGATCAAACCACCTTGCAACTCAGGGTTGAACTGAGCGAGTAGTTCTTGAGTTACGGGAGTGTAGGGATTGGAGAAATTTACGGAAAAGTTGGATACGGTGGTGCCAGGGGTATTGACAACGCAATGACTACCGGGTACCAAAACAATGAGGTAGCGATTATTCCCCAGGGACAATCCACTAAGTGTATCTTGGATAATATACTTTGATACTTCGATTATGGCCCGGTTGATGGTAATAAAGGGAATGGTTTGCCCATCGTTGGCCAAGGAGTCCGAGGCATTAGGATATTCTGGTGCCACAAACACGGTAAGACCAGAAGTCCCACCCAGAAACGGTGCGGCAACTGATTGCCAAGTGTTTTTATCAGTACCAATATTGAGTGACTTGGTATCGCTATCTACCCAAAGCTCCCCACGGGAGGGAGATGTAACTGGCTCGGTTGGTAAGTATGCGGTAGGGCCAACTTTGGTAACAGATCCGTTATTCGTCTCAAAGAATAATCCTGGTTCTGTTGGGTTAGTATTTAGCCCGATTTCCCCAGCCTCTAGGTTAGATCCGCTTGGACGCTTTCCCAGAATGCTGGAACGTTTGAAAATAATTTTTACCGCAGACATGTGCTAAAGAGCGAGTGGTGGTGCGTGTAAAGACACGCTTTTACCACTTTTACCCGGTCAAAGATATGCGCCGCCAATGAAAGCGTCTTGACTAACGTTTCCTTCTTTGCGGAGTTTCATTGCGGCTTTTAAATAAGGTAACGCTTTTTCTCCGAGTTCTCCGCGTAACTCTTTGTAACGTGCCATTAAAGCAACGTATTTGTCGTCATCGCTGACTTTTTTATCAGATGCCATCGTAGAGAGTGTTAAGGAGGTCTTGAGCTTGTTTATCTGTAAATTTTGCCCATGCCCCTTTATTATAGGTTTCTAAGGGAGAGCGTATACCGTGGTCCGTCACCTGTTTAAGTTCCTCAGGGGAGAGCCCATATTTTCTCATAAGTGTAGACTGAACTCCGGATACGTTGTTAATAACACGACCCAACACAGGGTGCTCTTTTGCAAACCCTGCTATTTTACGATCTGTTTGCGCTTGTCGATAAGCATCAATGCCTGTGGCTTTCCAACCCTGTGTTTGCCAGTTGCCGCCCTCTCCTTTTGATCTTCTGGAAAAAGCACCAAGGGCTTCGGCCAACGCTGCTTTCGGACTTTGTTGAGCGAGACCCATATCTACCCAACGCCCTTTGCCAGCATCATCAACCATAATGTTGTGGGGGTGGGCATCGTTATGCGCTATCCCGAGACGGTGAAGTTCCGCCATGGCCTTCCAGTAAACATCAGCTGCATTTTTCCCTGCGAACTTGGTATTCGCACCCACATCACCCATTTCTTTGCCAGGGACAATAGACATGGCAATACGGCCATTGTGTAAGTCAACTCCGTAACCATCCCTTATTTTTGTTGAGATTTCAGCCCCGTGTAGTTTGGGTCCAATACCTGCTTGTCCAACACGTTTAATAATATTTGCTTCCTCTGCTCCGACCTCTCCTCGTTTAATCGCCATGTTTCCAGACTTGAGAACGGAACCGAATGAACCTTCGCCGATCGGTATACCGTTGCGAACGGTTTCTTTCCAGTCGATCATATCTTTATCGCCGCGGATGCTTTTGTGTATTTTAAACGATCCGTCAAAATCTTTCGCGTCATCGCGTGCCCAACGGGTGTTTCCAGTAGCTGACCCCGATTGAGTACCAGATCCTTTAAGTCTGGCTTTCATGCCGAGTTCATTACCGGCGCTAGCAATCTCTAGGTTTTGAGGTAACGATCCTCGCATAATGCGAGAGATGTCGTCCATCATCAATGTCATCTCGCCTTTCTTTGCTGACTGCACAATATTCGCCAGCTCACGACGAACTTCCGGTGCGGTGCGAGCGCCAGAAGAGGGATCGAGTTGACGAGGTGGACCCAGAGCTGCCAACTGTCTTTTCATGTCGGAAGGGAGGCTGGGGGCCCGCTCAGTTTGCTTGCTTGTACGTCCTTTTTGCCCTGGTTCTTTGTCAACTTGTCTAGGAGCTTTATCAACCTCAACTTTTTTACTCTTGGGAAGTAAACCCTCTTTTTCTAAACGCTGCTTAAGAACTACCAGGTCAGCTTGCTTTCTTAGAGCTTTCCCTGCTGCTCTCTCCATCTCAACTTCTTTTCTAATCCTTACAAATTTCGATCCTCTCCCCACTGCTTTGTGGGCTTGAACCTGACGCCACAATGCTGTTACTCCCAGTTTATTTCTAACGTCTCCGATAGTTTTTGATATTGAGGGTCCCAACTCCAGAACACAGTCTTCCGATCGAGTAATGCAGGTAGCACCACAAGATTTACCTTTGACACACCGTTTCACGGGTCATTCCCCCATGAGTTCACGCATTCTTTCTTCTAAAGCGGCGATTTGAGAACTGATGGCACCCATTTCTGAGAAGTCATCTTGGTCCATGGTATCATTATATACATCCATCTGCGCAGCACCTAGGTTAGCAACTGACATCTTAGCGTCGAGCTGCTCTTTCTCTTTAATGAGTTGGTGCATTTGCTTCATTTGATTTTGAAGCATCTGGAAGTTACCCATGCGGCGAGAGATTTTCATCGCGTCTTGCAGGTTGTCTATCTCATTTTCAATCTGCTCATCACGAGCTGCCAGAGCATTGAACTCACGGGAGTTCTGTGCTGTCTTGGGCAGAAGTTCGTTGTAGGCTTCTTTCAGTTTAGATGTGTGCTCAGGTTCCTGAACGGTGTTCCGAGCGTAGTCAGTTGGAGGATGCGAGAAGTCGTAATCGACAATCTTGTGTCCGTTTTCTTTATAGATTAAGTATGCCTTTTCGATGGCACTTTGGTCGATTGAATCCTTCCGCATGACTAGGCGAAGAAGCTATATAGATAGTTTTACCCTTATTCGGGGGAGGTTTTTGTTACTGTCCCATCGTCGTTTTTTATACCAGCGACAGAACCCCATTTCACTAACACCGGTTTGCCATTCTTTTTGGCCCAACCGTAATCTCCATTACCGGTAGAAATCTTTTTATTATTCTCAAAACTTGATTTTTCCGATTGGGGAGCGGATCTCTGGTTTTGGCGGCGATGCCTTCTCATTAAGACTGAGCGTTTGTCCACACAAGCCCCAGTGGTACGATCTTTCCAAGTGCCTTTGTGGCAACGTTGAGCAAAGTCGTATTCGACTTCGGTGTAATGATAACCTTCTATGAGGTGGTCAACAGAAGGGAGGTTGAAGTCACTAAGCATTGTAAATTACCATTTCACTTTGTTGGCCCAATAGGCTGCACTTATTTTACCCTTGGCTATGTTCTTAGCGTGTCGAGCCTTAAAAGCTTCCCTACGTTTACGGTAAGATTCGGACTCACCTTCTTTCTTGGGGGATCCTTTTACTCCGGCTTGTCCGAAACGTATTAGCCTTTCCTTACCACCTTCGCAAGCTTTCACTACGTGGGATTTCCCATTGTGGTTTTCAGCGTGGGGCTTGTTGCAAGCCATGCTACTTTTATCAGAGTAGTCGTCAAAAAACTGCTCTAGAGTTTCAGGTGAGAACCAACCGAACATAACTTTACATGCATTTTTTCAAGGTTGCGGCATAAATATGGCTAGCCGCTCTATCTAGATTTATGTCAGGTTGTTGTAATTTCTCAGCCAAAGAAGAAAAAGCCTCGGGTTTTATTTTATTATTGCTCGCCATAAGATTAGCATAGTTTAGAACCATAGCTCTAACGCCTGCTGTTTCTTTAATCTTTTTGCCGTTGGCGCCGCCTATATCGTCCCCCAGAGCGTTAAATTCAGCCTGAAACTGCAGAAAATTTTTATATATTGCAGCGCTGGATGCTTTGGGGGAATCACTTTCTGGTGTAGCTTCTCTGTTTGGCTTTTGACAATTACCATCCGTGCCGTACCTTTCCCCTCCTGGAGTTTCGCAAACTTTAAAGTCAAATAAAGCTTCAGAGTGCTCCCATTCGTACTGTATTGGTGCGAAACGGTCTCTTTTCCTGGGTTGGAATTTTTTACGTCGTTCCTCGTCGTTCTCTTTCTTGGAGTTGCCGGTTAAATTATAGTGGGCCGACTCCTGAACAGTGGCAGTTTTGTTAGGAGGCATGCATTTACCCTTTGTACCGTAATTGCTGCCGTCCGGACGGGTGCAGGTTTTGAAATCGAAGTACGCTTCCGAGAAGCTATAATCATTAATGTCCAACCCTTGCATTTCTGCAAATTCCTTAAGAGTACTTAAGGTGAAAGTCCCCCATTTCATAGTTCCGCTCCAAAACGAAGATAATCCGCAACCGAGGCAAGATTCTGGGCACTCATTGAGAGCTTAGTAGCACACCACGGTTCTAAGTTATCATCGGGATACAACATGCCCAGCATTATGTCAATCTTTTCTCGCATAACGCGAAGCTGATTTATCGCCATGCCAGCATTTGGTTCCATGGATTGAAAAGCATCATGGAAATCCTCAGTCTCCGAATAATTGGGAGCTGCTTCTCGGGCCAAATGCCCATTACGATTGGAGGACTTGGCAATCTCCTCCATGCGAGGCATACGAATCTTTTGCTCACCCATTTGAGGATTCTTTTCGTCACCGGCCCCTGGTTCTTTTGGCAGGTAGTTGGGAGTCATTTCAGCTGTGGCAATGTCTCCTTCCTTGTGCTCGCTATCGCTTTTAACCTTGACGCAGTTGGGCACTTTACGACCATTCTTAGTCTTCATGCCAATGGCAGTGTAACCTTCCCAGCAAGCTTTCTTGAGCTCACCGGTTGCTTTCTCAGTGAATCCGTATTGTTGTAGACTATCCCAATCATAATCGTTAATTGTTGTCATCGTGCGGCCTCCTGCCCCATTGGTAAACGTGGTTCTCAATCTTTTCCACCTTGTCGTAAAGGCGGAGATGTTCTTCTTTCATGGTGTATTTTACAGGGAGATCGGCTCTCATTTCATTTAAAATGGATTCAACTTTCTCCATGTGGTTTATAATCTTATCGATGCGCTTTCCCCCTCGTTCAACTATCCAACCAAAGCCTGTGATTGTAGTAAATACAGACGCTACTATACCTATGACTACATCTACACCCACGGCTACTCCGGCAATCCGGACTTACCTGCGCTCAGACGTTGTTTTACTGACTCGGGCAATCCCGATTCCCACCCATGCTTCTTAGCAATGCTAATAATCTTGGCCATAATTTGACGGGGATTTGCAGCACGGCCCACGGAGGACCAAGCAGCAGCTACATCAACTGGTCCTGCAATGGGGAAACTGTGGTCAGGACCAGCAAAAGTTCCCTTGAGTTCTCCAGATGCCAGTTTCTTACGCTTCTCAGTGCTCCTTTCACGGAACTGCGCATCTTTGCGTTTCTTTTCTCGGCACGAAGCACAAGTGCCACATGAACATTCTTTGAATGAGGGGAGGGGCATACTCAAAAGTTCGGAATCCTGAGAATCACCCTCAGAGAATCCGTACTCATTCTTCTTCATTTCCTTGAAAGAAGACATTCGAGATTTTTTACGATCGAAAATCTCTTTCATGGCATCGCTACCACCGCAACTCTCGTTGTACTCACGATTGACTAGACCAGCACGTTTCTCACGGTGCTCGGCATTCATTTTGAGAATGTTTTCGTTGTGGTTGCTCATCATCCCATTTGCATCAGGACGCCACTTTTTACCGGTGGCATTCATTGACTTTAGTTGATCACCACTAATGGCATTACTGGCATTGATCCCTCCCCCTACGCCGGGAAGAGTCACGTCGCTAAAAGATAAGAAACTTCCGTACATCGGGAGAGTTTTTCAACGGTTATTACCTTTTACCCTTGGTAACTCATTCCTGGTCATCGTCTCCAATAATCTCATTGATTAGATTTTCAACTTCAGTTTCACTAATGTTGTCCTCGTCTTCATCCCCGTCTAAAATCTCATTGGTAAGATAAGCACTGGGGTCAAAAGGTTGCTTCAGGTCATTGTCTGGACCTTTGCCACTAGGATAGCGCCAGATTCCTGTATGCTCAATCCAAGGGGAAGTATTGGGGATAGTATTAGTTGGTAATCCGGAGTTGTTGGCGATTGTGTCTTCATCGGGAGACTGAAGTTGCTGCGCATAAGCAGACCTGAATGCCTCCATTACCTCTTGACTGAAGTCACCGCCTATTCTGTTTGACATGTGGGTTGTGCAATATTATTGTTTTACCCGTTGCGTGTTGCCGGCGCTCAACGCTTCTCTATTTTTCCGTCCGTTCGTTGTAGCATTTTACTATTTCCAAAAAGTTTCTCAGCATGTTTTTGAATCTCATGTTTTACTTCTGCCTTCATTTTTCCTTCTTCAATCATCTTCTCTTTTTTATCTTCCAAAGTTTCATGACTGGTGATAGCGTCCACTTCGTTGTTTATTATATTCTTGTCAT
>Ga0114960_10003429_pt1 | contig 12126 bp, 13 predicted proteins | sample C_130625_MF_Meta_FD_92637 | JGI IMG/M metagenome (GOLD analysis project Ga0114960, IMG submission 92637) | Freshwater microbial communities from Lake Croche, Canada to study carbon cycling - C_130625_MF_MetaG | ecosystem: Environmental > Aquatic > Freshwater > Lake | place: Lake Croche, Canada... | reverse complement strand
CTTCCGGTGAGATCCAGATACGCGACAGTCATTGGCCCCAGCACTGCGAACGTTCCGCTCCCGCCCTTCGGTGACGCATTGATCAACCCGTCGCCCGCCAACGGTGCGGTGGCGACCACGAACATCGGCTGCGCGATGAGCCACGCAGCCATCTGATCATCGATGTGCTCGAAAACCTTTGCCATAGGGCAAGGTTAGTAGGGCGGGCGTGGCTCGAACCCGCGACCAACGGATTATCGCGCGGACGTAATCGCTGGATACGGTGCAACAAAAGTAGCAAAGGCTTTTAGCTGGTCAAACAGGCGATTTCGGAAGATCCGCAGCTCGATGCCGTTGTCAAAACCCTGTAATAAACGGCAATTAAACTGCAACTGTTTCGCGTTGATCCCCTCCGATACGCGGCATATCCGCGCCAGACAACGCTGCTAGTCGCGTCGTTCTTTGACGCCTCGGCACCCGCCTCGCTAGAGGGCCCACGGCATGGACTTGAGTCGTAACCCCAGCATCGCGAATCGATCTGTTCGCAGACTTTCGTCCGGGGCAAGGTCACAACCGCCTTCGGCGCGGGGCCTTCGTCGCGATGGACGTATAGAACGCGATGGCAAACTAATGACGCCCGAGCATATAAGTCGATGGCCCCGGTCCTAGGAAGTTGAGGTGAGCCCCTCCTAGTGGTCCAGTAGTTATGCGACTCTGTTGCCCGGATGTTCGGGCAGGAAGAATCGGCAACGTCATGACATCGAAGAAGCGCTGCCGCCACACGCCGGATCAGATCATCCGCAAGCTCGCCGAGGGCAACAAGCTCTTGGCGTCGGGTCAGGAACTGGACGCAGTGTGCAGGCACCTGGAGGTCGCCGAGTCGACGTGGCATCGCTGGCTTGCCCAGTACGGCGGCATGAAAGCCAGCGACGCCAAACGGCTCAAGGAACTCGAGGCCGAGAACGCCCGGCTCAAGAAGTTGGTCGCCAACCAGGCTCTCGACATCGACATGCTCAAGGAGATTTCGGCGGGAAACTTCTAACCCCGAACCGCAAGCGCAGCGCCGTGGCGGTGCTGCGTGAGCGGTTCGGGGTGTCTGAGCGGCGAGCCTGCACGGTGGTGGGCCTTCACCGGTCCACGATGCGCCTTGCCCCGCCACCGATGAGCACCGAGGAAGCCGAGTTGCGTGCCTGGCTGCGCACGTTCTCCACCGACCGGCCTCGCTGGGGATGGCGACGGGCCGCCAAGATGGCCCGCCGGGCGGGCTGGCAGGTCAACAACAAGCCCATCCGCCGACTGTGGCGCGAGGAGGGCCTGCGTGTCCCACGGCGCCGCAGGAAGAAACGCTTGACCGGCGTCGGTGTCGTTGTGGGGGGGATGTCACCCATCCGCCCGAACATCATCTGGGCTTTGGACTTCCAGTTCGACACCACCGCCGATGGCCGCACCCTGAAGATGCTCAATGTGATCGACGAGTTCACCCGCGAAGCACTGGCCATCACCGTGGATCGCTGCATCGATGCTGACGGCGTCGTCGCCGTCTTGGATTGCTTGGCCCTGCAGCGCGGCGCGCCAGCGTACGTGCGTTTCGACAACGGGCCTGAGTTCGTGGCCCACGCTGTCCATGACTGGTGCCGATTCAACAGCGCCGCTTCACTATTCATCGACCCCGGATCGCCGTGGCAGAACGCCTGGATCGAATCGTTCAACGGCCGCCTGCGCGACGAGCTACTCAACGCGTGGCGCTTCGACTCACTGCTGGAAGCCCGCGTGATCATCGAAGACTGGCGCTGCGACTACAACGCCAACAGGCCGCACAGCGCCCACGGCCAACTCACCCCATCCGAGTTCGCTCTACAGTGGTCCAGGAACGCATGCTGAGCAAGAACTCGGCGAAATCGCGATTCGATTTCTCCGCTCGGTTCGACCATTCGCCGCGGCGGGTCGAGCACTGGATCAACGCGATCGAAATGGGCCAGGCTGCCGCTGAGTCCCTCCTCGCCGGACCGCAGGCAGCACAACCATTCACCCCGATGCCGCGGTTCTGGTCCCACCAACACGGCGTCCGTATTCAGTCTTTGGGGATGCCCGCACTGGGAACCGAGATGACCATTCTCGACGGCACACCCGAAAGCCGCCGATTCGTGGCCGGATTCACCCGCCCCGCACCGCAGGGACCCATCCTCGTCGGCGCCGTCGCCCTCGACTCACCGCGGGCACTCCTGCGCCACCACGACCACATCGGCCGACCACTGAAGCCCACACCCGACCGGCCAGGCTGACCGCCGTGGCCAAAGTAGTGAAGGCGCATCCGAGTAGTCACGTATCTCGATGAGCCCGACATGATGGAAAGGTCACCGTCTGAAGACATCACGTCCCTGCCGGGTTGGAGGAGGTACCGACAGATGAGGGGCTGGAGTCAGCGGCGCCGGCTGGGGTGCGTCCTTGGCCTCAACCTGCTGATGATCGCCGCACTAGTCGTCGCCGGTGTCTCGGCGCACTCCCTGGGGGTGCTAGCCGCTGCCGGGGACTTCGCCGCGGACTCCGTCGGACTGATCCTGGGTCTGCTAGCCGTCGCGCTGCGCGACCGGCCACATCACGGCGCTGACCGCCGTTCGCGGGCCACGACGGTGGTGGCGCTGATCAACGGCGCAGCGCTGCTGGCGGTGAGCGCACTGGTCATCGTTGAGGCAGCGGATCGCTTGATTAGCGGGACACCTGCAGTACAGGGGTTGCCGGTGTTGATCGTCAGTGTCATCTCCGCACTGGTCATGTTGGCCGGTGCGGCGATCCTGGGATTCGGCGCGGGCAGCGAGGACCTCCACATGCGGTCAGTGCTTCTCGACACCCTGTCTGACGGGGCTGCGGCTGCAGCTGTGGCAGTCGCAGGCGCCATCATCGCCGTCACGCAACGCTTCTACTGGCTCGACACCACCCTCGCCGCGATCATCGCGGTCGTGATCGCCGTCGCCGCAATCAATCTCCTCACCGACGGTATCCGTGAGCTACGCACTGCCCACTGAGTCCCAACCGTCGCAAGATCGATCGTTGAAACCCCCCAGCGCGGAAGATATCGCGCGGGTGTGATGTCTGGAATCAGCGTCAGGTGGTGATCGGCCGACGGTAGGTGACCTTGTCGAATTCGCGGCCGTATTCGTCGACCGCGACGACGTCCATTTCGCTGACAAGGATCCCTGGCCGGACGTCCACCCGGATGAAGGAATAGTTGCGAAACCGCACCCGTGACCATCCGACGGCCTCGTTCTGCTTGTCACCGGTTGCGGTCCAAACGTAGCTGTTGGGCACGATGCCATCCGGGGCTTCATGTCCGCGGTAGGACTCCGGCTCACCCTCAAGGAACTTGTAACGCGGCTTTCCGCCGCCGCCCACCGTGTAGTACACCGTGCCATCGGTCGCGGGGTAGACCACCGAGTAGTCCGGCGCGGCTTTGGTCGGTGAGCCGGCCCGGATCGGATCGGTGCGCTCGAAAACATGATTGTGGGCTTGTAGCGCCAGGTCGACCTGATAGCGGTCGAAGAGGCCGGCCCAGGCCGCTCGCAGTCCGCCGTCGCTGGCGCGCTGCTCGCTGGTGGAGTAGGCGCAGTGGTGGAAGAAGCAGACGATGAAGTCGATATCGGGGTTGGTCCGGTGAGCCGCCAATGTCCTTTCAACCCAGGCGTTTTGGCTGCCACCCGAGTATCCCTGGTTGGCCTTGATCTCGTAGCTGACGTCGTTGGAATCCAGGGAGAGCACCGCGACGTTACCGTGCACGAAGGAGTAAACCGACGGGCATGCCGGTGGGCCATTGCCCGGAAAGTCGAGCCGCGCCACATGGCCGGCATAGCCATTCATCGGGTAGGCGGATTCCATGTCATGGTTCCCGGTGGTGAACATCCACGGTGTAGTCGACGCGCTGGCTTCGATCGCTCCGAGGTACACATCCCAAACAAAGGGATTGAACTTGTCCAAACCTTCTGCCGCCTTGTTCCCCGACGGCACGAATGTCTCGGGTCTGCCCAACCCGGTCTGGTCCGCATAGGCGATGTCACCGGCGAGCAGATGGAAGTCCGGCTTCGACAAGATGATCTGTCGCAGGACATTGGCGGTGTGGGGGGCTCCTGGATCGTTGTCTGGCTTATAGGTGCGATTGTCGTAGTCACCGGGAGCGAGACCGGGTGGCTGTGACGGAGCCTCATCAGTGCCCTGGTCTCCCATCATCGTGAACCGGAAGGGCCCCATGGCACTTCGCGTGCCCGCCATTGCCGTAAGGACAGAGCGAACATCGGTGGTGAAGCCCTCTGTGCGCCAACGGTAGAAGTGCTTGCTGTGACCGGGCAGGTTGTCCACCGGGACATGGGCATAGAACTGCTCGGTCCCCAGGATCCCGCCGGTACTGATCGGGATCTGCGTCACCAGGTTGCGGATCTCGGCCTCGACGGTCGCGCCGAGGTCGGGCGTCGGGCCGTGATCGAGAAAGATTTTGGCGCTGCCCGGATTACGGGACAGCTGCGCGGCAAGGCGTATCTGGCTCGCGGCATCGGGCCCGTACCCGACCCGGCGATTCAGCACCGCCAGCGGCGCATCCGGCAGGTATGAACTACACGCTGCGGCCGACATGCCCAGCGCGCCGACCGCCCCGGCGACCGCCGCTCCGCCCAGGAAGTTGCGCCGCGATACCGGATGCCGACTAAGCCAGCTCTGATGCCACTCGTACTGCTCGGCCATCGTCATACCGACGGCCAATTCCGCAGGAATGCCGGTATCGGGGACATCGCCGACGTCCATCAGGCGTCGTTTGGTCATGACGGTGATTCTTCCACGATGCCGACGGGAAATCCTGTCTGTGGCGGCGCTCTCGCAGAATACAATTCCGCACTCGGCACCGAGGCTGACGATCGAGCTACTTCCTCAGCGGATCAGTCCATCGAACACCCGCGAACCGACTGAAATCGACGTCGGTGGAACACAGCTCAGCGCCATGCTCGATGGACAGTGCGGCAAGATGGGCATCGCTTGTCAGGTTGCCTGCCGCACCGAGGGGTTCGAGCAAACCGCGGAGCACCACCGCATGCCGGTCGGTCGGGTGCACGGCTGTCACGCACGGCAGCTCCAGCCATCCGTCGATCACGTTGAACGCCTCGGCGACGGTCAGGGGTCTTTCGAAGACGGCGGCGCGCGTTGAGAGCCTGACAAAGCCGATGAGCACATTCCACGCGAGGGCGACCGTCTCTGCGCCCGACAGGGTGTCATCGAGCCAATCCTTAGCCGCCCGGTGGCGGGATGACGACTGGTCCATTGCGTAGATGAAGATGTTGAGGTCGATCAGCCTCATTTTCGCAGGTCGAGCTTGCGCAGGATCTCGGCGTCTTCGTCCGCGGCGACGAGAGTCAGCGCCTTGTCAATGTCCAATCCCGGCAGCAGTCCCATATCCCTGCTCGGCGTGCGATAAACCCGGCGAACGCTGTCGGTGCTCAATCCACGCCGGACGGCATCGTTGAGAACCGCTTTAAACGACACCCCCCGTTCACGCGCCGCCCGCTGTATCGCTGCGGCGACGTCAGAATCCAGAGTCACCGTGGTCCGCACAGTGCAATCATAGCATCAAAATAATTGCTGTCATGATGCTTGAGGGCGGACGATCAGCGGGCGCACTGGTGGTTTCGCTCAGGAAATCTGGTCGATCTCAGCTCTCAGTCTGGACTTCAGTGAGTCTGGTATCGGGGTGTAGCCAGAAGCGGCCAGGTTCTTCTGGCCCTGGTCGAGTGCGACCGTCAGAAAGGCTCTGACCGCGCTGGCAACCTCCGGGTTGGGATATTGCGAACAGACGATCTCGTAGGTGCCCTGGACGATCGGGTAGGCCCCCGGTTGTGCCGATTTGTAGAACGACGAGGTATCGACGATCGGGAATTCGCCCATGCTTGTGATAGTCACAACGGCGATCGCCTCGCTGACCGTCTCCGTCGACAGTCTCACCGGATCTCCCCCGGCGGAGGTAATGAGACGCGCGGTGGTCAGGTTTTGTTTCCTAGCGGATGACCACTCGTTGTACGCGATTGAACCCGGCGTGGTCTTGACCGCCGCCGCCGCGCCCACACTGCCTTTCGCAGCCTTGGTTCCAGAGCCAGTAAAGGTCTTTCCCGTCGCTCTGCCCCACGCTCCGTCAGAGGCGATATCGAGGTAATTTTGGAAGTTTTCCGTGGTCCCGGATTGGTCACTGCGATAGACCACCACTATCGGCTGCGCCGGCAACGGTAGACCCGGGTTGAGTGCGGTGATCTGCGGTGAGTCCCACGAGGTGACGGTACCGTTGAAGATCATGGCGGCCGTCGGCGCGTCAAGCACCAACGAGTCGACTCCGGGCAGGTTGTAGGAGATCGCGATCGGTCCGAACACCATGGGCAGATCCCAGGCGTCGTTATCGCCGCAGCGCGCCCTAGCCTGATAGACCTCTCCCTTGTGCGGGTCCAGTGTTGATTCGCTACCACCGAAATCGGTTTGACCACTGAGGAATTCAGAGACACCCACCCCGGATCCGCTGGGTGCGTAATGCAGCGTGTAACCGGGGCAGGCTGTCGTATAGGCGTTGATGAACTCTGCCATTGCAGTTGCTTGAGCGGAGGAACCGCTGGCCTTGAGTGACCTTTGCCCCCCGCAGATAGATCCGTCGGAGCCTGCGACGGATCTGACGGTGTCAGTCTTATCGCACCCGACCAGCGTGGAAGGAACCAACAAGGCCGCAAAAGCCACAATCGTTCCCAACTTCTTGCGGGTCGTCATCAACTCTGCTTCCGCGTTTCTTGGCCGACGGTCAGATAATGCTCCTGCAGGCTCTCGATTCTGTCCCAAACTTTGCGGTCGCGGTTGTGTCGGTCGATGTAGCGTTGCAGTCTCTTGCGCTGACGCTTGGTGATCGGCTGGCCTTGAACCCGAGCTTGTTCGAGTCGCAGGATGAATCTCTGACGCTCGCGCGGGCCAAGAATTTTGTCCCATGTTCCGTGGAGATCCGGAAAGACGAACTTATACAGGGTGATGAGGAGCAGCAATAAAGAGCCCAGCGCTAACAATGGCCCGAAGATTTCGGCGATCGGGGCTGGCAAGACGCTGTACTGCCAGGGAAGGCCTGAGCCGTAGAACGTGGTTGCCGCGGGGTGCGGCGGCACCACGTAGATGAGAGTGGGGAATGTATCCGCCGGAGCCAGAACCGACTGCTGGCTGAACGTTCGCTTGAGGAACTCGGCGATTTTCATGACATTGCCATCAGCCAGTGACTTCTTCGCGATGACAGTCACCGGTACAGCGATCGTCTCGACATCAGATTCCGGTAGGCGGTCAGCGACCGTGAAGGCTCCCTGCGGAATCGTGATCGGCTCGATGGTGTAACCGAGCGTGCCCGCCAACGAGCGCGAGTTTGGTAGCGCGGTCAGTCTGACCGCCGGGTTGGCGGCCAGGTCTCCGACGGCCGTGATGTTGATCGGTAGCAATATCGCCACCGCATCTGACTTGCCGTTGAGGACGTTCTCGATTCCGGTGGAGAGCGAATTCTCCTGCAGGGCAATCTCTTTGTCGATCCCATAGGCCTGCAGTGCTCCGATGACGAGGGAATGTCCGCCGGCGCCGGCCTGGCCAATCTCCAGCCGTTTGCCGCGCAGGTCGTAAATGGTTGGGAAGGTACCGAGTTCGGCGCGGGAGAAGACCAGCAGCGGTTCTTTGGCGACGGTTCCCAAACTGGTCACGTTGGGGAAGTTCTCGGCCACGACGGGCTGGGCCAGGAAGCCGACGTTGGCCGGGTTTGCGGGGTCGTTGACGTCGGCGATGATTCCCAGAGTGTCGTCGCGCTGGATCAAATGCGAGCTCACTCCGCGCTCGCGAAGCCAGCCGTCGATCTGCTGGCCGGTCTGATAGAAGAAGCCTTCCGTCGGGCCGCCCTCGATGACCACGCTCCGATTCCAATTGACACTGATCGCAAGGTAACTCACCGCGGACACCGCCAGCGCGACAAGCACTGCGAAGAACATCGTGGTGGTCTTGGTCACGACGCGGGCCTTTGACGTGGTGTGATGCGCATTCCCGTCCAGTCCCTCGGCGCAAGGCCCCCGATCGGATTGTAGGTGCTGCGGCCACGGCTGTCGCGATATGCGCCGGGGGCCGAGCCTTAAATTAGGTAATTTTACCGAATCCAGCGGTGCCCCCCGCCCGCTAACGTCCTCAACAGATTCTCACTCGACCAGATAGGGGCGAACAGATGTCTATTGCCAGAAGCGGTGCACGAGTAGGAGCGGCAGCGTTCGTGATGGAGTTCTCACCGGCCGGGCCACAAGCCCTCGGGGTGGCCACCGCAGACAGTTCCGGTGCTGACCCAGATCAATCACACGCTCGCTCAGATCAACCACAAGCTCGTCGTCGCAAAATATGAGGTCCAGGAATTTCTTGGACACCACGGGCACATGGGCGATGCGCCGCCGAGAAAGACAGTGACAACCCGTTGATCCGCGACCCCTACGCCCGCATGCAGGTCGAAGCTGAGGGCAGCGGCATACGGCAGCCCATCCTGCAGGGCTATCAGGTCTGCCGACTCGACTGGCCCGCCGACGCCGACGTCTATGAAGTCGACCAACCACAGGTGCGGGAATACCCAGAGCGAATCCTCACCGCACACGGTGTTAGTCGACGCCCGATCATCCTGTTCGGCGCTATCGGCATCGTCGTGTACGCGGCGCCCTTCTACGCCATGGTCGATAGCCTCTCGACACCACGACTGATCGCCGGCATGGTTATCGCGCAGGTGCTGCTATCAGCGATCTTCGCTCCATTGGCAACGCTGTTCGCCGAGATGTTTGACAGCAAGACCCGCTGCACGGGCGCCTCACTGGGATATCAACTGGCCGCCGTCGTCGGGGGTGGTTTCACACCGATGATCGCCAGCAGCCTCATGATCGATCACATGCGCAGTGCCCCATTGGTTTTCATCGCGATCGTCTGCGGAATGATCACCGTCGTCGCAATCCTGCTGATCCGCAAAACCCGCGGCACAGACCTCATCGCACTCCCCCGCCCCAGTGACCTGAAGCAACGTCCGACAGTGCAGCCGCGATCATGACTGCTCCCCAGCCAGCACTGCCACCCGACGGGTCCTACCGCCACAGGTTGGTCGCGGTCGAACCCGGTGACAGCGAGTTCATCACCCTCGAAAATCGGCACGGCACTCCGCAACAACTGTTCCGGACGTGGACTTCGCCCAACCTCGAGTTCGCCACGATCTTCATTGGGGTCCTCGCCGTCACCGTCTACGGCATGACGTTCTGGCAGGCGGTCGCCGGCCTCGTGGTCGGCACCGGCCTGAGTGCCCTCGCACACTTCTTCCTGTCCGCCCGCGGTCCGGTGCACGGGGTACCGCAGATGGTGTTGGGTCGGCTTGCTTTCGGATTCACCGGCAATGCGCTGCCCTCGCTGCTCATGACGATCACCGCGGGCGTCGGTTGGTTCGCCACCAACAGCGTCAGCGGCGCCTTCGCCCTGGCCTCCCTGCTGCACATCGGCGCACTGCCGGCCCTGGTCCTGATCGTGGCGATCCAGACGGGGTTCGGGTTCTTCGGGCACAACCTGGTGCAGGCGTTCGAACGTTGGGCGTTCCCGGTGCTGGCGGTCGTCTTCGCGATCGCCTCGATCGTGATCCTCCGCCAGTCGCACCTCGGCGCGCCGGCCATTCCCGGCGGTGTCGGAGGGATGGGTGGATTCCTGCTCACCGTCGGCACCGCGTTCGGCTACGCCGCAGGGTGGACCCCGTATGCCGCCGACTTCACTCGCTATCTACCGCCGACCGTGTCGCCCACCCGCACCGGAATGTACGCAGCGCTGGGGCTGTTCACGTCGTGTTCGGTGCTGGCTATAGTCGGTGCCGCCTCAGTCACCATCGCACCCGCCACCTCCGAGAATCCGGCGGAGGCCTTCACCGCTCATTTGCCCGTGCCGCTGGCCACGGCGACATTGCTGGCGATCGCCATCGGCGCGATCGCTGCCAACTGTATGAACATCTACTCCGGGGCCATGGCATTCGTGACGATCGGGATCACCCTCGGTCGCAGCGCCCGGGCAGTCGTGACACTGCTGCTGGGAATGCTGGGATTCCTGATCGCCTGGTGGGCACTGGCCGATGCGGCCGCCAGCTACGAGGCGTTCCTGCTGATCATCGCGTACTGGATCGGACCCTGGCTCGGGGTAGTGTTCGCCGACCAGTACCTACGGGGCGGGCAGTCCGTCGCCCGCACTCTGTATGACCGGTCCTACACGAACTGGGGTGGTGTGCTGTCGTTCGGTATCGGACTGGCGATCTCGGTGCTGCTGTTCTGCCACCAGGTGAGGTTCATCGGGTTCATCGCCTCAGCCGTGCCACAACTCGGTGACATCACGTTCTTCGTCGGCTTCCTCATTGCCGGTGCGTGCTATCTGGTGCTGTGCCGAACGAAGATCGCAACCGAGCGAGAGGGTAACTGAGGCCATGACCGCCGACCCGTGGACAATGATGAACGTCGCCTACTCCGAAGCTCGGAAAGGCTTGTCCGAGGGCGGGATTCCGATCGGTGCGGCACTATTCAGCCGCAATGGGGAGTTACTGGGCAGCGGCCACAATCGACGGGTGCAGCAGGGTGACCCCTCACTGCACGCCGAGACCGACGCATTCCGCGCGGCCGGACGTCAGCGTGACTACCGCTCGACGATCATGGTCACCACCTTGTCTCCATGTTGGTACTGCAGTGGGCTGGTTCGTCAATTCAACATCGGCGCGGTGATCATCGGGGAGGACCGCACATTCTCCGGCGGCCATGGCTGGCTTGCCGAATACGGTACGGAGATCACCATCCTTGACGATGATCGGTGCGTGACGATGATGACCACATTCATCGCCGAGAACCCCGAGCTGTGGAACGAGGACATCGGAGTCGCCGAACACTGAAGCGTAGGAGTTGGCACACCCCTTCGTGAGAGGAACGCTGAACACCTGAAACTGCCCATGGCCACCCTCAGGGGTGCACAATGACCGTCGTGCCAATGTCGGCACCGAGTTTCGGCCGGCTGCTGGCCGTGCTGTTATGGCTGTCGTTCCTCTTCGGCTGCTACAACGGCGCGATGGTGGTGTTCCTCACCGAGGTCATGCCCGCCGAAGTCCGCGCCACCGGGTTCTCGCTCGCCTACAGCTTGGCGACGGCGATCTTCGGCGGCACCACGCCGCTGATCGCCACCTGGCTGATCCGCGAAACCGGCAACCGGGCAATCCCCGGCGCGTGGCTCTCGGTTGTGGCGCTGCTTGGCCTGTTCGCCTCGATCATGCTGACCCGGATCAAAACATCAGTCGATTCGGTGCCGGTCGCAATCGGGTAACACGCCACTACCAGTGAGCTGGCCGCCTCGCGCAGGAGCGCAACACTCAGTGTCGAGCGATAGACGAGGTCGGTGGTCACTCATGCCATGCTGTCGAATATGACTGTTGTGCTGGTTCATGGCAATCCGGAGACCGACGCGATATGGGGCCCCTTGGTGGATGCCCTTGGACGCACGGATGTGGTGCGATTGTCCCCGCCGGGTTTCGGTGCGCCGCTGCCCGGAGACTTCCCGGCCACCTACCTCGCCTACCGCGACTGGCTCGAAGGCGAGTTAGAAAAGATCGGCGACCCAATCGACCTCGTCGGCCACGACTGGGGTGGCGGTCATGTCGTCAATGCGATGATGCATCGGCCCGAGCTGGTACGCACGTGGGCCACCGACGCAATCGGCATATTCGACCCCGACTACGTCTGGCATGACCTGGCGCAGGTCTGGCAGACGCCGGGCGAGGGTGAGCAGTTAGTCGACGCCATGATGGGGATACCCGTTGAAGATTGGGTCGCCCAGATTGCCACTGTCGGCATGACCGCTGACATTGCAGCTGAAGTTGCACGTTCGCACGGCCCGGAGATGGGTCAGGCAATCTTGCGGCTGTATCGCTCAGCTTGTCGACTGTCCGAAGCCGGTCAGTCGCTGGAGATCGCGGCGGCGCGTCCCGGCTTGTCGTTGCTGTGCACCGACGACGACTTCGTCGGTTCGGAAGAGATCCGTCGGCGCGCGGCGGGACGGGCCGGAGCCCGCACGGAGGTACTTGAAGGCCTGAATCAT
>Ga0114960_10003428_pt1 | contig 12128 bp, 10 predicted proteins | sample C_130625_MF_Meta_FD_92637 | JGI IMG/M metagenome (GOLD analysis project Ga0114960, IMG submission 92637) | Freshwater microbial communities from Lake Croche, Canada to study carbon cycling - C_130625_MF_MetaG | ecosystem: Environmental > Aquatic > Freshwater > Lake | place: Lake Croche, Canada... | reverse complement strand
GGCGATCGAGCAAACCACGCTCTACCGACGGCTGCCGACGGCGAGCATCGCCTGCGACGCCGCACTGCTCGACTTCGTGCTCTCGAAGCCCGAGACGCTCGTCGAGGTCTGGCGCGTGCTCGGCATCAGCCGCCTTACCTTTGACCCGATGGCAGCCGGACAGTGGCGGCTCTCCGACGGCTACGGCACTGTGGGGGTCGTGCAGTTGCTCCATCACGAGCGGGGAGACCGCGGCGGCCTCTACGTCTTCCACGGCCGCGGCGCCTACGACGGTCCGCTCGCCCCCAAGCAGCTCACCGGTTCCTGCCTGTTGGTCTTGCGGTATGCGACCGACGCGGATGCGGCAACCGGCCGGCAGCGGCAGAGCGTACAGATCGACGCCTTCCTCGACGTCGATGGGATGGGACTGGAAATCGTCACCCGCTCGCTCCAGCCGATCATCGTTCATTCCGCGGCGGCAAACCTCCACGAGATCAGCCTGTTCATGTCGCAGTTTGCCGCGGCGGCCGCCCGCAACCCGGCGGCGGTGTCGCGGATCGCCGACCGCATGACGCGGTCCACGCCGGCCGATCGGTCGGCGCTCGTCACGCTCGCGAGCGGCCGACAGGCTGCGACAGCGCCGGCCCACAGCCCCGGCACTGAGCAGGTGCAGGCTGAACTGGCGGCTCGGTGGATGACTGCCGACCAGCTCGACGCCCTGCAGAAGCGGTGACGAGCTACTGCGTCCCGTCGGGCCGCGCGAGAGGTGCCGGCACCGACGCGATCCGGACGCGAGCTTCCGAGGCGACGAGACAGGGCCGCTTGTACTCCGGCATGTAGCCACGAGCGCCGCGAACCGAGACCTGCTGGCCGACGAGCGGCCCGAGGTCGACCCCCGGCTGAGGCGTGACGAACGCGATCACATTGTTGACGTTGTCCACGACAGCCCACCGCGGTGCGTCTGGGCGTCGCGAGATCACGGTGGCGAGGCGGCCGGTCGTTTCCATCTGGTCGGGCGGGGTCCAGGTCGGCTGACCGCCCGCCGGCTGGCCGCCGGGAAGCACGCCGGGCCGCACCGGCCGCGACCCGAGCGTTGAGAGGCTCGACCACATCCCACCGAGCCGCAGCGGTTCGGGCTGTTCGGCCGCCGCCACCATGAGCCCCTGCTGTTTGGCCTGGATCGACTCAAACCGCGCCAGCCGGGCGTCGATGGCCTGGGCCCGCGTGCGGTCCGACTGCGAGGTGGTCCGGGTGGCCGCGAGCCGGAGCCGCTCCCGCAGCGGCGCGAGATTCCACGAATCGCTCTGCCCAGTCACGGCAAGCGACAGGGCGAGGTCGATGTCGGCGAGTTCGTCGCCCGAGGCGGCGGCGGCCCCCGCGCTCACGGCGGGCGGCGGCGCCGCCGGCGTGGAGCGGTCGAACACGTTGGTGCCGCGGGGCAGCCAGCCCGACAGGAGTTTTGTCATGCCGCTCGCAGGCTCCTGCGCGGCGGTCTCCGCGGCGGCGTCAAACTCGGCCACGGCCTGCGTCACGGCGCTTCCGGCGTCGCGAATCGCGTCGACCGCCACACCCGCGGCCGCGAGGCCGGCGGCGTCGGTCACCGCGGCGGGATCGGGGACAGGGGCGAGGGCCGGCGGCAGCGCGAGATCCTCGGCCCGCGCCCAGCGAAACTCGCCCGAGGGCGGCTCGATCCGCACCCAAGCACCTGCATGGCGACCCCCGGCGACCTGCACATGTTCCATGATGGTGACGCGTTCGCCGGCCTCGAGCGCGACCTGCGTGACGTGCCGCAGGTCATTGAGCTGCGACCCGACGCGGGCGACGGCACCGTCGGTCACCACCACGCCGGTGGTGCGACCGCACTGGCGGCGCCCTCGTGGCCGGTTGACTCGGCCTGCACATCGCGGGCCAGCATCCAGCTGAAGCTGCTCCGGAGAGGACGCACGGCGCAGTAGCCCGAAGCATCGACCGCCCAGACCTCGACCTCGGTGCCGACGGAGAGCCGTTCGGTCGGATAGTAATCGTCGCCCGCACCACACCTCAGGTAGGCGTGGTCGGCGGCCACGGTGACCGTGACGGGCAGCACCGCCGCGTCATCGGCCGCTGAGGCCGAGGAGACGAGCAGCGCGATGGCAGCGACGAATCGCACGGGCGCGGTGAACACAACCGCGTTGAACTGGAGCGACGACATGCCTGCCTCATCCATCCTTGGACACAGGCCCTATTCTTCGGCACCAAAAAAGCGCGTAGACGAGGCTTGGGCGTCCTCGTCTACGCGCTGCGTTCGGGCCACCGAAGCGACCCTGCCGCACCTCTTGTAGTCCAGCCGCGGCGACCGCTCAAGCCTCGAATTCCATCCGCGCCAGACCCCGGGGAAACGCCCCGGCGAAGCCCCGCAAACCCCCCTCGCAACGAGGGTTTCCCGTCGCGGCGGGCAGACGGGAGAACCTGCGGGGGCGGGATGGGCCACGGCGAGCCGCGCCAGCATCGGATGCCAGCACCGGCAAGGCGAAGGTAACCGCGGCCGCGTCCTGGCCGCATGCTCAGGTTGACAACCTGAGCTACTCAGGAAGTAGCACAGGTTGTCAACCTGTGTGCCTTTCTGACTCGCATCGATACAGCGTCGTGGAAGCCGACCGGCCGTGAGGCCGCGGGCTGTTCCTGCGGGCTCCTCGCTGCACTCACTCCCAGCGGTGAACGGGCCGGTCGAGAATCTCGCGCATCACGATCAGCCGCCGCAGCGCGGCCGGATCGCGGATCGCCACGGCGAGTTCGTCGGCCACGCCGCCTGTGGCCACCGCCTTCGGCTTCGCGGCCGTCGGCGACGACAGCATCGAATCGCGGTGACCAAGATCCTGGGCGAATGCGTCGTTCACGTGCTCGATGATGTCGTCGCCTGCCTCGCCGAGCGGCGCGTATGGACGATCCCCGAGACGGGGCGCAGGAGCCCCGGGCTTTGGTGGGAGCGGAGGCGGCGTGCGGCGAACCGACGACGTGCCCGCCGCCTGCGGTCGGTTCGACCGCTGCACGGCAGGACGTTGCTGCGGCCGCGGCTCCGGCTTCCGCTGCGCGGCCGGTTGCGGCGCCGGAGTCGGCTGCGGGTTCCCGCCGCGAGACTGCCGCAGGAACTCCTCGATCTGCCGCTCGAGTTCCACACGAACGTCAGCAGGCGGCTCGCCAGCCACGGGGCGGCGCGGCGGCCGCACAGGCGGCGCGGCGGGACGTCCGCCGTCGCCCGCCACGCGACGCACGAGGTTTACGACCTGCGACACGATCCAGAAGATGACGAACAGGAGCGGCAGCAGGCCTTCGATCCAGTCGAAGCCGGCGGCGAAAAGTGGTCCCACGGCCTGCATGGCGAGGCTGCTCCCAACGAGGGTCACTGGCCGCCGGCGACGGCGGGTATCGGCCCGGTGGCAATGCTCCGCCGCATGTCGGTGTCGGCCTGCAGATTGCGGAGTTTGTAGTAGTCGGTGATTCCCAGTTGGCCCGACGCGAGCGAGTCGGCTACCGCCTTCGGCACTTCGGCCTCCGACTCCACGAGCGCCGCGCGGCTTTCTTCAATGGCGGCGATCATTTCCTGCTCTTTCGCCACCGCCATCGCCCGTCGGCCTTCGGCGTTCGCCCGGGCCACGCGGGTGTCGGCCTCGGCCTGGTCGGCCTGCAAGCGGGCGCCGATGTTGGCGCCTACGTCGATGTCGGCGATGTCGATCGACACGATCTCGAAGGCGGTGTTGGCATCGAGGCGGCGGGCGAGCACCGTCTTCGAGATCACGTCGGGGTTTTCGAGCACATCGGAGTGCTTCTCCGCGGAGCCGATCGCCGACACGATCCCCTCGCCTACGCGGGCGATGATCGTCTCCTCGGTGGCACCGCCGATGAGTTGGTAGAGATTCGTCCGCACGGTGACGCGAGCCTTCACCTTGAGCTGGATGCCGTTTTTGGCGACGGCGTCGAGCGACTCGCGGCCACTATTCTTGCCGGGGCAGTCGATCACCTTCGGGTAGACGCTCGTCTGCACCGCCTCGCGGACGTCGCGGCCGGCGAGGTCGATTGCGGCAGCCCGCTTGAAGTCGAGCTCGCGGATGCCGGCCTTGTGGGCGGCGATCAGCGCCTGCACCACCAGCGGCACGCGGCCACCAGCGAGGTAGTGGGCCTCGAGCCCCTGCCGGGTGATGCCGGTGGAGTCGCCGAGGCCTGCCTGCACCGCCATGATCTTGCTCCGCACGATCACCGCGGGGTTCACCTTCTTGAAGCTCATCGCCACGAGATCAAACAGGCCGATGCCGGCTCCCGACGCCACCGACTGCACCCAGAGCCGCAGGTATCGGGCCATCACGGCGAACACGACCAGGAGGGCGAAGACTCCCAGGCCGAGCACGATGAGGGTGAAAAGGGGCATGGTGGGCTCCTAGGTCAGGCGATCGCGGCGTAGCGCCGCAGCCGTCAAGCCTTGTTCGGGGTGTCGGGCGAGTCAAGTTGCCCGGGATGCCGCGTGGTTTCCGGGGCCTGGCTCTGATCGAGGGCGTTGAAGTCGAAGGTCTCGAGGGCCTCTTCGAGGTCCCGTGGCACGGCGCTCGGACGCGGCGCTGGTGCCGGTCGTGCCGGTGATTCCATCGCAACGCGGACGACGAGGGACGTCGCCTGGGTGCCCACCACCTCGACCGCCGCACCGCGGGCGATCGGGCCGGCCTCGCTGACGGCCTGGTGGTCGACGCCGTCGATCTCCACATCTCCCCAGGGCAGCAGGTCGCTCGACGTCTGGCCGCGGCGGCCGACGAGCGACCGGAGCACCGCGCGACGGTCGGCGTCGGGCATCACCTCGTCTGGCCGCGGCGGAGGCGGCAGCACGCGGCGGCCGAGGGGTGTCTCGGGAAAGACCCGAAAGGCCACCGCCAGCACCAGGGGCACGGCGAGGCAGGTGACCGCGAGCACGGCCGTGCCGAACCACGGGCCCTGCTCGACGAACGCCAGCGCCACACCGGCAACCAGGGCCACCACGCTCAGAAAGCCAAGCACGCCGCCCGACGGCACGAAGACCTCGAGCGCGAGCGCCACGAGACCCACGACCACGAGCGCCGCCACCCACATCAGCGGCGTCATGCGTCCCCCACCGGGTGCACGATCACGCGGCCACCGCGGACGCCGACCACGCGAACGGCCGTGCCGGGCTCGATGAGCGGGCCATCACTGGCCACGTCCCGCACACTGTCGCCGAGCCGCGCCTTGCCGGCCGGCGCCAGCCGCGTGGTGGTCGTGCCGATGCGGCCGATGAGTTCGTCGATCGCGTCATCGGGCCCCGCGTCCGCGGGCGGCTCGAGCACCACGTTCCGCAGAATCGGCGTCGATGGCAGCCACCGCCGCAGCAGAATCCCGAGCGTCGCGACGCCCGCCGCCGCCCCCAGGATCCCGATCAGCGACCACTGCATCTGCCGGATCTGATACTCGTTGACCGGGAGGACGAACGACTGGCTGGCAAGCACGATCGATGCGATCACGAGCAGTCCTCCGCCGAGGCCGAGCACGCCGAAGCCCGGCAGCACGAAGATCTCCGCAGCCACGCAGATCACACCGGCGATGAACAGCATCACCTCCAGCCAGCCGGAGGTGCCGTTGAGGTACTGACTCCAGAAGTAGACGATGAACGCCACCATCGACACGAATCCGCCAAACCCGATGCCGGGCGTCTTGAGCTCGATGTAGAGGCCGGCGGCACCGATCATGAGTAAGAGCCAGGCGAGGCTCGGGCTGGCGAGGGCCTCGAGCAATCGGTCGGCCCAGCCCGGCTCCGCGACCGCGACCCGCCCCTCGATCCCATAGGCCTTCCGGAGGCCCTCGGCGTCGTCCACGACGTGGGCCGCGATCGCGAGTTCCTCGGCGCGGCGGCCGTCGAGGGCGAACGGTCCGGTGCCGATCACGGGGCCCAGCCGCCAGCTGTCGCGGTCGGCGCGGGCGGCGAGTTCCGCCTCGCTGAAGAATTCGATGCGGCCGGAGCCCTGCTCCTCCGCGCGGTGGACCGTGATCCCTGGCACCACGAGCGCCGCCGGCAGCGACCAGGAACGGTCGCGGAGTTTTGCCACGCCCCCGCGCCAGGCGGCCACGATCGAGTCGGCTCGCCGGCCCGCGATCGACGCCGCCCCTTCGCCGCCGATCGTGGCCCCAGGGTGCATGACGAGTTCGTCGCAGGCCAAGGCCACCAGCGCCGCGTCGCCCCGCGCCTCTCGCGGCACGTAGGCCACCGTCTTCACGCTCGTCGGATCGAGGCCGGAGAGCCAGTTGGCGAGCACCAGGCTCTGCTCGGGGGCGCCCCCCGCGCTCTCGATTCGCAGCCAGATGAAGTTCGATCCGTCGGCGATCGCCCGCTCGATGCGGGCCTGCAGCCGCGCCACCGCCTCGGGGCCCACGGCGCCGGTGAGCGAGACGAGCGCCGGCCGCCAGCCACCGTCGAGCGCCGGATCGGCGGCCAGGTCGCGCTCCGCAACGCCGATCGCGCGGGCGAGTTCGGCAGGCGAGCGGGCGAGGATCCTCACAAACCCGAGTTCCCGGCCACGGCGGCCGTCGAAAGCGAGGGGCGAGGGCTGGAGCGGTTCGACGTCGATGACCGCAGCTCGCTTGCGGAGGTCGTCGAGTTCGGCCTCACCGACGAACTGCTCGCCGTCGTCGGTCGAGGCACGGACCACGCGGGCGGCCGAATCGGCAAACGCCTCGGCCACCGCAGGCGGTATCGTCCGCCGCCGCGCGGCCGTCAGTCGATACGCGGTTTTCACCGCCTCGTCGGGCCGGTCACTGGCGCCGGTTGCGGGGCCGAGCACAGCCTGGGCGGGCATCGCGATCTCGTCGCACGCCAGCGCCACGAGCACCGCATGGCCCGTCGCGCCCTCAGGTAACCATGCAACCGTCTTCACACCGGCGAGCCGGTCGTCTGCGAGGAAGCGGGCGAGTTCGAGCGCGCGGCCAAAGTCGCTGCCCCCCGCGGCCTCGCCATCGACCGCGTCAAACCGCAGCACGAGCGTGCCCCGCTCCGGTGCCGCGTCGCGCAACTGTCCGAGGCTGCGGAGCACGGCAGCCTCGACCTGCGTGTCGCGGGTGCCGGTGAGTGGCAGCCGGACCGGCACCATGACGGTGCCCGCCACCGCCGGTGCGGCCAGCGAGCAGGCTGTGAGCCAGGCGGCGACTGCAACGCGGCGGACGAGGGCAAAACCGAGCCGCATGAAGATGCTCCGGCCGGATGGAAAACCGTTCGAATTCTAGGTTCCGCGTGAGGGGAGTCAAAAACATGGTACGTCCCCCCTTATACTTCTGCTCTATGGCCGACCCAGCAGCATCACGCTCCCGCGACCTGATCGACCTCGTCGCCGCCCGCGCTCTGAAGCGAGGCACCTTCACACTCGCGTCGGGCCGGGTGGCGAGTTTCTATCTCGACGCCAAGCAGGTGGTGCTCGATTCCCACGGGGCGATGCTCGTCGGCCGGGCGATCCTCGACCGACTCGAGGCGGCCGGGCCGCTGCCGCACGCCGTCGGCGGGATGTCGATCGGCGCCGATCCCGTGACTGGAGCCGTGGTCACCATGGCCGGCGTGGCAGGCCTGCCGCTCAAGGGCTTCATGGTCCGCAAGGAGGCCAAGGGCCACGGCCTGCAGAAGTACATCGAGGGCCCGGTGGAGCCTGGTCAGCGGGTGGTGATCGTCGAAGACGTTGTCACGACCGGCGGTTCGTCGCTTCTGGCGATCGACCGGGCGCAGGAGTTTGGCCTCGTGGTGGAGCGGCTCGTGGCGGTGATCGACCGGCTCGCCGGGGGCCGCGAGGCGCTCGCCGCCCGCGGGATACCGCTGGAAGCGCTCGTCACGATCCGGGATCTGGGCATTGAGCCCGACGCGACGTAGGGCGGGAAAAAGGTGACAGCCACCCTTTGCCAGTCGCCGAAGGCGACGTGGCCCCGGCCATAGGCCGGGGTCTTCAGACAAACGGTGGCTGTCACCTTTTTCCGCTTGCCATCTGCGACCCCCTGCTTGCCCAGGCTTGGTCCGGAGCCATAGGCTTCAGTGGGGCACTCATCGGGTGTCGGCCTGATCTGTCCGCGAGGGTTTCCGCATGCGGCCATTGGCACTCGCGAGGGCGTTCGTCGTGGTCTCGTGCCTCCTGGCATTGGCGGGCCACCGTGCGTGCGCGGATGCAGGCGACACCGCGACCATTGCGGACCTGATCGGCCAGCTCGGCGACGACGAGTATGCGGTTCGTGAGGGAGCCGCGGGGAAGCTCGCCGCGATCGGCGCCGATGCCGCCGACGCACTCCTCGCCGCCGCGGAATCGAGCGACGACCTCGAAGTGGCGCTGAAGGCGCGCTGGCTCGTCGAAGCGCTGCCCATCGCCTCGGCCACCGATTCGCCAGCGGTGACGAGCATGCTCGACCGCTACAGCCGCGGCGACTTCGACGCCCGCGTCAACCTGATGCACCGGCTTCTGCGGCTCGACGACGACGCGGGAATCGAGCCGCTGGCGCGGATCGTGCGGCTCGAGCGAACGACCGCGGGCTCCCGGATTGCTGCGGCACTCCTTGCCCGCGAGTGGCATCCCGACGATCCGGTCTGGACAGAGATCGCCCCCCGGATCGCATCGGGCATCGGCCCAAGCGGCCGCCCAACGGCGCGACTGGTGCGGGCCCTGATCGACTGCTCGGCCGCGCCGTCGGCCGCCGCGGTCGACGAGGCGATCGCGGCGGTGCGGCTTCTGGAGCGGTCCGGCGAAGGGGCGGCCCGCATCCCAGTCGGCGACGACGGTGACGGCACGCTCGGCGACGCCAAGACAACCCGCATCTTCCGCCGAGTGCTGGCGGAACTGCTCGCCGCCGCGGGCCGCCACGACGCCGCGGTCGCCGAGGCGGCGCGACTCTTCGACGCCTGCCACGGATCCGCTGCAGAAGACGACCTGCTCGCCAACGAACTCGCCTGGCTTTCGGATCACGGCGTGCCGCAGGCGGCGAGCCTGCTGGCGGAGAGAGTCGCGCCTGGCGGCGACTCGTTCGCTCCGCTGGTGGCATATGCCGCGGCAGTGGCGCACCGCCGCATGGGCGACGAGGCGGTTGCCGTTGATCTGGCCGACCGTGCGGCGGCCGCTCTCGGCGACGGCGGCGAACTCAGCCGGCGGCTGCAGGCCGCCATGCTGCTGGCCCGCTGGGGCGCGCCCGACTGGTCGCTGCGGGAGTATCGCGCGATCGTGGACGACAAGACGTCACCCCTCGGTGAACTCGCGTTGGCGGGCGTCATCGGGGCGGAGTTCCTTCACGACCACGGTCGCGACGGAGAGGCCGCGGCAATGCTTCGCGTGGTGCTCGACGGCCGCGGTGGCGACGACATCAACCAGATTCTGATGCGACTGGAGCGCGACCCACGAGCGATACGGTCGCGAATGCTCTATTTCGTGGCCTGCGATGCGGCGAGCCACGGCGATCCGGCGGCCTCTCGCAGCCGGCTCGAGGAATCACTCGCCGCCCATCCCAAGGATGTCGATTCCCTGATTGCCTGGTATCGGCTGGGCGACGACGATCCCGCGCAGCGGGCCGATGCGGCAGCGCGGGTGACGAAGGCGCTCGAGCAGATCGACGAGGAGATCCAGGCGGTCCCCGACGACCCCAACGGCTACAACGAATACGCCTGGCTCGTGGCCAACACCGAGGGCGACGTCGGCAAGGCGCTGCGGTATTCGAAGCGGTCGCTGGAGCTCTCCTTCGATAGCCCGAGCTACCTCGACACGATGGCCCACTGCCGAGCTGCGGCCGGCGATGCGGCCGGCGCGGAGCGGACACAACTCCTCGCGGTCCGGCAGGAGCCGCACAACGTCACGATCCGCCGCAACCTCGAACGCTTCCGCGCGGCCTTGAAGACACGTCCCCAGTAGCACCATCTCCCCGTAGCACAGGTTGTCAACCTGTGCCAAATACCGAGCAGGTTACCAACCTGCTCTACGTTCCGTCGCACAGTCCCCCGTAGCACAGGTTGTCAACCTGTGCCGAGTTCCGAGCAGGTTGAAAACCTGCTCTCCGTTCCGAATCGCACACGCCACCCCGTAGCACAGGTTGTCAACCTGTGCCGAGTTCTGAGCAGGTTGAAAACCTGCTCTCCGTTCCCATGCACACCCATCACGTTGACGTCCGCGACTCGCGACTGGCCGTCCACACGGCCGGCAGCGGGCTCCCCGTCGTCCTCCTCCACGCCTTTCCGCTCGACCACGGCATGTGGGCGCGGCAGGCGCCACTGGCCGAGTCAGTGCGACTGATCGCACCCGACCTGCGCGGATTCGGGGCGAGCGGCTCTCTGCCCGATAGCATCGCCGGGTTTGCCGACGACGTGGCTGCGGTGCTCGACGCGCTTCACGTGGAGCGGCCAGCGGTGATCTGCGGTGTGTCGATGGGAGGCTATGTGGCCCAGCACGTGGCGGCGCGGCATGCCGACCGCGTAGCAAGCCTCGTCCTCGTCGACACGAAGCTCGAGGCCGACACGCCCGAGGCCCGTTCGGCCCGGGTTGACCTCGCCGGCAAGGTGGGCCGGCTCGGACAGTCAATTCTGGCCGACGCGATGATCCCGCGGCTGTTGGCCGCGGCACGGAGCGACGCCGATGCCGCGGCGCTTGCCCGCCGGGAAGAGAATGACCTGCTCTTGAGGTCGATGATCGAGCGGCAGCGGGTGCCGACGATCCAGGGAGCGCTGGCGGCGCTCGGTGATCGGCCCGACATGACGGAGGCCATGCGGCACGTCCGCGTGCCGACGCTGCTCGTGGTGGGGGCCGAGGATCAGATCACGCCCCCTGCGTGCCTGGAAGCCGCCGAGGACATCATGCCCAACGCAAAGCTCCTGATCGTGCCGGCCGCAGGTCACCTCGTGCCACTAGAGGCCCCGGAGATCTTCAACCGGGCGCTGCTGGAGTTTCTCGCGGAGGAAGGTCAGGGGTGACGGAGCCTCGCGGCAGATCCTCTGGAAGCTCAGGGCGTTGCTCACCGGGCCGTGGACCGACGCGGTCGCTCCGTGTTCCGCCCTCGGGTCGCATCCCTTCGCCTCGTGGCCCCGGCTCGCCCCGCGACCGGCCGTCACCACGCGGGCCCTGGGGCCCACCTTCGCCGCGTGGACCTTGCCAGCGCGGCCGACCGTCGCCCGGGATCCCTCCGGGCCCCGGCACCCGCGGCGGCATGGGGCCGCCTTCGATCCCTGGCGGAAGGCCCCGCCGCTCACCCATCCATTCGCGAAACCGCGATCGCCGTTCGAGCCATTCGAGCCGGCTCTCAGGATCGAGCTGGACGATGTTCTTCCGATCCGGTGGATCGCTCGCCGCGATGATCAAGTGCCAGAGCCGGGCAGCGGCTCGAAGTTCGTCCCGCTTCGGATCGGCCAGCGCCGACGCCACCGTGGCGAGGTCTCGCCGCTCCGTCGTCGTCAGTTCCTGAAAGGCCGCGGCCGACCGCTCGATCGAGTCCCGCTCATCGCCGGCCATTGTGGCGATCGTCGCTCGCCGTTCGTCGATCAGCGGCCGAGCGACGTTTCGCCAGGCATGATCCGCCTCGAGATCGGCGACGGCGGCATCGAACTCGTGTCCCTCGTCCCGCAGCATTTCGGGAGGCATGCGGAGCGGCTGCTGGTTGCGGCGGGCTGAAAGCGACTGGAGAAACTTCACGCTCCCGGCCTCCTGGAGAAGCGACAGGTGCCGGACCAGCGGCAGGGATTCCAGAATCCGCAGATCGGGGTCGGGCACGGTGACACGGCCGACCACAACCCCCGCGATGAGGCTTCCCGCCACGGCGACGGCGGGAAGGATCCAGCCCCGCCACGACGTCGGCCGGCCGCGCCCCATGCGGAGTGTGGCCCGCGGTGCCGACCGCCCCATCGTGACAGCGGCCATGTCGATCGTCGTTGCGGCCATGTCGATCGAGGCGCTCGCCCGCGGCAGGGCGTCGAGCGCGCCCCAGATCTCCCCGAGATCGTTCGCCGGCACGCCGCCTTGCGAAGCGTCGCCGGGGCGGCCATTCGGGCCTGTGGCATGGCCGTCGTTCATGACCGGTCTCCCTGCAGATACGGCTCGATCGCAATCCGAAGCTGGTCGCGGGCCCGAAAGAGGAGCGACTTCACGGCCGGCACGGTGAGCCCCATCGCGGTGGCGCTCTCT
>Ga0114960_10003427_pt1 | contig 12128 bp, 11 predicted proteins | sample C_130625_MF_Meta_FD_92637 | JGI IMG/M metagenome (GOLD analysis project Ga0114960, IMG submission 92637) | Freshwater microbial communities from Lake Croche, Canada to study carbon cycling - C_130625_MF_MetaG | ecosystem: Environmental > Aquatic > Freshwater > Lake | place: Lake Croche, Canada... | reverse complement strand
ATGATATGGACGACGCCATTGCTGGCAACGATGTCGGCGGTGGTAACCATCGCGTTTTCAACGGTCACAAATTCGCCCGCCTTCGACAAGGCCAGGGTGTCGCCATTGAGCGCTTTAACATTGCTGTTTTTGACGTCTTTGGCTAAAGCAGCAGCTGGTACAACGTGGAATGTCAACAAGTTCTTGAGCTTGGCTGGGTCTTTAGACACATCGTCAAGCACTGCCGCAGGCAGCGCCTTCAGTGCGTCATTGCTTGGGGCAAAGACGGTGAATGGACCGGCTGCATTCAGGGCGCCCTGTAAATCTGCTGCGACGATCAAGCTATTCAAGGTGCTGAGAGAAGGCTGCGCAGCGATGGTTCTGGAAACCGATACGGGTTCTGCTGCGAAAGCCAAGCCACATACTGCGCCAGCCACTAACGTGATTGCAAGGGAACGACGGGTAATAGAAAAAACAAACGAGGTTTTCATGGGGACCATCTCCTAGGTTAAAGCTTGATGTTACGAACATACGATGACATTTCGGTGACATTTTTTGTCATAAAGCTTTGATTTAACACGGAAAAATTCGAGTGGAAGGAGTTAAGTGTCATAAATTAGACATATAAAATACCTAGAGTGCGGGCTCCTACCTACCCTAATGAGGTCTTCATGAAATCCTTCTCCCGTTACACCTTTGCGCTGACGCTGATCGCCAGTGCATTCGCATCGCCCACCCTGCAGGCGCAGGAAATTACCGGAGCAGGTGCAAGCGCTCCTGCTCCCCTGTACTCCAAATGGGCTGGTGACTACAACAAATCAACTGGCGTGAAAGTCAATTACCAGTCCATCGGTTCGGGCGGCGGGATCAAACAAATCGACTCCAAAACCGTTGACTTCGGTGCATCAGACGCCCCCCAAACCGACGACGTTTTGAAGGCCAAGGGCCAGATCCAGTTTCCCACGGTGATTTTGGGCGTGGTACCCATCATCAATGTCAAGGGGATAGAGCCTGGCCAACTCAAGCTCAGCGGCCAGGTTCTCGGCGACATTTATCTGGGCAAGATTACGCGCTGGAACGATGCGGCTATCAAGGCCATTAATCCTTCCGTAAATTTGCCGGACGCAGCGATCGCACCGGTGCGCCGTGCTGACGGCTCCGGCACCACATTTTTGTTTACCAGCTACCTTAGCAAGGTGAATGCCGAATGGAAGTCCAAAGTCGGCGAGAACAGCGCGGTGAATTGGCCCGTTGGCGCAGGCGGCAAGGGTAATGAGGGCGTGTCCGCTTTCGTAGCCCGTCTGCCCAACTCGATCGGTTATGTCGAATACACCTACGTCAAGCAGAACAAACTGTCGTATGTGATGTTGCAAAACGCTGACGGCCACTTCGTTGCACCTGATGACACCGCATTCAAGGCCGCCGCTGCCGGTGCTGACTGGAGCAAGTCGTTCAATCAGATCATCACCAACATGCCCGGTAAGGACAGCTGGCCCATTTCCGGCGCCACATTCATCTTGATGCACACCAAGCAAGATAATCCTGCCAAGGGTCTGGAGACGCTGAAGTTCTTCCACTGGGCTTATCAAAATGGCGACAAATCCGCTTCGGATTTGGAATATGTGCCAATGCCTAAGTCAGTCGTCGCGGCCATTGAGAAGCTGTGGGGCGAAGTAAAAGACGGCGCAGGCAAACCCGTCTGGACCAAGTAACCGATTCTTAAAGAGGTCCTCCCCAGGTTTCGGCTTGGGGAGGATGGGTTGCGCTAGGGCGCCGGCTCACTGACCAATTTCCAATGCCAAAAACGAACCTTCTGAAGACCGCGCGAAGCGGCCCACTGGCAGACGCACTGTTTGGCCAACTGGCACGCGGATGCGCGATTCTGACCCTTGCCTTGCTCGCTTCTATTCTGTTGTCTTTGACGATCAGCGCATGGCCGGCGATTAACAAATACGGGTTGGGCTTTTTGGCCAACACTGCCTGGGATCCTGTCCAGGAGGAATTCGGCGGGCTGGTGATGATTTATGGAACCATTGCTACGTCGCTCATCGCCTTGCTGATTGCGGTGCCTGTGAGCTTTGGCATTGCGGTATTCCTGACGGAGCTCTCGCCAGCTTGGTTGCGCAGGCCCCTCGGTACGGCGATTGAGTTGTTAGCTGCGATTCCATCTATCGTCTACGGTATGTGGGGCTTGTTGATTTTTGGCCCTGTACTGGCTACCTATGTGCAAGAGCCGCTGCAGGCACTACTTAGTGGCGTGCCGGTATTGGGCTCGCTGGTTTCGGGCCCGCCGGTCGGAATCGGAATTCTTTCCGCCGGCATTATTTTGGCGATCATGATCATCCCGTTCATCGCGGCGGTGATGCGCGATGTGTTTGAAGTCACTCCGCCGCTGCTAAAAGAATCTGCGTACGGGCTCGGCTCGACGACGTGGGAGGTGGTTTCTAAGGTGGTACTGCCTTACACCAAAGCGGGCGTGGTTGGCGGAATCATGTTGGGTCTCGGGCGGGCTATCGGCGAGACCATGGCGGTGACTTTTGTAATCGGAAACTTTAACCAGCTCGATTCGCTTAGCCTTTTCCAGGCGGCCAACAGTATCACTTCGGCTTTGGCCAATGAGTTCGCCGAAGCTGGCCAGGGACTGCACCAAGCCGCATTGATGTACCTGGGTCTGGTCCTGTTTTTCATTACATTCGTCATCCTGACGCTCTCCAAGCTCCTACTCGCGCAGTTGCGAAAAGGCGAGGGATCTAAAACATGAGCACATCGACTTCAGCGGCTACGCTGCACAATCGGGCGGCGAAATTTGCGCGGCGTAAACGCGTCAACCAAGTGGCCAATGTATTGGCGCTGAGCGCGATGGCCTTTGGTTTATTCTGGCTTTTTTGGATTTTGCTGCAGACCCTGATTTTGGGCATCGACGGCTTGTCATGGTCCGCATTGAGCCAAATGACACCTGGCCCCAATGAAGAGGGCGGCTTGCTCAACGCCATCTATGGTTCCGTGTTGATGGTTGTGTTGGCGACTTTTATCGGTACGCCGATCGGCGTGCTTGCAGGCATTTACCTGGCTGAATTCCATACCACCGGATGGCTGGCGAACACCACACGTTTCGTTAACGACATTCTGTTGTCGGCTCCGTCGATTGTCATTGGGCTGTTCGTATATTCGGTAGCGGTCAACCCCTTCCATACTTTTTCCGCATTCGCCGGGGTTTTGGCACTAGCATTGATTGTCATCCCGGTGGTCATCCGGACTACAGAAAATATGCTGCAACTGGTACCGGCCGGCTTACGCGAAGCAGCCTACGCCTTGGGGGCGCCGAAATGGAAAGTTATTCTCAGCATTACCTTGAAGGCCGCGCGGGCGGGAGTGATTACCGGCGTGCTGCTCGCTGTTGCGCGTATAGCGGGCGAAACCGCACCGCTGTTGTTCACGGCATTAAGCAACCAGTTCTGGACTTCCAGCCTGGGTCAGCCCATGGCCAGTCTTCCGGTGACCATATTTAAATTTGCCATGAGTCCCTACGAAAACTGGCAAAAGCTTGCGTGGGCAGGAGTTTTCTTGATCACCCTGGCTGTGCTGGTACTGAACATTGCCGCACGCGTGCTTACTCGCAGCAAAAACTGATGCGTGTTGCTGATTCGCGCGTTTATTCTTCACTTCATATCCGGTTGACCCATGCTACCTACCAATAACCCGCAATCCAGTACCAAAATTGCAGTTCAAAATTTGAACTTCTATTACGGCAAGTTCCACGCGTTGAAGAACATCAACCTGTCAATACCAGAAGGGCGCGTCACGGCTTTCATCGGTCCGTCAGGCTGCGGCAAGTCCACGCTGTTGCGTGTCTTCAACCGCATGTTTGCCCTCTACCCTGAGCAGCGCGCTGAGGGCGAGGTGATTCTGGATGGCGAAAACATCCTCACCAGCAAAGAGGACGTCGCCTTGCTGCGCGCCAAGGTCGGCATGGTGTTCCAAAAGCCCACGCCGTTTCCGATGTCGATTTTTGACAACGTCGCCTTTGGCGTGAACCTGTTTGAAAATTTGAGCGCCACCGATATGGAGGAGCGTGTCGAATGGGCTTTGCGGAAGTCAGCCCTTTGGACGGAGGTCAAAGACAAACTCCACCAAAGCGGCTCCAGCCTCTCCGGCGGGCAGCAGCAACGCCTGTGCATTGCACGCGGAATCGCCATCAAGCCCGAAGTCTTATTGTTGGACGAGCCATGTTCTGCGCTCGATCCGATCTCGACCGGCAAGGTGGAAGAATTGATTGTTGAACTGAAAAAAGATTACACCGTGGTCATTGTGACCCACAATATGCAACAGGCTGCACGTTGCAGTGATTTCACGGCCTATATGTATTTGGGTGATCTGATCGAATTTGGCGCGACTGAACAAATGTTTTTCAAGCCCCAGCGAAAAGAAACCGAAGACTACATCACGGGCCGGTTCGGTTAAGCGTCCTTGTGAAAGCATCCCTCTCCCCTACCTTTGCAACCAGGAATTGACATGCCAGACAAACACTTATCCACCCAGTTCGATAGCGAATTGACCGCGGTTTCCGCAGAGGTCATGGAGCTTGGCGGTTTGGTGGAGGCGCAAATTTTGCATGCCATCATGGCCCTTTCCCAATTTGATCCGGACATCGCCCAAAATGTCATGCGCAACGAGACGCGTGTCAATGAGATGGAGGTCGAAATCGACCATGATCTCTCCAGCATCATTGCCCGGCGCCAACCTACGGCCCGTGACCTCCGCCTGTTGATCGCCATTTCCAAGACGACTGCCAACTTGGAGCGCGCAGGGGACGAGGCCGACAAAATCGCCCGCATGGTGATCTCTATCATCAACGACGGTGCGCCACGGTCGCTACCGTCGCTTGAATTGCGCGTTGCAGCGGATCTCGCATCGGGCCTGTTGCGCAAGGCGCTGGATGCCTTCGCCCGTCTTGACGTTGAGGCCGCACTGAGCATCTTGAAAGAAGACGATCTGATCGACAAAGAGTTCGATGGCTTCGTGCGCAAACTCATCACTTACATGATGGAAGACCCGCGCAAAATTTCGGCGAGCCTTGATTTGTTGTTTTTGGCTAAGGCTTTGGAGCGCATCGGCGACCACGCCAAAAACATCGCTGAATTCATCATTTATGTGGTCAAGGGCGAAGACGTACGTCACACCCCGATTGCCGCCATTGAATCCGTGATCCGATGAGGAGTATGCCCTCTGTGTTGGTGGTGGAGGATGAGCCGGCCATTGCCGAGCTGATCGCCGTCAACTTACGGCATAACGGCTTTCGTCCTACTTGGGCAATGGATAGCGCCTCGGCCCAGCGGGAAATCGACGCGGCCGTTCCTGACTTGATTCTGTTGGATTGGATGCTGCCGGGCGAAAGCGGCTTGTCCTTGGCCAAGCGGTGGCGCTCCGAGCCCCGAACCAAGGATGTTCCCGTGATCATGCTCACGGCGCGTGGAGACGAGATGGACCGCGTCGCCGGCCTCGATGCTGGCGCAGATGACTATATGTCCAAGCCGTTTTCAACCAAGGAATTGCTGGCCAGGGTGCGTGCTGTCTTGCGCCGCAGAGGCCCAGACTTGTCAAAGGAAAAATTCACGGTTGCCGGGCTGACCCTGGATGCAGACACCCACCGTGTCAGTTACCTCGGAGAGCCTTTGAAGCTGGGGCCTACTGAATTCAAGTTGCTGCAGTATTTTCTGGGGCACGCTGAGCGCGTGCACAGCCGGGGCCAATTGCTGGACAAAGTTTGGGGAGACCATGTCTACATTGAGGAGCGCACAGTAGACGTGCATGTGAAGCGCCTGCGAGAGGCTTTGGGAGCGGCAGGATCCATGGTCGAAACAGTGCGGGGTGCCGGGTACCGCCTCACGGCCAAGCCGGTTGTGGAATCCTCGATATCTGCAAAAGCCGGGGCCTAGGGTCTGTCAGGCAACTCCACGATTTACAGACTGCTTGTCCGGGTAATGTGGCAGGCGCTGGTCGCCGGTGCGATAACAGCTCTGCTTGTCCATCTTGTGCCGGTAGACATCCGGTGGCAGAGCCTGTTGCTGGGAATTTTCTGTATGGTCACCCTTGCTGCGCAAGTGGTGGAGGCCCAGCAGGTTGGGCGGTTGTTGGAATGGTTGCGGAACTCCGATGCCCCACTCCCCACGCGCCTAGCGCCCCAATGGATGGAGCTGGCCAGTTACGTCATTCGCCAAAGGCGCAAACACAAAGACCGTCTCGCTTATAGCGACAAGCGCTTGGAAGATTTTCTTGCGGCCATGCAGGCGTCCCCCAATGGCGTTGTATTGATGGACGCAGACGATCGGATGGAATGGTTCAACCAAACCGCTGCGCAGCATTTTGGTTTGGATGCGCGGCGCGACGCGCAGCAACATTTCACGAATCTGGTACGTGATCCGGTTATTACGGCCTACTTTGCCGCCCGCGATTTCCAGCACAGTGTCTTGATCGCGGGCCGGTCACCTGCCCGCTCGGCGGTGCAACGCATTTCAGTGCAGTTGCATGTGTATGGCCAGAGTCGCAGCCTTTTGCTGTCGCGCGACGTGACGGCCATCGAACAAGCGGAGGCCATGCGGCGTGATTTTGTGGCCAACGTATCCCATGAAATCCGCACCCCGCTGACGGTTGTCGGCGGGTTTGTGGAGACCTTGCAAACCTTGCAGCTGAGCGATGCTGAGCGGGCTCGTTACCTTGATCTGATGTCGCAACAGGCGTCACGGATGCAATCCCTTGTGGATGATTTATTAACCCTCTCCAAACTAGAGGGGAGCCCTTTTCCCGCAGACCATGGCTGGGTACGCGTGGGCCTCCTGATGCGGCAGTGTGCGGAGGAAGGTCGGTCTCTTTCCAATCTGGTGTGGGGCCATGCCCAGGATATTCATGTGGACTTCGATTCCGATGACGAAATCTCGGGGTCCGAGACGGAATTACACAGCGCGTTGTTCAATCTTGTGGGTAATGCGGTTCGCTATACCCCGGCGGATAAATCGATTCGCGTGATGTGGCGCTCCGAGACCGACGGGCGGGGCGTTCTCAGCGTGATGGACCAAGGCATTGGCATTGCGCCAGAGCACATTCCACGGTTGACAGAGCGTTTTTACCGGGTGGATAGAAGCCGCTCCCGCGAGACCGGTGGTACCGGCTTGGGGCTGGCAATTGTCAAACATGTTCTCCAGCGCCATGACGCAGAGCTGAAGATTGACAGCGCCCCCGGCTCAGGCTCTTCTTTTCGGATGGTGTTTTCAGCGAACCGGGTGCGTGTTGGAAGCAACCGTTCAGCGGCGTTGGTAGAGCAGGATTGAATCGCGGTACACCACAAAATGGCTGACAGCGCCAGACAGTCGCCATTGCGTCGTATCCACTGGCGCTTCGGTTTTGTTGTCCTCCCCTACCGCTTGGACCAGTAACCAGGGGCAGCTCTCCAATTGCCACGGACCCGCCAGCTTGACATGGCCATACCAGCGAAGAGCGGCGACTTCATGGCGGTCCAGCCCCATCGTCTGCGCGCATTGGCCTGCGGGGATGCTGCCCTGCACCTGAATCGCAAGCGTCTTGTAGCTTTGGGCAAAGTCCAGCAGCGGCATCCACAGCGTAGCCAGTAGCAACCAGCACAGCGTCGCGCCGCCCGCGGGTAGAGCCAGTGTTTTCCAAATGGCGGTGCGGTGCCTCCCGCTGCGCCAGCGCACAAGCGCTGCCCAGGCGCCGCTGACCGCCAGCGCGAAAATCAGCTCCCACCAAACCACCTGGGGAACATATCCCGGCAGCAGCCGCGCCACATTGGCGGCCGGCGCCGCCGGGATTCCTGTATGCATTGCGACCCATACCACCCAGATGATGATCCCGCTGACGGAGAAAAACAAAACAGCAAACCAATCCATCAACGCGGCCATCTGCCGGTTCATGGTGACCAGCGAAAAAGCCGCCAACGCTGCCAACGGCGGCAACGCGAGCAGCAAGGTGGTGTCCGCGTTTTCGAAGCGCAGGCTTGCGAGGCTGACAGTCAGCACGCAGCACAAGGGCCAAGCCAGGTGCCGGTTGCTGTTCCAATCGCCCAGGTGCCGGCGCCAGCTCCACAGCGCCCAGGCGCCGATGGGCCAGGCGGGCCACATGAACCAGACCAGCATTTGGGCGTAGCCGCTCCATTGAACTTGCGCCAGCGCAAAGGGATAACCGGGCGATTGCCAAAGTTGCCAAGCTTGGGCCATCAAGCCCGCCGCCAAGGTGCACGCGACGATGAGCCAGAGACTCGAAGGCGCGTCGTGCAGGGGGGCGTCATCAACCGGTGCCGCGCGGGTTTGTCGCCACTCGAGCAGCGCGCCCGTGCAGCCCAGAATGATGGCCAGTTCAGGCGCTCCGCAGAGGGTCAGGCCCACGACACCGGCGCTGGCTGCAAGCGTGCCCTGCCACTGCCGGTAGGGACGTATGCAATAGCCCAGGAACAGCAAGGCGGAACAGGCCAATTGCGCAACCGCCGGGGTGGCCTCGTGCCCGAGCTTGGCCAGCCCCAGGCATGCGATCAGAGCGAGCAGTCCGCCGTCGGCCAGCGCCTGGCGTAATCTTTGGGGTTGGCCTCGCCACCGAAAGCAAAGCGCACAGGCTGTGCTGCGGGTGCGCGCGCCAGGTAGTAGGTGCCGTACCAGGTGCAAGCCAATGCCAGCACCAGTAACAGCATGAAAGGTAGCCGCACTGCGATATCCGGCGCGACCGCAGGGGCCAGTAGCTTCAAGCTCGCCGCACCCAGCCAATACGGCAAGAGCCCCGGGTGTTCGGTTGCCATGCCCGCCAAAGTCGGGTGCAGCCAGGTGCTGTGGCCGTGGGCAATTTCGCCCATCTGGGCGACGGCGACAACATCGTCATTGCGCCACGCATCCCGCCCGACAAAGCCGGCCAACACGTAAACCGTGCAGACCAGCAAGAGCACGGAGCGGGCAAGCCTGCGCACAGCGTCCTGTGAAACAAGTGCCGGACTGGTGGGGCTCATGGTCGATAGCGCGCGGGTGTATCAAAAGAAAAAAAGGCAACACCGGAACCCGGGTTGCCTTTTATCGCGAGGCGCTTGTCATCCCTTACAGATGGGCGCACGCCGCTGCCGCTGTGTTTACTTGGCGGCCGTTTTTCCAAAACGGTTGCGGAAGCGCTCCACACGACCGCCCATGTTGTCTACCGACTTCTGGGTTCCTGTGTAAAACGGGTGCGATTCGCTGGATGTATCCAATTTGTACAAGGGCAACTCGCGCCCGTCGTCCATTTTGATCATCTCTTTGGTGTTGGCGCAGGACCGGGTCACGAACTTGAAGTTGTTGGACAGGTCGAGGAAACAGACCTCGCGGTAGTTGGGGTGAATGCCGTCTTTCATCATTTGCTCCATCGCTTGCGTTAGCCGCATCGGGCCCTCGGGCAGAACCTGCCCAATCCAAAGTCCGTTGTACTTGACGCGAAAAGTCCGAGATTATAGGTGTTGGGGTCGCAGGGCTGGCTTCCCGGTTCAGCCGCCGCGTCGCATCATGTCAAAAAACTCGCTGTTGGTCTTGGTGGCGCGCATTTGTTTGAGCACCATTTCCATGGACTCTACCTCGTCCATGCTGTACAAGAACTGCCGCAGGATGCGGGTTTTTTGCAATATTTCGGGCTGCAGCAAAAGTTCTTCGCGACGGGTTCCGCTGCGATTGAGCTGGATGGATGGGAAAACGCGCTTCTCGTAAAGGCGGCGGTCCAAATGGATTTCCGAGTTACCGGTGCCCTTGAATTCTTCAAAGATCACCTCGTCCATGCGGCTGCCGGTGTCGATCAGGGCGGTTGCGATGATGGTCAGCGATCCGCCTTCTTCCACATTGCGTGCTGCGCCCAGAAAACGCTTGGGCCGTTGCAGCGCATTGGCATCGACGCCGCCGGTTAGCACCTTGCCGCTGGATGGAACCACATTGTTGTAAGCCCGCGCCAGACGGGTAATCGAGTCCAACAAGATCACCACATCTTTCTTCAGCTCGACCAGTCGCTTCGCGCGCTCGATCACCATTTCAGCGACATGCACATGGCGCGCAGCTGGTTCGTCGAAAGTCGAGGCGATGACCTCGCCCTTGACGGTGCGCTGCATCTCGGTAACCTCTTCAGGCCGCTCATCGACCAGCAACACCATCATGTGGATGTCGGGGTAGTTGGCCGAAATCGCATGTGCGATGTGCTGCATCATCACGGTCTTGCCGCTTTTGGGCGGCGCCACCAACAGGGCGCGCTGGCCTTTGCCAATCGGCGCAATGATGTCAATCACGCGCCCGGTGATGTTTTCCTCCGACTTGCTGTCGCGCTCCAGACGCATCTGTTCTTTGGGAAACAGGGGCGTCAGGTTTTCAAACATCACCTTGTGCTTATTGCCCTCGGGCGAGCCGCCGTTGACCTTGTCCAGCTTGTTCAGCGCGAAGTAGCGTTCACCATCTTTGGGGGTGCGAACTTCGCCTTCAATCATGTCTCCGGTGTGCAGGTTGAAGCGGCGCACCTGGCTGGGGCTGATATAGATATCGTCAGTGGAGGCGGTGTAGCTGGTGTCGGGGCTGCGCAAAAAACCGAAGCCGTCAGGCAGGATTTCTAAGACACCATCGGCAATGATTTGTTCGCCGGTGCGGGCCCGCTTTTTGATGATGGCGAACATCAACTCTTGCTTGCGCATACGCCCGGTGTTTTCAATTTCAAGCGCTTCGGCTTGGAGTAGCACTTCCGATACGTGCAGCGCCTTGAGTTCGTTCAGATGCATGAAAGTTTTCCCGCGGTGTGGGGTACCGACAAATCGGTGTTATGAAGAATGGGGGATTGTTGGGGCGCTAACAAAAGTCCTGTTGCGCAAACCGTTTGGACTTCGCCAAAAAAGCCTTGTGAGCGGGTTTCGCGGCATTATGACAGCAATTGAGGCCCCGAACCGGCGCGGCTGTGAGCAGCCACAAGGTTCATTTACGGCAGGACCAGATGGTGGCCGAATTTAGTGGCTAAAAACTGCTCCCCGTTTTCCAGAATTTCGTAGCGGAAAGCTTCGGCTGCCGGCGACAGCACCTTCGACAACGTATGAACCAAATTCCAAACGCGAAAGACGGGTGTGGCCTGCACGTCCAGCATCGCAATGTGTCCGCGGTCCACTTCGGAGCCGATGGTGTGCAGCGAGACAAACCCCAGCCCTAGACCGGCCATCACCGCCTGCTTGAGCGTCTCGTTGTTGTTCACCTGCATTTCCAAACGCGGCTCCACCCGTTGGTCGGTAAAAAACTTTTGCATGGCGACCCGGGTGGCTGAGCCCTGCTCGCGGACGATGAACCCGTAAGGCCGCAGATCATCCGCGCTGATTTTTTCGCGCTCCGCAAGAGGGTGGTCGGACGCGGCAACAAAAATATGAGGATGGGCTGCAAAAGGCTCGGTGCGGGTTTGCAATTCGCTGGGGGGTTGCCCCATCACGGCAATGTCCACCTCGTTGTTTTGCAGCATCTTGATAAGTTGCTCGCTGTTACCGGTGCAAATCCGGATGTCCACGCCCGTATGCCGCGCCCGGAAGTCGGACAGCATGCGCATCATGAAGTATTGGGCGGTACTGACCATGCCCACGGTGAGGAGGCCGATTTCGGCGCGCTGGAGGCGGGCGCTTGCATCTTCCGCATCTTTCAAGAGCGCCAGAATTTTCCGGGCGTAAACCACCATGTATTCGCCCGTGGTGGTCAAGCTCACTTTTTTGCCGCCGCGATCGAACAGGGGTATACCAAGCTGCGACTCCAGTTCCTTGATTTGCATGGTCACCGCTGGCGGGGTCAGGTGCAAATTCTCCGCCGCGCGGACAAAGCTTAATTGGCGGGCAACTTCGACAAAAACCCGCAATTGCCGAAAGGTGGCATTTTTCATGTTGACGACTTCAAATTAAGGAGAAGCTGAATGAACGAACAAACACAATAAGTACCAATTTAACGGATTCCACAGCCAATCTGGCGGGTACCGTTCCGATTTCACACGTGTGCGCTATCCGATGTCCGCGGTTCTTGTGCGCCCGGCGCGCCTTAACCTTCGCGCCAATTCACCCGCCCGTTGCCTCCATCCGCCATGCGCCCCTTCATTGATTCCGTACGCTCCTACCTCATCGGGCTGCAGTCCCGCCT
>Ga0114960_10003423_pt1 | contig 12130 bp, 12 predicted proteins | sample C_130625_MF_Meta_FD_92637 | JGI IMG/M metagenome (GOLD analysis project Ga0114960, IMG submission 92637) | Freshwater microbial communities from Lake Croche, Canada to study carbon cycling - C_130625_MF_MetaG | ecosystem: Environmental > Aquatic > Freshwater > Lake | place: Lake Croche, Canada... | reverse complement strand
GAGCGTCTACATGGCGGGTGACAACTCACTGACCTGAAACAAGGCCTTTGGGTTTCCTGTGACACAATTGAATTCAATTGTTCACACAGGGATACAAAATGAAATACAAAGCTTATGCCATGGCCGTGGTCTTGGTGTGTGGGGCCTTGGGGGGCCAAGCGCAAACCCACAGCAGCGCGGATAAAAAAAGATTTTTTGAGCTGTCATATGGTTACTCGCCTGCGGGGGATGTGAACACCAAGCCCTTCACTCTTGCAACCGCAAACGACTCGACAGCCAACGCCCAATACGGGGCCAGTCAAAGCTATTCTTTGAACTACGGATGGCGCCAACCTAATGGCTGGCCGGTGGATGTGTCGCTGTGGATCAGCCAAATGCAAACACCGTTTAACGGGGTTGTGGCCACAACCCCTAGAGGTACTTTTCCTCAGCCTTTGTCAAAGCGCACCTTGCAAAATACATACGCCGTGGCGGTGGACCGCGATGTGTGGCGCAACACCGACTGGGTGATGCAAGTGGGGGGCACGCTCGGGCAAATGGATTTGATCGATGCCGACACCAAGGGCACCACCTGGGGTTTGTCGGTGGGTGCACGCTACCAACCCCAAACCCCCTGGTTTGCCAGCGCCAAGCTGCGCTATGTGACGGTGCCCGAGTCCAAGATCAAAGATTACGCCGCCATCATTGGCATCTTGGACGTGCCCAGCACCAATATGCCCACTTTGCACCTGGGGTGGGGCTGGTCTTATTGATCCTGGCCCCCAGCGGGTAGCGCAGGTGACGCCACGGCGCGGGCCTGTGTGATCCCGCCGCTATCATGCGGCCACACCCCGACCCAGCCGTCGGCGCAGGACCACCCACAGAGGCCACCACCATGGACAAGCTCACCCTGAGCATTGCTTTTTCGGACAACGAACGCACCCGCCCCATCGCCCAAGGGCGGCACCACCCGCAAGGCGTGAACCTGATTCCCACGGTGGTGTTCCCCTCGGAGATGTTTTGGCGCCAACTGAAATACCGCGACTTCGATGTGTCGGAGATGTCGCTGTCTTCCTTGATCATTGCCACCGCCCGGGGCGACAACAGCTGGGTGGCCTTGCCCATCTACACCTCGCGCAAGTTTTTCCACACCAATATATTGATCCGCTCGGACAAGGGCATCCACACGCCCCAAGACCTGCGCGGCAAGCGTGTGGGTGTGCCCGAGTACCAGCAAACCGCCGCGCTGTGGTCGCGCGGTGTGTTGGCGCACGAGTTTGGCGTGCAAGCGCAAGACATTGAATGGTTCATGGAGCGCGCCCCCGAAAAAAGCCACGGCGGCGTCACTGGCTTCAAGCCGCCACCGGGCGTGCGCTTGAACACCATCGACCCCAAGACCAACATCGGTGAGATGCTGCTCAACGACCAGCTCGACGCCACCTTGCTGTACCTGACCAGCCGCAACCTGGTGGACCGCAGCACCATCGATTTGAATGCGCACCCCATCATTCAACCGCTGTTCCCAGACCCAAGGGCTGAAGGGCGGCGCTACTTTGCCAAAACAGGCATTTACCCGATCAACCACACGGTCGTCATCAAGCGCGATTTGTACGAAAAACACCCTTGGCTGGCGCTCAATTTGTTTCACTGCTTCATGGCGGCCAAAAAAGAATTGGAGCATGAAGCGGTAGACACGTTGAAAGACTATTTCGACACCGGTTTGATGGATGCCGCAGGGGCGAATGCCATGAAGCTCGACCCCAAGTCCTATGGCATGAAGGCGTCGCGCACCGTGGTGGAAACCATTGCCCGCTATGTGCACGAGCAAGGCCTGACCGACCGGGTGGTTCAGGTTGAAGAAATGTTTGCGCCCTCGACCTTGGAGGTTTGAGCGCCCCGCCGCCCCCGTTGTGGGCTTGGGTTTCAGGGCACGCTGGGCAGCGCCTCCAGCGGCGCTTGGGCCAGCATCTGACACCAGGCTGGCCAATCGGCTGGTGCGGGTTCATGGGCCGACAGCGCCAGCGTGGCTTGGTACAGCGATTGGGCTTGTTCGCTGGACCACACCCGGGTGCACAGCGACATGAATTTGCCGTGCAATTCGGCATCGGTGTAAGGAGAGGCGTCGTCGCCCCGGTTGACGCCCACTTCGGCTTCGCGCACGCTGCCATCGGTGAGCAGCATGCGCACATGGGCCGGGCGTTCGTGGGGCAGGCGCGCGTTCATGGCTTTGTCTTCGCGCACCACCACTTTTTGCGCCAAGGCCAACACCGCCCGGTTGCGCACCGCGGCCCAGGTGAAGCTCGACAGCGCGCTGTGGCCGTGCACCAAGCGGGTGGCCACCGCAAAGGGCACCGAAAATTTGGCCGCCAAGGTGTTGCGCGGCGCCGGGTCGATCAGCTCGGAGGCGATGTTGTAGGTGGCCACCTCGATGCGCTCAATCTGGTGCACATCGGGCAAGCCCGGGCCAGCGGCAATCGCATCCACCGCGTCCAAGGTGCCATGGTTGTAGCGGCAACAGGCGTGCAATTTAAAGTAGTTTTGGGCGATGTGCCATTCGCTGCCCAGGCCGCGGACCAAGGCGGCGAGGTCGAGGCGCTCCGACACCACCTCGCCAAAAATCGACTCAATGCCATGGCGCTCACCGCCAAAGCCACATTCAAACAATTCCAATGCCAACAGGCCGTTGCGGTTGCTCAAGCCCGCATAGACATTGCGCACCAAGCCGCCTTCGAGCATGGTTTTTTTCGAAGATGCGGTGGTCAGGGACGTGCTGATGTTGATCACCTCGTGCATGGCCTGGCTGTCCAGACCCAAAGCGCGTGCGCAGCCCGCTGCCGCCCCCACCGTGCCCCAGGTGCCGTGCGGGTGCATGCTGGCGCGCAATTGGGCGGCAGCACCGATGCGAGACCCCACCTCGTATCCGGCCAGCACCCCATTGAGAAATGCGCGCATGCCCAGTTGCCGCTCTTGGCACAGCGCCAACACGGCGGGCAGCACATGCACAGCGGGGTGACCGCGGGAGAACCGGTTGCCTTCGTCCATTTCCAAAAAAGTGCCGCCGCTGCCATTGATCATCGCTGCCGCATCGGCGGCCACATGGCGGCCCAGGCCTGGCAACACCGCAGACCCGCTGCTGTGGGCCAAACGCTGGGCCATGGCGCGCAGTTCGGGCTCGACCGAACCACCCACCACCGCGGCCAGGGTGTCGGCAACCACGCGGTTGAGTTGGCGCTGGATGTCTGCTGGCGCGTGCGCCACATCCATGTGGGCGGCAAAGTGGCTCAGTTCTTGGGTTTCATTGGGCATGGATGCTCCGCTGGGTTGGGGTGAGGGCTGTGATTGTGCCGCTGCTGGCCAGCTCTTTGCATGTGTGTACTCTGGTGTAAAGTCCGCCGTCTCGGATGCACCGTTTTGCACAGGAGTTGGTTTGGATCTATCCATATTGACCGCAGCTGCCATCAATGGTTTGCTGTTGGGCGGTATTTACACCTTGGTGGCCTGCGGCCTGACCTTGATCTATGGGGTCTTGCACATCATCAACTTTGCCCATGGCAGCTTGCTGATGGTCGCCATGTTTGGGGTTTACTACCTGCTCACGGTGTTCAAAATCGACCCTTACGTCTCTTTGCTCATCATGGTGCCCGCCATGTTCGTGTTGGGTTACGCCTTGTACAAAGGCTTGATTGGGCGCTTCTCCAGTGGCAAGGACGAGAATATTTTGCTCATCACCTTGGGGCTGTCGATCTTGCTGGAAAACATTGCCTTGATGTTTTTCAAAGGGGATTCGCGCACCATCACGGTGGCCTATTCCGACACCATGATTGAGCTGGGTCCCACTTTGGTGCCCTTGCCCAAGTTGATTTCTTTTGCGGTGGCCATGGTGTTGTGTCTGGCCCTGGGTTGGTTGATCCAGCGCACCGACACGGGGCGCGCCATCCGGGCGGTGGCCAAGGAGCGCATGGGCGCGCGCTTGGTGGGTTTGGATGTGGACAAGGTGTATGCCATTTCATTTGGCTTGGGGCTGGCCACTTTGGGTGCAGCAGCGTGTTTGTTGATGCCCATTTTTTATGTCTCACCCACCATTGGCCATGTGTTTGTGTTGGTGGCCTTCACCGTGGTGGTGCTGGGGGGGATGGGCAGCTTTTTGGGCGCGGTCTTGGGCGGCTTGATCGTCGGTCTGACCGAGTCCTTTGGCGGTTTGTTTTTGGGTGAAAGCCTGGGGCAAATTGGCATCTCATTGATCTTTATTCTGATTTTGTTGTTGCGCCCATCGGGCTTGTTTGGGGCCAAAGCATGAGCGACCACCTGCACGCTGCGCGGCCGGTTCCCTGGGGTTTGCACCTTTCATTGTTGGCGCTGGCCGTGGTGTTTCCCTTTGTGTTCCCTTCGAACTTCATGGTCAACTTTGGTGTCATGGCTTTGTTTTATGCCTTCATTGGACAGGCGTGGAACATCTCGGGTGGGTTCGCGGGCCAAATGTCGTTTGGCCATGTGGCTTTTTTTGGCGTCGGCGCGTATGCCAGCTCGGTGATGCAAATGCGCTTTGGCTTTTCGCCTTGGTGGGGCTTGCCGGGCGCAGCCTTGGCCGGTGCGTTGGTGGCCGGCTTTGTGGCGGTGGTGTCGTTTCGCGCGGGGCTCAAGGGGTCTTACTTTGCCCTGATCACTTTGGCGTTTGGTGAGGTCTTGCGCATCATCAGCAACTCAGTGGACATCACCGGTGGGGGCCTGGGGATGCTCATTCCCATGAAGCGCAGCGTGGCCAACTTTCAATTTGAAGAGCGCAGTGGGTTTTACTTTTTGATCTTGCTGCTGGCCGCTGCTTCGGTGGCCTTGGCCGAGTGGCTGCGCCGTTCGCGCTTTGGCGCCCGCTTGGCCGCCATCCGCGAAAACGAAGATGCGGCCAAAGCCTTGGGCATCGATGTGCTGAGCGAAAAAATCAAGGTCTTGGTGCTCTCGGGGGCGATGTGTGGCATGGGTGGATGTTTTTTTGCCCAATATTTTTTATACATCGATCCGACCATTGTGTTTGGGGTCGACAAGTCGGTCGAGATGCTGTTGGTCAGCATGATCGGTGGTGCTGGCACCGTCTACGGGCCTTTGATTGGGGCCTTGTTGTTGGCCTCCATCAGCGACATCACGCGGGTGATGACCCAAATCCAAGGCTTGTCTTTGGTGATTTACGGTGGTTTGTTGGTGGTCATCATCGCCTACTTGCCCAATGGCTTGATCGACCTGTTTCGCCGCCGAGGCGGTCAACCCGGGGGCAAGCGCTGATGCTGCAAGTTCAAGGGTTGAGCAAAATTTTTGGCGGTTTGCGCGCCGTCGATGACGCCAGTTTGTCAGTGGACAAGGGGCGCATCGTGGCCTTGATCGGGCCCAATGGCGCGGGCAAAACCACTTTTTTTGCCTGCGTGGCCGGCTTTCACCGACCCGACGCGGGGCGCGTGCATTTCAACGGCCAAGACATCACCGGCATGGCCCCGCACCTGATTGCGCGCCATGGCATGGTGCGCACCTTTCAAATCACCCAGCCGTTTGCCAAGTTGTCGGTGCTGGACAACATCATGGTCGGGGCTTATCAATTGCATGCGCGTGATGCCGATGCCCGCGCCCATGCCATCGCGGTGGCACAAAAGGTCGGCATGGCCCCGCTGCTGGGCCAAGCCGCGATGGAGTTGACGGTGGCTGGGCGCAAACGCCTGGAACTCGCGCGTGCCTTGGCCACCAACCCCCAACTGCTGTTGCTCGATGAGGTGATGGCCGGCCTGAACCCATCAGAGATTGTGGAGATGGTGGGCATCGTGCGCACCATTCGCGACATGGGGGTCACGGTGTTGCTGATTGAGCATGTGATGCAAGCGGTGATGAGTTTGTCTGAGCACATCTATGTGTTGTCCCATGGCCGGGTGATCGCCCAAGGGGCACCGCGTGACGTGGTGTCCGATCCGGCCGTCATCGAGGCTTACTTGGGTCGCGGTGCTGCCGCGATCCACGGGGGAGGGGCCCATGCTTGAGGTGCGCGGTTTGCGGGCCGGATACGGCGAAGTCGAGGTGCTGCGTGGCATCGATTTGGATGTGGGCCGCGGTGAAATTGTCGCGGTGTTGGGCAGCAACGGGGTGGGCAAGTCCACCCTGAACAACAACTTATCGGCCTTGTACCGGCCGTTTGCGGGGCGCATCCATTTCTTGGGCGAAGACATCACCCACATGACTTCGACCCAAGTGGTGCAGCGGGGCTTGATCCATGTGCCCGAAGGGCGGCGCATCTTCCCCAACATGAATGTGTTGGAAAACCTGACTGTCGGTGGCCAAGTGCGCGGCCGTGTGCGTCGGCAGCAAAACATCGACAAAGTGGTGGCGATTTTTCCGCGCTTGCAAGAGCGTTTCAAACAAGCCGCGGGCACTTTGTCGGGGGGCGAGCAGCAAATGCTCGCCATTGGCCGTGGCCTGATGGCAGAGCCCGAGCTGTTGATCATGGATGAACCCTCCCTGGGCCTGTCACCCTTGCTGGTGGAGGAAATGTTTGCCTTGATTCAGCGCATGAACCAGGCCGGTCAGGCGATTTTGCTGATGGAGCAAAACGCGGTTCAAACCTTGGCCATTGCGCACCGGGCATACATCATTGAAAACGGCATGGTCGCTTTGCAAGGCGCGGCCCAAGATTTGGCGCTTGACCCCGAACTCAAGCGCCGCTACCTCGGGCTTTGAGCCCCCATTCCCAGGAGAACAACATGGCAAACCCGGTGCGCGTGGTGACGGCAGATCGCATGCCAGATGGTTCCCCGGAGGTGGCTGTGGCGGTGGTGGGGGGTGGCGCATGCGGCCAAGTCTGTGCCATTCGTTTGCGCCAACTCGGCGTGGCGGTGGTGGTGCTCGAGCGCGATGAGCAGCCCACAGGTTCCACGGCGCTGTCCTCTGGCTTCATTCCGGCTGCAGCCACGCAGGTGCAGCGCGCACAAGGCATTGAAGATTCTGTGGCTTTGTTTGAAAAAGACATCCAAGCCAAGGCCCACGGTGATGCGGCCCCCCACTTGGTAAAGGCCTATGCGCAAGCTGTGGCGCAAGCCATCGATGGCTTGGTCGATTTGGGCTTGCAGGTGGAGGTGTTGACCGGTTTCCGTTACCCCGGCCACTCGGCTTTGCGCATGCATTCCACCCCTGAGCGCTCGGGTGCGGCCTTGATGGCCCAGTTGCAAAACATTTCACAGCGCGAAGGCGTGGATGTGTTGACCCAGGCCACGGTGCGCGAGCTGTGGCTGCACCCGCAGGGGCATGCGCTGGGGGTGGGCTATGAGCGGCCCGATGGGCAGATGGAGTACCTGGCGTGCCAAGCCCTGGTCTTGGCCTGCAATGGGTTTGGGGGCAACCCAGCGATGTTGCGCGAATGGTTGCCCGAGATGGCCGACGCGGTGTTTGCCGGTCACACCGGCAACGACGGCAGCGCCATTGCCTGGGGCCAACAAATGGGGGCCCGATTGGCCGACATGGGCGCCTACCAAGGCCATGGCTCTTGGGCCATGCCGCAAGGTGCGCTGGTCTCTTGGGGTTTGATGATGGAGGGAGGCATCCAGGTCAACCAATATGGCGATCGGTTCCACGATGAAAACCAAGGCTATTCCGAGGCCGCCACCCAAGTCTTGGCCCAGCCGGGTGGCATGGCGTGGTGTGTGTTTGATGACCCGATCTTGCGCTTTGCCCAAGACTTCCCTGATTTTCGCGATGCCCAGGCCGCTGGTGCGGTGCGCTCCAGCGCCGATCTGGGTCAAATCGCCCAATGGGTGGGCTGCGACCCCGCGCGCTTGTCAGCCACTTTGTCGGCCATGGTTCCTGGCCAGGTCGATGCCTGGGGTCGGCGCATTGGGCGGGTGCTGCAAGCCCCCTTTCATGTGATCAAGGTCACCGGTTCGTTGTTTCACACCCAAGGTGGCTTGGACATCAATGCCCAATGTCAAGTGTTGTCGCAGCTAGGCCAGCCCTGGCCCAATTTGTTTGCCGGCGGCGGCGCGGCGCGCGGTGTGTCCGGCAATGCGGTGTGGGGTTATTTGTCGGGCAACGGCTTGCTCAGCGCTTTTGCCAGTGGTTGGATATGCGCCGACCAATCGGCGGCGCGGTTGCGCTGATCAGTGTTGGCTGGCGCGCAGCAGGGTCATCACCTCTTCGGTGGTTTGCACGTCCCCAAAATTCAGCAAAAACGAATCCAGGCTCGCCGCATGTTCTTGCGCGGTAAAGGCTGAGCATGCATCCGAGACCATGACGGTTTTATAGTTCAGCATCATGGCGTCTCGGGCGGTGGACTCGCAGCACACATTGGTGGCCGTGCCGGCAATCAGCACCGTGTCAATGCCCTCTTTTTGCAAGCGCTCGTGCAAGTCACTGGCCCCTTGGATGAAAGCGCTGTAGCGGGTTTTGGGCACTTGCCAATCGCTGGCTTCGGTTTTCAAATCGCTGTACAGGGCGTGTCCCATGTGCCCCTCCGACATGGTTTCACTGCGCAGTTTCAGGCCCGCGGGGGACGACAGGTTTTCGTGAAAGTGTGACCAACTGTGCAAGGACTCTTCGGTGAAGGTGTTGAGGATCCAAACCACCGTGCCCCCTTTGTGGCGCAAGGCCTCGGCCAATCGATTGATCGCACCGCAAGTGGCCGCTGCCGCCGGAACCCACGCATGACCAGCCCCTTTTTTGACAAAGGCGTTTTGCATGTCCACCACCACCAAGGCGGTGCGCTGGGGCGCCATGTGGGAGAAGGCATGCAGTTGACCACGGCGCGCCAAAACGCGGGCTTGTAACTCGGCAGAGGGGGCATAGTCGGTCATGGTGATCCTGGGGGGAAGGTGCGGCAACGGGGGACAGAAAAAACCCCGCCGCAGCGGGGTGGTGCATCAACGCTGGGCCAAGGGCAACACGTCACGGCGTTCGGCGCCGGTGAACAACTGACGCGGGCGGCCAATTTTGTACTCGGGGTCACCAATCATTTCATTGAGTTGGGCAATCCAACCCACGGTGCGGGCCAGGGCAAAAATACCGGTGAACAAATTCACAGGGATGCCGATGGCTCGCTGCACGATGCCGGAATAAAAGTCCACATTGGGATAGAGCTTGCGCGAGACAAAGTAATCGTCTTCCAGGGCGATTTTTTCCAGGGCCTTGGCCAGTTTGAACAGCGGGTCGTTTTCCAGGCCCAACTCTTGCAAAACTTCGTTGCAGGTCTCTTGCATGAGTTTGGCCCGGGGGTCGTAGTTCTTGTAAACACGGTGGCCAAAACCCATGAGTTTGACGTTCGAGTTTTTGTCTTTGACCTGGTTCATGAACTCGCCCACCTTGGACACGCCACCCATTTTTTGGATGTCTTCGAGCATGTTCAAACAGGCCTCATTGGCACCGCCATGGGCCGGGCCCCACAAGCAGGCCACACCAGCGGCGATGGCGGCAAAGGGGTTGGTGCCCGAAGAACCGCACAAACGCACCGTCGAGGTGGAGGCATTTTGTTCGTGGTCGGCGTGCAAGATGAAGATGCGGTCCAGGGCGCGCTCCAGCACGGGGTTGACCTTGTACTCTTCACAAGGATTGCCAAACATCATGCGCAAGAAGTTGCCTGCGTATTTCAAGTCATTCTTGGGGTACATGAACGGTTGGCCAATGCTGTATTTGTAGGCCATGGCCACCAGGGTGGGCATTTTGGCGATCAAACGGATGGCGGCGATTTCGCGGTGTTCGGCATTGTTGATGTCGGTGCTGTCGTGGTAGAAGGCCGACAGGCCACCAATCAGGCCAGTGAGCACGGCCATCGGGTGGGCATCGCGCCGAAAACCACGCAGGAAAAACTGCATTTGTTCATGCACCATGGTGTGGTTGGTGACCAAGTGGGTGAAGTCGGATTTCTTTTGCGCGTTGGGCAACTCACCGTAGAGCAGCAGGTGGCAGGTTTCCAAAAAGTCGCATTGGGTGGCCAATTGCTCAATCGGGTGACCACGGTAAAGCAGTTCGCCTTTGTCGCCATCGATATAGGTGATGGCCGATTGGCAAGACGCGGTGGACAAAAATCCCGGGTCGTAGGTGAACATGCCGGTTTGGCCATACAACTTGCGGATGTCGACCACATCTGGGCCAATGCTTCCTTTGTAGACCGGCATTTCTATGCCCGGTTGACCGTTGCTGAAAGACAGGGTGGCTTTGTAGTCTGCAATTTTCATGGTGTTATTCCTAGGCAGGGGTGGGAACGGAAGTGGCCGGTATGGCCGTGGCGCGCAACAGTTGCAGCACAGCCGTGAATTCAGCCGACACATCGCTGGGCGCAGGGGTGCGTCCGAGCAACAGGTCGAGCAAGTCATTGTCAGACAGGTCCATCAACAGGGTCAGACCTCTGGCTTGAAAGGCGTTCAAGCTGTGGGCATGGCGTTGAAAAAAGCGTTCGACAAACAAATCGTTCTCCAACAAGCCACGGCGGCAACGCCAGCGCAGCTTGCTCAATGCCCGTTCACCGATCCACTCAAGGTCGGCCACGGGAGGATGGACAACGGCGGTCATGGGCGCGGGCTCAGACGGTGCGGCTGACCATCAACTCTTTGATCTTGCCAATCGCACGGGTCGGGTTCAGGCCTTTGGGGCACACATCGACACAGTTCATGATGGTGTGGCAACGAAACAAGCGGTAGGGGTCTTCCAAGTTGTCAAGCCGCTCAGCAGTGGCATGGTCGCGGCTGTCGGCAATGAAGCGATAGGCTTGCAACAGGCCAGCGGGGCCGACAAATTTATCTGGGTTCCACCAAAACGATGGGCAGCTGGTCGAACAACTGGCGCACAAAATGCATTCGTACAAGCCATTGAGCTCATCGCGCTCCTCGGGGGACTGCAAACGCTCTTTTTCCGGTGGCATGGTCTCGTTGACCAAATAAGGCTTGATCGAGTTGTATTGCTTGAAAAACTGCGTCATGTCCACGATCAGATCGCGGATCACCGGCAGGCCAGGCAAGGGCTTGAGCACGATGTCGCCGGGCAGGCTGAGCATATTGGTCAAACAGGCCAAGCCATTTTTGCCATTGATGTTCATGGCGTCAGAGCCACACACGCCTTCGCGGCAGGAGCGGCGAAAAGAGAATGTGGGGTCTTGGGCTTTGATTTTCATCAATGCGTCGAGCAGCATGCGCTCGTGTCCGTCGAGCTCAACCTCGATGGTTTGCATGTAGGGCTTGGCATCGCGCTCAGGGTCGTAGCGGTAAATTTTGAACGTGCGTTTCATGGTGTTTTTGCTGCTAAAGAGGGTTGCCGGGATGGGGGATCTCAATCAGAAGGTGCGCACTTTGGGTGGCACGCTGTCGACGGTCAAAGGGGTGAGCTTGACGGGCTTGTAGGTCAGGCTGTTGCTGGCGCTGTGCCACAGGCTGTGTTTGAGCCATTCGGCATCGTTGCGACCGGCGGCATGCTCTGGGGTATCGCCGTAGTCGTTGACGGTGTGGGCACCACGGCTTTCGTGGCGGGCGGCCGCAGACACCATGGTGGACTGGGCGCACTCGATGAGGTTTTCCACCTCCAAGGCCTCAATCCGGGCGGTGTTGAACACATTGGACTTGTCTTTGAGGCCAATGTGTTTGACGCGCTCGCGCAATGCGGCAATTTTTTGCACGCCCTCGTCCATGCTGGCTTGGGTGCGGAACACGCCTGCGTGCAGCTGCATGCTGGCGCGGATGTCGTTGGCCACGTCTTGGGCGTATTCGCCATCGGCATTGCCATTGAGCCGGGCCAAGCGGGACAGCGACAAATCGGCGGCATTGGCGGGCAGCGGTTTGTGGGTTTTGTTTTTCTGGTGGAAGTCGACGATGTGGTTGCCCGCCGCTTTGCCAAACACCAGCAGATCGAGCAGCGAGTTGGTGCCCAAGCGGTTGGCGCCGTGCACCGACACGCAAGAGCATTCGCCGACCGCGTACAAGCCATTCACCACCGCGTTGTGGTCGGTGGTGGTTTGCGTGACCACTTGGCCATGGATGTTGGTGGGGATGCCGCCCATTTGGTAGTGGATGGTGGGCACCACAGGGATGGGTTCTTTGGTGATGTCGACGTTGGCAAAGTTGTGGCCAATCTCGTAGACAGAGGGCAGACGCTTCATGATGGTCTCGGCACCGAGGTGATCGAGCTTCAAGTGCACATAGTCTTTGTT
>Ga0114960_10003422_pt1 | contig 12134 bp, 8 predicted proteins | sample C_130625_MF_Meta_FD_92637 | JGI IMG/M metagenome (GOLD analysis project Ga0114960, IMG submission 92637) | Freshwater microbial communities from Lake Croche, Canada to study carbon cycling - C_130625_MF_MetaG | ecosystem: Environmental > Aquatic > Freshwater > Lake | place: Lake Croche, Canada... | reverse complement strand
TTTCTACCGTCTTCACTCATTTTTTCTGGAGACCTTCCACAAAATCCGGTTTTATTAATAGCATTGCTTCTCCCTCCTTTTTTACCTCCCTCAGTTGCAAGTCCAATAAAATCACCTGAGCCCCCATGCCAAACCACGTCATGGTACCAGGGGGTGCATACAAAAAGGTTTGAGGGATCGTTCGTTCCGCCATCACTCCTCCGGATTCGGTGGTGAACGTGCATCCCCCTCATTTGCTCATCTGTTAGGCCCCAATTTTCTTGGGCAATGACCCTGTAGGGACGCTTATCTACTTTTACGATTGAAACAGTTTTTTCCATGTCACTACTATAGTTTTTATTGTCAGAAGTAAACCCTTAGGGACCAAACCCTTGGTTATCCCAAGACAAACCACCACTGTCGGTTGGTTCTGATATTGCTGGAGTGCCACCGGTAAGTTCAGCATAGTTACTCCCATCAATCCAGTTGGGATAAATATTATTTTGCCCGATGGAGCCATAACCCGTTCTGTAGTCAGGAGCTTGGTCTCCCCCAGTGTCTGTAACAAATCCGGATAAACCCTTACCACTCACACTGTTGTAACGTTGCGGTATCCTCCAACTCCGCATAATACCTCGCGGAGTGTCAATGGCAGAGTCGCCGTTTCCTGCACGTATTGCCGTCATTGCCATTTCTGCCTGAATCTGCTTCAGACATGACTCAAAGTCTCGTAATACATCTTCTCGTCGTCTAACGGTGTCAAGATAGTAACGAGCAACAATAAGGGCTGTTCTACGACGATTAGATGTGATAAGGACTTGACCGGATTTTCCACTTTGCTGTATATAGCTGTCAATCAGTGAATTAGCGTCCTGAATCGCCATTCGCAGTTTTGCCACATTTACTGAAGTGGCAGCCGCATTGTCAATGTTTGTTAATTGTATGGCCTCCTTTAGTCCATAGGCTGTGATAAAGTCGTCAGGAGAAGCACTGCGAGGGTCAGATTGCCCCGGCGTCATCACCCCACTACGGTTTTGGTATGGAAAACCAAATCCCCCAATGGTGGCACCCAAGTTTGATTGAGACTGAGACCCGTCGGTTGTTTCATTTGGTGCTGTTTCATTGATAGCCGGGACACGATAAAACGCCCGCACAGCGTTTCGTTTCAGCACCGTGTCATTTGCTGTTGGAGGCACGGGACCACGCAAACATTGCCTTAGGTCGAGTGGTGGTTCATAAGAAACGAAAACTTCATCCCACGGTGACAATGCTCCGTCCAGCCCCAATGAGATCATCGTTGTGGACGCATAGTTTATTACGCTTATCCCAATTTGCCCATAATTCACAGTGAATGACATCACTGGAACCGTAACTTTAGTGTCCAAAGGTGCGTCAAACGTCAACATCACCGTTGTCGGGTTTGTAACCGAAATATTACTTATTTTTGGGATAGCCAAAGTGTTTGCCCATTTCTTAAATGATTTTACCCCGAGACCTAGGGGTTTCTGTCAGGTGGCTCTGCAGAGAAATACAAATAGGTTTCTGGCCCCACTTCATTAGTGTAAGGATAGAAATACTCTGAGACCCAAAATGCGTAAGCTTCTGTATCTTTCCTAACTCGCACAACCCAGTTTTTGTAGTAAGGATACTTACAATTCACTAAATTGTTAATTCCAATCCTCAATGGAAGCTCGTCCCGCCAATTTAATGTCCAATCCTCCACAGTCACCACATTCCCCACCACACTGTAGTCAATCTGCGCTGCGATGCTCCCACCTCTTTGCTCAGCAGCAGCGTAAGGTGGTGTAGAGTAGTCAAAAGTCTCATTAACACGAGAGAAAACTTCTCCATCCCACTTTACTTGAAGATAACGTAAAGTCTCTGTAGTATCGCTCAAATAAGCGAAATCTTGAACGAGCCACGTGGGAGAATTAATGCTGGGACGACGGATAGCCATTTTATCTAAGAAGAAGGGTTTTGAACAGCGGCAAGGACTGTATAGTATTCCCCAGAGCGAGAATCAAAAATCTCTTGAGGGGTGAATTGCTTTTGATTCAAATAAAATTTCGCGGGTTCTTTGGGTTCGCCGGTTTGCTCCGTTCCTGGTTGTTCGCCTATTACAAATTTTTCGGCCACTTGCATCAGCGGTCCGGCTATTTGCCCTTCGGAGATTATGCCGCTGGCAGCTTTCAGTACTCCCCCTAAATCCATTGCCCCGGTTAATTTGTTTAGGGCTCCGCCAATGCTAGCACCCGGTAGTTTCATGGGGTTCCCACTGGCAAACCCGCCAGCAGCAGCTACGACGCCCGAGAAGTTTCCGTTACCACCAGAACTGATTGACCCTGCTGCTGTTATAGCGCCCCCCATATTTAAGTTCCCTTGAATGGTGGCATTTCCTAGAATGGTGATTTCCCCTTCAATAGTGACATCTTTGCCAAACGTACCATTGTTAGTAACAAAAAGAGACCCATATACTGAACAGTCTTTGTCAATAGCAATTGATTGCAGAAATAATGAAGGCGCTGGATTTTCGGTACTTTGCCCAAAACCCTTAGATTGTACAAATGTGGCGTCGTAGCTAACTGTTGACATTTTATGCTTGAGTGTTTGTGGATTGGATTATTTGATCAGAGGCACCCCCAGTTGCTTGACTCAATTTTTCCATGGCCTGTTTTTGAACAGAGTCTAGGACATTTTGAAGCATCTTACTGAAATCTTTGTTGAAACCATTAAAAGGTAAGATGCTGCTTAGATTAGGAAGGGTTATGCCAGTGATGGGGGGTATTTGCCCGTTAATGGTTTTGGTGAACCCGTCGGAGTCACGTATAAAAGCAAGGGCCTCGTCCTGATCATTAACTGTAGAAGGAACAGCAGGAAGAGGTTTGTCCTTACTCATTGGCGAGGGAAACCATTGGACTTTGTCACCATAAGGGTTGCCACGAGGGTCAGTCCCATATGCTGAGTACTTAGCCATTTCTGCCGCTGAAGTTGGGAATGTAAAGTCCCAACCCGTGACTGCTTTTCCTGGGAAAGGTTTGTCTCCGCCCGTGTCCGAATATGAAGTAGTGTCATTAGCCCCAGCATGAGCATGCTGCATGTCTACGTGACGTACCCAAATGTACTTACCACTTCTTTGTAGGCATACACATAACCAGTCATCGCCATATGGTCCTGCTTTTTCTACTACTGTGCAACCGTGGTTATCCTCGCTGGGCTCAGGTAGTTTCCCGGCCTCATAAATTGGCAACCGGGTCATTGAACTGTTGTTCGGCATGACCGGTTTTTTCTTTGCATCAGTAGCGTGAATGTCCGGATCAAATAACACATCCTGCAGCACAGAATATTGGTATTGCCCGTTTGAGGGGGTGATGTTAACCCGTTTCCCTACTAAACCAGCTGGTTGTTTTCCTGAAAAAGCTGGACAAACGTCAATCCAATGCGAAACGTCTGGGTCTTCTCCTATTCGGCGCCCGGAGATTTCACCCGCACCTGTGATTTGCGGGATGTCCGGGTTCATATCATCAAAGATGACTTGGACACGTCCGCGTTTAAGCGGATCATCCACAGATACGACAACTCCTCTAAGCGTGCCATGGGGCAGACCTGCTAGCTTCCTATTTGCCTCATTAGCTGCTAGAAGCATTGCAATTTTTTGAACAAAATCCGAAGATCTAAGAGGAGGAATCATCGGTCACTTCAATAACGAACAAAACGGGGAATGTTGCGACGCTGAATATCTTCAGGTGGCTTCACAGGTGGGGGATTTTGATGGGGGGCTGCAAGAACAATTGGAGTTGGCAATTTTTGAACCTTTTCAACTACAATTGGTTTATCTTGCGGTAAGGTAGAGGGATTTTTGTCCTGGGGCAGACTGTCTCCAGGCTGACTTTTGCTGGACGTCGAAGAAGGTGTCTTCGCTGACGGAGGCGTCGGCGACAAAATAGGCATATCCAAGTTTGTAGTGGTTCGCGTCGACGCTGAAGGTTTTGATGTCATGGTCACATGTTGGTGGAATTTTATAAACTGAGGCGTCCCAAAGTGGTGCAGAAACGGGGCTAACTCCCCCACTTAAAAGATCCACCTCTAGGAAACCAGTAAGGGGAACACAAGGATTGATATTGACGTACTCGCCAATCCAATCTCCATAGCCCTGGCCAATTGGTGAAAGCACATCTGCTTGGCGGTTATGCAAAGGAGCATACTCAGTGAGTTGTGCTTCTGTGAATTCATCAAATTCTAGTTCTTGAGTGGGGAACACTCCAGAGTTGGCGTAAGGGCCACTTTCAACATTGTCAAAAAAACCAATGTTTGAGTAGAGATATGGCTCTGAATACACATAAGCGTAGTCAGGAACATTGTCCGAATAAAGAAACAGTTCGTCATAGATGACAGGTTCACTCTCACTAGTAGGGCAATCCATGGGTTCTGGCGCAATACTAGAACCCCAATATGCAAAGTTTTGAAGAGTCAGTGCAGTTTTTTGCCATATTGCCCCATTTCTCCCATAGTCTAGGGGCATACGAATAAAGTATTTTTCCCAATTCTCAGGGCCAGGGCCATTGTTTACATCTGCACGAAGAGGATTAGAATAGTTATTCTCTGTTAAATGGGCTTGTGTTTCTGCTGTTTGTAACGCCTCACCTTTCCATAGCCGGAGTGGTGATTCTGCGTCGTAAACATTTGGCGACATGTAGTAAGTAATGCCACTAAAGACTTGATCACTAATGTCTTCAACATAAGCAGTTGTCAGATTGTCTGACATTGTAATGGTCGGGAATTGAGTTTTCCCATTGAGATTTTGCGGCGTGTAAGTAAATGTGTATTGGGCCGCAGTTGAATCTCCACTATACATTATCCTATAATCAGGCGTAGAGTAAACTACTCCATTCTGGAGAAGAACACCATCGCAATAAAATCGGAGAGCAGCCACATTTAAAGGAGTGTTTGGCGTTGCAGAAGGTGGGTTGCTAGTGATAGAAACCCAAGCGCTTGCTGCAACTGTGTCTACAACAAAATAGCAACCAACTAACCCTGGATAAAGTAAATTGTCCGGATACAAAACGTCACCCTGTTGATAAAGACTGCCAGGGTTATTAATTACAATGGATACAACAGTATTTCCAACTACAGTAATATCGGCTGTTGCACCGCTACCGCCTGAAGCACTTTGCAATACTAGTTTAGTACCTGGATAAATGCCATTGTCAAGGTCAATGCCGGGGTTTTGCACAGTAAAAGATACAATACCAGAGGGTGAAGTGACATAAACACTTGCGGCACGAGTTAATACTGTGGGATTATCATAATCCCACCACATGGCTCCATTTCTCAAAGTTCCTGACAAAGAACTATCGGCAATGTATTTTAACGCAGAGTCGGGCTGTATTTCCCAAGTAGTGTTGTTGTAGACTTTCACCAACTCTAATTCATAACTCTCAGTTATAACAATGTCTAAATTGGTGAATGAGTATGGAGTAGATTGAGGCCCTAGTCCAGCAGCATCTCGTAAAATCACAGGAACTCCCAAGGGAAGTCGTGAAGCCACTGCAGACCAGTCAGCCACGGTTAAATATCCAAACACTGAAGGAGTCCAATAAATAGAGGAGTCTGCTCGGTATAAAGTGAGAGTCCCAGCAGTTGTAAGAGTTCCTTGAACACCTAAAACATTCTGAGCAATTGACAAACCTATAATATCTAGTATTTCAACAACTGTTCCGATAGGAAGAGTATTTGCACTGGCAATAAATGCAGCCACATTTGTGTAAATCACTGTTGCGGTAGTACTAACATTTGGGGAAGTTCTATAGAAAACTTCAACCCAACCTGAACAGTCTTGATTTAAACCGTACCACACAGAAAATGCACCCGTTTGAGTATTCCACCAAGATTGCCCTAGTTTGGGGTTTGAGGGGGGTTGCCAACTTACAATTGTTTTCTGGTCGTAAATATCTGTGATTAAATTATCAAAGCCTAAGGCACGGGAGAATGTTGAGAGACCCAGCGAGTTAATTTCATTAAATCCGTGAAGGCTTAAACTATCAAAAACAAAGTTGAAAGGGAGCGGACCGCCTTTATTGCCCCATGTCCCAAGAAAGTTCTTAAGAACATTAGGAGTCCCCCAGTCTGAAGGATCTCTCCATACCTGTATTTTCACAGGGATAGTGGCATTGACCGCAGAAGAGGAATTTGAATAGCCCCACACAAGAAATACGGTGATGCCAACAGCATCAGTAGCCAATGTTTCTGGCAAAGATAAAAACCAACGCCCTACAACGCTATCGTATTGAGGAGCAATGTCTGCATTGATAGTTGATGTATAGGAGAGAAAAACAGGCTGATCAAAATAGTAAACAGACCCTGCAAAAAGCGTTGGGAAAGCGTAAGGAAATCCACGCTGAATATCCCAGTTTGGATAGAGAGTTAGGGAAGTTCCTGAAGCTGAACACACAAAAGAGTTATCCCCGGCAACGCCAGCAGTCGGGCGATAAAAGGGAGCAGATCTTGCGGTGGGAACATCAATTTTTAGAGGAACATTTTCTGCAAGTTGGTCATAAAAGCTCTGAGGTAAAGCGCCAAGTGAAATGACTTGAGTGTCATTATCAATGGCAACACTTTGAATAGTGTACTCGTCATCGCCAAGAAAAACTTTAAGTCCCGCAACAAGATTTTCAATAGGTTCAATGACAATGGTTTCATCCCAGTTTCTCACTGAGAGAATTCTTGCCACAATGAAGGCGTTATAGACGCCATATGACCCACTTAGGAGTTGCCTCTTCTGGGATACTGTAGAAGCTAAATTGAACCAATAGTTATCGCCGCTCCACCCTAAAAATTGACCTAACCAGTTTAATTGGTTATTAACCCTGTTCTCAGTTGTCTCAACTGCAGTTTGTTGTTCAGGCGAAAACCATAGAGGAGTATAACCGCGTTGTTCAAACTCGGTTGTGTTGAATATGGGCGTAAATTTTGTCATGTTAGTTCTCCACTACGACATCAGTTTTTGTCAAAGCCGCGTATTCTTGTTTCATGCAAGTTTTTGGGTCTAACCATGTAACTTCGTACTTTTTCACTATTTCATATAAATCAATGAGGTCCTGATCAAAGGGAAGTGTCAACCAATCAGCCACAGGCGTATAGTCACGATGAACAATATATCGTTTGTCGCGAATATCGGTTAGTTCATACTTGGCGTTGATGTCAACATTGGCTAAGAGACAATATGTAGCCGGCACATCGACCCCCAATGAGTTTTGTATTGTAAGGGGAAGCTCATCTTCAGGATAAATGACCAAAACGCATTGCGTTGAAGATGCAGTAGGTTTTGTAAGACGGGTCACTGAGCCGGTCACAGTAATGCTTTCAATGGCCATGTCGAGACTTGACCATTCCACTTTCCACCCAGTTTGAAATGTTGCATTTGAAACATCAAACTGAAAAAACTGCCCTGTTTCGTCACTTGCGATTGAAGTTGTGCGAACAGGGAAAGTAACTCCGTTCGTCACATAAGATAAAGCAGCAGTTCCAGTGTAAGCAGTTCCGCTGGGGCAACGAAGGGTGATTTGAGTGAATGCAGAGGCCAAAGTGCTTGACCACTGAATAAACGAATCAATTGGCTGAGCATAAGTGGGGAATAAAGAGTCTTGATTTTTCCAAAAAGTGCCCGGAGTGTTTAAAAATGAATTTTCAGCAGGGTAACGCCAGCCAATCACACTATCAGTGCTTGATGTGATAGTTAGGGGCAAACCTGTCAAAGCAAAGTTTTCTACTGAGTAAAGGTTTTCAACGGGGGAGTCATCATAAATAAGGCGATACGCCACAGTATAACTCCCAGATCCAATATCTAGTTCTTTAAGGTTAATGATGGCTGGGCGAATGGGATTCGTACCGTATTGCCACACAATATTCCCAGCTTTAATGAGAATTGATGAGTGGTCATCCGATGAGATAACTTCAATGGACGTCGGACCATTAATGCCTTCACCCCAGGGGATGTACACAAAACCCACATTTTCACGGGCCAAGTCAATGCCGGTGGAGTTGGCCAAAGGAACAACATTAAAGAAGTCAAACTGGTAAGTTTCACTAATTGCAGGAAGTCTTCGATAAATCGGGCGCCCATCAGCAACCCATTCTGTTGACCTAGACTCCAAGCCCTTTGCTTGAATATATTGAGGTGATAAAGCATTTAGTCGGGTTTGTGTGGTGGTAGTTTGAATAACTTCAGTACCGCCTGTTGTAGGGATAAGTTGCTGGCTCATAAGCTTAGTGTCCCTGTGTTATATGAGGGCGGAGTGTAATTATAGGGAGTCCCTGGAAAGAAGGAAAGTTGCGGAACTTCTCCAATCGTTGCAGTATTTTCCCACACATACACAAGCTTCTCATTATCATCAGTGAATCTCCCTTTGTTTTTGGGAATTATTGTTATTTGAGTGATGCCAAGTTTGATACCTGAGATAGCTTTGCCTAACTGGGATAGCACGGGTTGTTCACAAGTGTAAACATTGACGTATCTAAGGAGATTCCCCGCGTATTCTTCGTTTCGTGTTGTGTTTGTAACAGTAGTGTTTGTCCAATTCACTACAGTTTGCGGTGGCGTAAATGCCCTCATTACCCTGTAAATGTCACGCCCATCCTCAGCAATGACAGTGTCTTCACTGTAGGTGACATAGGAAGGATTAAAGTAGGGCACATACTGCTCGAGTGAGAAGTTAGTCGAAGACAGTGTGTCAGTTAAAACAAAGATGCCATTCTCGAGATACACAGAGAAATCAAATAAGGGTGTAACATTTGAAGTTGCTGTATAAGAAATGGCAGTAACACCTTGTCGGAAGAATGTGCGGTCGCCTCTCCAAAAACGAAACATTCTTGTTGGGACGATTGCAGTAGTTCCCTGGAGATATGTTAAAAATTGTGTTTTTTGTGTTGTATTAATGTATAATGGGAATACTAGCCGCTCGTTTTGAAGCACCTGTGCGTCAGTATTATTAGGAGTAAAATAAGACGCGGCAATATAGTAGTCTGGATTCGCTAAAGTATCTGTGCGATACTCCATATACGTAGTTGCTGGAAACCTTGGTTTGTATTTATAAATAGGGAGACCTGCATCTGCGCTTTGCACCACAATTTCATTTATGATACCTTGATACACAAGAGTATCAAAATAAGCACTTACAGTTTCAGTCGGGGTATTTGGCAAATATGTGAAATTTGAGATAACATAGGCGTATTTATTAACCACTCCTAGACGGGTGTCAACGTAATTAAAATAAGGATCTGCTACTGGGCTAGGACCAGACCCAACTTGGGGAGTAAATACCCAAGTCCCCGAAGTATAAGTAGTTCCAGTAACAAGTTCTTGAGGAATTGTCGCAACAGGGCTAATGACTGACTGACCTTGAGCGCCTACAAGAGAGTCAGTTGCGGGTTGCAGTGTGAAGTTTTGTGCTACCACCCAAATAAAAGTACCAGGACGAACGCTTTGCGAAATTGTAGAAGAAGGAATAAACTCCGTCGCAGTATAATCGTATTGGATGATTTGCGGGGAGTATGCAGTGCCCACTGTCGCGATATAGGAGTTGCCCACTGTCCAGGGACTATAAGACATGGCAGCAGAAATGCGCCCCGCAGTTATTAACCCAGCAATATCTTGTGTTGATAGAATGGAAAGATTTTGTAAAATAACATGTAAGAAACCATCACCACCTGTCGCAGGGTCCCAATATGCAACTTGTCCTTGGTAATAACTTCCAGGCACCAGATATTGAATCTGTTGCAAAGCCAGGTTCCCATAGACTGTTTGTTCTGCCTTGTTTGTTGAATAGGGGGTGAATGACGTTAAAACAGGGAAATACTGGGGGGTTGGGAGAGTTGTTTCAACCAAGTCGTGTTGATTGAGCAAATATTCTGAAGGTTGAAATGTGTAAACTTGAGTATAAGTTGCATTGTCTACACTTAAACCGGGTGGCGTATTGTAGGCGGCGCTTGCCTCAATATGGGGATCAGAAAACTGTGTTATGTCTGAGAAAGTGTTATAAAATGCAGCATCAATATCACTAACAGTTGGGTCGATAGTGTTTGGAAATATACTCCCCGGTTGAAGAACTAAGAAGAGACGATCCCGAAAGTTTAGCGAAGAGTCACGAGGGTTTACACCAAATGCACCGTTTGCATCTACAGAGAGCGTGATATTATATTGAACTTGGCTTAAAGTGATAGGGTAAAGATGCCCACGGTTTTCTACCGATACCAGAAAGTTTACAACATTTTGACCACGCTCCAGTTGTGTGGGTGTTAATTCGACACCACCTGGGCCGAGCACGAAGAAAGAAACTTGCCCATTAGGAAGGAGATAGTCGGTGAGATAGTTGTACGCACCTTGACTAGAGCGATTAGGTTGCACAGAAGTAAGTGTGCCTGCACCGTAAAAGTCGGTGAAAAAATCTTGCCAGTCTTGCTCACTAACCGGGTTTCTTCTACGAATAAGAGTGAAGAAGCGCTCTTGGACATCTTGGTAGGTCTCAACATCACTGCCGCCTACTGCAGGGAGCGGGTTAGTAACTGTGAGACCTTGGACATTATTTGCAGAGGCCCCGGTAATGGCATTAGACGGGCAATTATAAACACTTCCAACATACTGCGAATAAACTGCAGCTCTAGCGTAAGAATCGCCAGCTGCAATTGAAACAGGATCGATAAGCGTGAACTCAAATGCTTCACCACCCGTAATAGCGGGGTTTGTAGAAAAAGTTGATCCGGCCGGAATTGTAACTACTTGATTGTTTGGTGGAATAGTAAGGACTAGTTGAGCAGTTGCTGGAGTTCCTAGGCGTCGCATTGCCCCTAAGAAAGGGCCAATCCAATTGGCTAAAACTGACTCAGGAAGCTGATTGGCCCAATAAAGAAATTCTCCCTGCGCAAATGCTTGTCCTTCAAGCAGTGCTGCAAGAGGATTTCCGGCAGAGAAGTCATTTAGCGTATGATTGGAAGCTTCATAAACCCGTTGTGAAGCCTGCTGCACAAGTTGTGCTTCAGTGCGAGGATCTAGAGAAACTGCAGGAAGAGGCGAGTATCTTGCCACTAGGGGGACCTCAGATTAAAGTGGGCAGATGACAGAATTGCCACCAGCATAGTTATCACAAGACCCAGCAGATGAAAAGTAAACGCCATTATCAATTTGTAAATTTTCAAGCAAATCATTAAGTTGGTCAACTAGCATCTCTTTGGTGATCAAATCGGCATTATTCATTGCCGCAAGCTTCGTTGAAGGCGTGACTCCACCTGCTTCGTATTTAGTATTAGTTGTGAAGCTTAAAGGAGAATTAGCAGCCACATTAGCAGGATTACCGACCACTAGAGGATCGTAACCAAAGTTCCAAATGCCTGTAATAACTTTTGTGCCACTTATAGGTTGTCCGCTGACATACAAACCTGACACAGCCAGGTTAGGTTGATCAGTCCCAAGAGTGATATAGCGCCCATCAAGGCCGTCCGTGCCAGTTGTCACAAGCGAGCTCAATCCAAGAGCGGGATAGTGCCAATCCAGGTTCTGACCGTCAAAATAAATGTTTTGGGCTCCATTTAGAAAGGCGCTCGTCACGATTACGCCACTGGAGAAAGTAGTCTTCATAAATCCCTACGGACTGCTCTTCATGAAGGAGTTTTACCCTAGATGCTAAAAAAGCCCCAGCCGAAGCCGGGGCAATTGAGTGGAAAAGGATCAGACCCTTTCCCAGTACTGAACCACAAACGATGTTTCAATCGTTTGCACATTGCCGCTTTCACGATCCACATCAGCTGTGGTGATCGAACGGAAGATGCAGTCATACAAAACGTATTGACCACCACCGGCAGCAGCACCGTCACCTTTGCAATCCTTTGGAGTCACAGTGATTGTGATTGGTTGACAGTTGTAAGCCAACCAAAACTGCTCGAGTGTCTTAAAGACAGTCGGGTCGTACGGTGCGGTTAGAGTGACGTCTTCGGCTGTACGGGGTCCGACGACGTGAAAAATGCGGTTACCTGTGCCATTAGCATACTTGCTTTCTTCAGCTTGGTCTTTGACCCCGCTGAACTTAGTGAACACCGCTGTAAAAGTCGGTCCACCTAATGCAGAGAAGGAAACTTCATACTGCGACTTTGTGATTGGTCTTAAAATT
>Ga0114960_10003420_pt1 | contig 12145 bp, 8 predicted proteins | sample C_130625_MF_Meta_FD_92637 | JGI IMG/M metagenome (GOLD analysis project Ga0114960, IMG submission 92637) | Freshwater microbial communities from Lake Croche, Canada to study carbon cycling - C_130625_MF_MetaG | ecosystem: Environmental > Aquatic > Freshwater > Lake | place: Lake Croche, Canada... | reverse complement strand
TTTTTTTTGTAAATTTACAAATGACTTTGTCCATACCGATATTAAGTATTTCGAAGCGTCTCTTTTTCACTTGTATAGGGTGTTTTTTATTAGTTTCTGTCATGGCACAGTCAGATAGGGAATTTTGGTTTGCCGCTCCCGAAGTGACAGAAGGTCATGGAGATCGACCTATTTTATTTAGACTTACCACTTCTTCTAAGCCCGCCGATATTATCATTAACCAACCTGCCAATCCTAATTTTGTACCTATTCGATTTTCAATGAATAGCTATACAAATCAATCTATGGATATGACTCCGTTCATTGATAATATTGAAAATAAACCCGGTAATACGATATTGAACTATGGATTTTTAATAACAGCTACCAGTAGTATTTCAGCTTATTATGAGGTTGCTAAAGAGAATAATCCAGAAATTTTTCCATTAAAGGGAGCGGTTTCAAAAGGGTTAGCATTTTTAATTCCAAGTCAAACCACTTTTGATAACAAAGATCAATTAACACCTAGTGCACATAATGGTTTTGCAATTGTGGCCACCGAAGATAATACCACCATTAAAATTGCCCTTACCCATCCTGACGAGAGTGGAAATAATACGATTATTGTTATACTTAATAAAGGGCAAACATATGCAGTGAATGGCGCAAGTGGATTAGCCAAATTGCACATAGGGGGCTCTGTGATTAATTCAAATAAACCCATTTGTGTCACCATTTATGATGATTCCATTTATATAGGAGGTAGTTATGATTTAGTCGGCGATCAGATTGTACCCATCAATAATACTGGAAAACTTTTTATTATTGTGAAGGGGGCACTCAATTACAATGCAAACCCTAACACAGATTATTTTTATGTATGGGCAACAGAAGATAATACAGAGGTTAAAGTAGACGGCCAAATTGTTGCCATTTTTAACAAAGGTGGTTATTATGGAGGCATGCTCCAAAATAATACAGCTTATGTAGAAACAAGTAAGCCTTCATATGTTTTTCAGCTTACAGGAACAGGTAAAGAAGCCACAGGAACCTCACTTCCAAGTATTACTTGTACTGGTTCACAAAGTGTATCTTTTGTGAGGTCGACAACTGAAACGCTTTGGCTAAATCTATTATGTAAATCTGCTGATATAGGAAGTTTTTCAATGAATGGAGACCCTAGTTTAATTACTTCTAATATGTTTTATGATGTGCCTGAGTCGGGGGGTATTTGGAAATATGCAAGAATCAATGTGACTGAGAATGGGTTGCTAGATAACCTGATTTCAATCAATAATGCAACGACTGTAACCAATAGTACAGGCTTGTTTCATTTGGGTTTCTTGAATGGCGGAAATTCTTCGGGTTCTCGTTTGGGTTATTTTTCAAATTATGCGCAAGTGACATTAATGCCGACGATTGTTTCTACTTCTTGTTTTGGTTCCAATATACAATTACAAGCCACCGATTTATTAAATGTAAATTATAAATGGACAGGGCCTAATAATTTTGTGGATATGGTCTCTAATCCGATAATTAAAAATGCAAAATATATTGATTCAGGGATGTATGTGGTTGAGGCTAATATTAATGGTTGTGGCTTATCCAAAGATAGTGTCTATGTGAAAGTGAATCCTATACCTACTATCCATTTTTTAAAATCAATGGATACTGTGTGTATTGGAAGTGCCAAGGAGATTCATTATACATTAAATGGGAAGGCCCCATGGACATTAGAGTACAGTAATGGCAATTCAAATACAATCCTATCCAATATTAAACAGTCTCCTAATATTTTTACTATCGCGCCTACTACCAATACCATTTATAGTATTATCCATATTAAGGATTCAAATTCATGTGTTGTCACAGTAAATAATACTAATGAAAATGATACGATATTCGTGAATAAATTGCCTTTAGCAGATTTTGACATAGCCACGATCATGTGTGCGCAAAAGGATATTTTGTTCAGTGACAAATCAAAATCTGATTTAGATAATATCTCTCATTGGTATTGGGATTTTGGAAATGGCATCATCCGAAATGAGATTGCGAACACCCCCTTTAACGAAAAGTATAATACATGGGGTCATTATCAAGTCAAATTAGCAGTACTGTCTAGCATAGGATGCAAAAGCGATACCCTTATTAAATCAATTTATATCAATCCTAATCCAACTGTAGGCTTTGAAATGCCAGAGGTTTGTATAAGAGATAAGTTTACACAATTTAAGGATACTAGTTTTCTTGCAGATCATTCTGTTGCATCATTTAATTATTTATGGGACTTTAATGTAGTACCTCCAATAGGAAAAAAACTTCCTATCATTCCAATAGCGGCCAAAACAGATCAAAATCCTATTGTACAATACAATGATTTTGGTGATTATCTAGTCTCCTTGAAGCTTATCCATAAAATAACAGGTTGCGTATCTACAGACACTTCTCAATTTAGAGTGAATGGTGCTGTACCAAAAGCGCAATTCAACATAATAAAAGATACAGCCCTGTGCAGTAATCAATCGGTTAAACTCATTGACACCTCTTGGGTTAACTTTGGAGATATTGGAAAATTAGTATTGAATTGGGGAGATGGTACACCCGATTCGGTGGTCAATGATCCAACCATCGATCCAACCATACATAAAGTATACGAGCATTATTATGCAAATATTACGGCTCCCAATCATTTAAATTTAAATTATTCAATTACACTTACTGCTTTTTCGGGTGGGAGCTGTTTCAATACAGCTAAAACGGATATTAATATAGTGCCCCCTCCTGAAGTACCCATCATACAAACACAAAAAAATTATTTATGCTTAAAGGATAGTATGAGTTTAATGACCACTACGAATGGGGGAGCACCTGCCTTTAGTTATTTATATACTTCTGAAAATCCAAATGCTTCTATTATTGACGATAAGATAAAAGGGCTTTTACCAGGTGAGGCGCAATTGTCTATTCAGGTAACAGATAGAAAAAAATGTGTGTATCCGTTTCAAAATAATTTTAAAATCCAAGTACTAGATTTACCTGTTGCAACTATTTCGGCCATCGATACTGTCGTTTGTAATGGTGACTCAGTAAGCTTGATAGGCAATGGGCCCAATGTGATTTTTTATAACTGGTATCGCAATGATACTTTAGTGACAACGACCAACATAGGAAGCTATCGTCATAATTCACCAGGCTATTATCAACTTGTAGTTAATAATGGACAATGTAATTCAATGCCAACAGCTGCATTAAAAATTACCTCCTTTAATGTTACTAAGTATTCATTTACAACGAATCCCACTATTTGTATCGCTGCACCCTTAGTCATTCACACTAGTGCACTTGACCAAAATGGTGTTCATTATAACTGGACTTTTGGGGATGGCTCTAATTACTTAAAAGCAAATCCCAGATATCATCAATTTTTAACAAGGGGAGATTATGCTATAAAATTAAATGTGACCAATGATTATTGTCCAAAATATTTTTATCAAGTGATGGGGCAACCCGTAAAAGTAATTGCTGCAGTATTGCCCAACTTTTATAAACTTTATTTTTTTGCTAATCAAGATACTATTTTATTTTCTAAAATTGATCCTGGCTATGTTAGGTATCAATGGAATCCAAGTATTTATTTATCAAGTAATCATATTCCTAATCCTAATTTTAAAGGAGAAAAATCGGTTGACTATACACTTACTCGAACCGATACAGTTACATCCTGCAGTGTGACAGATGAATATGAAATAGTCGTATCCACTGATGTATATGTGAATTTGCCCAATGCTTTTACTCCTAATAATGATGGGCTTAATGATAAGCTTAAAGTTGAATATAGCGCTGGAGTGACAGGGGCTTTTAGTTTTAAAATATTTAATAGATGGGGGCAACTCGTATTTCAAAGTAATGATATCAATAATGGGTGGGATGGCCGAAATCAAAAAGGAGTCATGCAAGAAGTGGATGGCTATACCTATTTATTAGAGTATCATTATAAGAATTATAAAACTGGTCAGGAAATCCCAATGAGTAAAACCGGCACTTTTATTTTAATGAGATAATTATAGATCATGCACCGCTCTCACCCAGCATTTGCTGATCTTGTAGTAATCGTCTTGTGTGCCATCATTAAAAAATTGCAACCAAGCTCGACCATCACTACTTTCGGACACGGTCCAATAATATGGTCCCGAAAAGCCCCCTATTTTTCCTTTATTCAAAAATAATAAATTCAGCTCCTCTTTGTTGGGTAATCGCCACCCCGGCCCTAATTTGGCACAAGCTTTAAAGGCTTCATCCCATTTTAGTTGAGAAGGGAAATCCCTTTGGGCAACCTCTAATTTTCCAATCTTTTGCGCGTTGCCAGTGATGTTCTTTTGAGCAAAGCTTGGTAAGCTCAATCCTAAAAAACCCAATAAAATACTAAAAAAGTACATTTTTTTCATACCATTTTTAATTTAAGGGGTAAATACCAAATTAATAAGAATGCGCTGCTCTTACAAGATAGCATTATAGTAGGTCAATTTCATCAATTCTAGCCCCCTCGCTAGGGTTTATTAGCTCAAATTGTTCTAAATTCAATATACCAAATACCACTTTTACACTTATTCATCTTAACTTAATTTTATGAAAATATTCAATTATTTATTTATTCTTATCTTTTTACTTTTTGCTGCAGTACAATACAACGATCCAGATCCTTATTTATGGATCCCTATTTATATCTATCCAGCCGTGCTTTGTTATTTAGCTGCTCGTAATCAATTCATAAGAAAGCATATATGGGCGGATTTATATTTTTTACTGCTTATGCTATGTATAAATTATTAGATCAGAACGGTATAGTTGATTGGATAAGATATCATGATGTAGACAATATTGCAGCTACTATGAAAGCAGAACAACCATGGATTGAGGAATCAAGAGAGTTTTTTGGGTTAGTGATTATTTTAGCAGTTTTATTCATTAACTATCGAAAGTTTACAAAATTAAATACCGCTCCTAAAGGTTAGTGTTAATGAAAAAAATAATATTACTTATTTGCAATCTACTTGTACTCATCTTCACTATGAAAGCGCAAGAGACGGTTGTAAAAGCAAATCATTTTGTTTCTTTATTAAGTAATGAGCAAAAAATGGAAACCCTATTTCCGTTTGATGATAATGAGCGGTATAATTTTCATTTTGTACCTATCGAAAGAAAAGGTATTACATTTAATGAATTAAATCCAGAGCAAACTAAAGCGGGCCTTGCATTATTAAAGTCCTGTTTAAGTGAACAGGGATATAAAAACGCAATAGATATTGTAGAAATGGAATCAATTTTAAAAGAAATAGAGAACCGAAAACCCGAAGATAAATTTCGCGATCCAGGTAATTATCATTTTTCCATTTTTGGAATTCCCTCTAATAAAACCATTTGGGGCTGGCGGTTTGAGGGGCATCATATTTCCTTTACCTTCTCGTTTGATAAAAAAATCATGACCTCAGGTACACCTGGATTTTTAGGAACCAATCCTGCCATTGTATTAACAGGACCGCATCAAGGGAAGGAAATTTTAAAAGATGAAAAAGAGGAGGGTTTTCAGTTACTACAATCATTAACGCCATTGCAATTACAAAAAGCCATCATAGATACGATTGCTTATAAAGATATTTTATCTTTTGACAAACGAAATGCAGACATCAATCCAAAAATAGGAATCAAATATGCTGAATTAAATCAAGTGCAACAAGCATTGATGTTGAAATTAATTAAGGTTTATGTTTATAGGTATACTCATTTATTTGCCGAAAGCATGTTAAAGGAAATACAAGTAGCAGGTTTGGATGGTATTTTATTTGCATGGGCAGGAAGCACTGAAAATAAAGTTGGACAAGCTAATTACTATCGAGTACAAGGTCCAAGTTTTATGATAGAATACGACAATACACAAAACAATGCTAATCATATTCATTCTGTAATAAGGGATTTGAAAAATGATTTTGGCGGCGATGAACTTATGAATCACTATAAGCGTGATCATGTTGCGCAATAATAATTTCACCAATTAAAACGATAATAGTATGATAAAGAAAATTTTATTTTCGATTGCATTCAGCTTTGCTTTTTTATTAATAATGAGTTCTGTATTTGCTCAAAAAAAGGCAGTGCTTGCCTATTATGCAGGGGATTTACAAAAGTTAGATTCTTTTGATGCTAAAAATTTCACCCATATTATTTATTGTTTTGGCCATTTAGAAGGGGATAAACTTAAAATAAGTAGTGCTAAGGATACAGCCATTATTCAAAAAATGATTTCGATGAAAGCGCAAAATAAACAGTTAAAAGTGTTGCTCTCCTTAGGAGGCTGGGGTGGTTGTGCCCCTTGTTCAGAAGTGTTTAGTACCAAAGAGGGCCGCAGTCATTTTGCAGCTTCTATAAAATCCTTGTCCGACTATTTTGGATCTGATGGTATTGATTTAGATTGGGAATATCCAGCCATTTCTGGATATCCAGATCATCGTTTTACTCCTGAGGATAAACCCAACTTCACCGAATTAATTAAAGAATTAAGAAGTCAATTAGGCAAAAAAGCGACGATCACATTTGCGGCAGGAGGGTTTGAAAAATTCGCTAAACAAGCCATTGATTGGAAGGAAGTAATGCCTTATGTTAATTATGTTAATTTGATGACCTATGATTTAGTTGGCGGGAATTCAATTGTAACAGGACATCATAGCGCATTGTATAGTACTGCAAAACAAAAAGAATCTACTGATCATTGTGTCAATGTGTTGTTAGAGCTAGGAGTACCGGCTAAAAAAATGATTATTGGTGCTGCATTTTATGCAAGAACATGGGAAGTAGCATCTGAAAAAAATAATGGTTTATATCAAAGTGGAAAATTCAAACAATTTATTGGATACAATGAATTCCCTAATCGGATATCAGAAAAATCTGGTTATACATTTTATTGGGATGAGGAAGCGAAAGCCCCATATGCCTTTAATCCCACCACAAAATATTATGCCACTTTTGATGACAAACGATCTATAGAAGCAAAAACTAAATATCTTTTAAATCATAAATTAGGGGGCATCATGTTTTGGCAGTTAAGTCATGACTATTCAAAAGACGGACTAGTTGAAACCATCCATAATACTTTAAAAGCAAAAAAGTAGTTTTAAAAAAGAATCTTAAAATTGAGATATGGAAAGAAGAAAATTTATTCAAAGTTCAGGATTATTAGCTGCAGGAATTTATCATTCACCAGTCAAAGCCATTGCAGGCCCGTTTACCCAAAGTCCATTATTACACAATATTCCCATTGATAAAAAATTAGATCCACAATGGATTAAATCCTTATACCATAGAGGTTTTGCTACTTCCTATAAAAAAACTAAAAATGAATTAGACTTTATTGGCATGCCTGTGGGCGGTATTTTTACAGGTACCGTTTATTTGGGAGGTGATGGACGGCTTTGGTTATGGGATATTTTTAATGCAAACCAAACAGGAATAGATCCTAAGACAATTGATTGGGGCTTGGATTTACATGTAGGGAAAAAAGTAAGGCCACAAGATGGATCGGCTTATGTTCAACCAGCAAAAAATATTAGACCATTAGAACAAGGCTTTGCTTTCAAAATAGTATCTGGTAAAAATACGATCATAAAAAAAATGGAGGCAGCTGATTGGGATGACATCATTTTTGAAGCCACTTACCCAATGGCAAAAATTCATTATATAGATAAAAATTTAGGATTAGATATAACTGCAGATGTGTATTCTCCCTTTATCCCATTAGATGAAAATAACTCTGGACTACCTTGCACGCTCTATTCATTTTCAATAAAAAATAATACAAAAAAAGATATAACCGTTTCTATTTTAGGTTGGTTAGAAAATAAAGTATCGCCTCATGTTATAAAAGATACAGACACTAGATTGAATCATTTTGAGGATATGAATGGAGCTGTACTATTAACGAGTAGTATTAAAGATAATGGCACTGTAGATCAGGCGAAACAAGCGGATTATGGCACTATGGCCATTGGTTCAATGAATGCAAAGTCTTGGGGCAATACTTCATTTGTTTTACCTATTACAGCAAATTCATTTACAATACAAAATCAAAATAGCACAGAAAAAATGGTTAGTGTAGGTCCATTAATGAATTCTGTTTGTTCAAAACATATTATTAGAGGAGGACAAACGATTAAAGCTCATTATAGCATAGCTTGGCATTTTAGTAACCTATTACTAAATCCTGTGATCAAGGATAAGGGCCGTTTTTATAATCAAAAATTTAAAAATGCAACCGAAGTGGCAAGGTATATACATACTCATTTTACGCAATTAGCTACTCAAACACATCTATGGAAAACAACATGGTATGATTCAACATTACCTTGGTGGTTTTTGGAACGAACCTTTTTAAATATATCTACTTTATCTACTACCACTGCACACAGATTTGAATCAGGAAGGTTTTATGCTTGGGAAGGGGTAGGCTGTTGTGAGGGAACTTGTATGCATGTATGGCAGTATGCTCAAGCCATGGGGCGTATTTTTCCAGCAGTGGAAAGAGATACAAGAGAGCGCATTGATTTGGGCTTATCCTTAAATGCAGATGGTATGATCTGGTATAGAGGCGAAGTGGTTCAAACCGCCGCGATAGATGGACAAGCAGGAACCATCCTTCGCATATATAGAGAACATCAAATGTCACCCGATAAAAAATTCTTACAAAAAAATTGGAAAAATATAAAGTTGGCCACGACTTGGGTGATTAATCAAGATAAGAATAAAGATGGGATGGAGGATACGCCTATTGAAAATACATTAGATGCTGTATGGGATGGCGAAATAGCTTGGCTCGTTGGTTTATGTATTGCTGCAGTGAAGGCAGGAGAACAAATGGCTATTGAAATGGGGGACTCCAATTTTGCATTCATTTGTGCGAACTATGTTGCCATTGGAACAAAGAATATGGAAGAAAAACTTTTTAATGGTGAATACTTTATACATAAAGCAGATGAAATAAAAGGAAGAGAAAAGTTAGGTTCTTATAATACTTGTCATATAGATCAAGTGTATGGACAAAGTTGGGCACATCAAGTAGGATTGGGCAGGATCTTAAATAAGGAAAAAACCATTTCTGCATTAAAAGCTTTATGGAAATATAATTTTACACCAGATGTAGGACCTTATATTAAAGAAAGAAGAGGATGGCGACCTTATGCTTTAGCAGGGGAAGGAGGTATGGTCATGAATACCAATCCAAGTAATGAAGCAAAGCCATATGGTAATAATGAAACTTGGCAGCTTGGTTATTTTCACGAATGTATGAGTGGATTTGAACATCAGGTGGCAGCGCATATGATGGCCGAAGGAATGATAGATGAGTCGCTTATCTTAACGCGAATGATACATGACAGATACCATGCAGGGAAACGCAATCCATTTAATGAAATTGAATGTAGTGACCACTATGCGAGGGCGATGGCTAGTTATGGCACTTTTATTTCGGCCTGTGGTTTTGATTACAATGGTCCTAATGGACATATTCGTTTTGCGCCTCAAATGCATCCGCAAAAATGTAAAATCCCATTTACCGCCGCTTCTGCTTGGGGTTCTTATGAACAAATCTCAAATAGTAATTTATTTACAGCTTCATTACAAGTAAAATATGGCAGCTTAGTTTTAAATACTTTTTCCTTTGATGCCGATATAGCAAAGAATCACATATCTGCTATGTTAAATGGAAATGAGATTCAAGCTAGTGTTAAAAAAATAGGTAAAGCGTACACCTTACATTTTAATAATACAATTGAAGTAAAGGAAGGGCAACATTTACAAATTAAGTTGAGCTAGTATGCAAGTTGAAAAAAATAAAGTAGTAGGCATTCATTATACCATTTCAATTGAAAGCCAAGGAATCATTTTTTCAAATTTGGATTTTAATCCAGAAGAATATGTACATGGGTCGATGGCTATTTTCCCAGGAGTAGAAAAAGGACTTGAAGGACATCAAGTAAATGATGAAGTGGAGCTAATGTTAACTGCTCAAAATGCCTACGGACTAAAAAGTGAAAAATTAATCTATTCATTAAAAAATGAGCAATTTGATAATATAGATGCGTTGGAACAAGGCAGTATGATTCAAATTCCAGGAGGACAGGAAGCGCTTTTATTACAAAAAAATAAAGACAGTGTTTTGGTGGATGCAAATCATCCATTAGCTGGAGAGAATTTGCAGTATCATATTTGTATCAAATCAATTCGAGAAGCTACTGAAGCTGAAATAAAATTTGGGCGAACTGAAATTAAAATAAAAGAATGTAGTGGGGCGCCAGGTTGTTGTTAAAAATGTATCAATCAATTTAAGTTTATGAAAAAAATAATCTCAATCGTTCTTATCCTTGCACTTGCTGCTTGTCAAACTACTTCTTTTGAAAAGGGAAGTTTTGGCTATGATAAAGCTTTCTTAAAAAAATACCATCCAGACATGGTCGTATTGAGTGAGGGGGATGCAGCCATTTTAGTATTACCGCAATACCAAGGTCGTGTCATGACAAGTACGGCCCAAGGGGATCAAGGATTTAGCTTTGGATGGATTAACCATGACTTAATCGCCTCGAAAAAAAGTACGCCACATTTTAATGCATTTGGAGGTGAAGAAAGATTTTGGTTAGGCCCTGAAGGAGGGCAGTTTTCCATATTTTTTAAACCCAAATCCGAATTTGTTTTTAATAACTGGTATGTGCCACCAAGTTTAGATACCGAAAGTTTTGAATTAGTAAACAAGACAAACACCGAAGTACAGTTTAATAAAAACATACATTTAATAAATTATACTGGCACGGCGCTTGATTTAAAAGTAAATAGAAAAATTAAACTTTTGAATAGGGATACAGTGGCTCATTATATTGGTGGAAACATGGGTGCAACTATTAAAGCGATTGGTTTTGAATCGGAGAATACCGTTACCAATCAGGGGAAACTAGCTTGGACAAAGGAAACGGGACAACTATCTATTTGGATATTAAGTATGCTCCAAGCAAATGATCAAACCACCGTTTTAGTTCCATTTAACAAAGGGGACACTAGTGTATTAGGAAAAATAGTGACGGATGATTATTTTGGAAAATTAGATACGACTCGTTTAAAAGTGAGAGATGGTTATTTATTATTTAAAGCAGATGCCAAACAAAGAAGTAAAATTGGACTTTCACCAAAAAGGGCAATGGCAATGGCTGCCAGTTTTGATGCAATCAATAAAGTATTCACGATCATTCAATTCACCCTGCCCAAAGGAGAAACGGATTATGTAAATTCATTATGGAAAAATCAACTCGAACCTTTTAAAGGAGACGCCTTGAATGCCTATACCGATGGGCCTATCAATGGCAAACAAATGGGTAAATTTTATGAATTAGAAAGTTCATCACCTGCATTAAGTTTAGCACCAGGTGCTTCACAATCACATATACAACGAACTATCCATCTTAAAGGCAGTCAACAGGATTTAGAAGCGATTGCTCAAAAATTATTTGGCGTGTCTTTAAATTACTGATATAATCTTACCCAATCCACTATCATATTAATGGGTAGTTCTTTGGGTTGTGTTACTTTACCTGGCCAGTTTCCTTCTAATTGTTGGTCAATGATTAAATAATAAGGTTGGTCAAAGGGCCACTGATAAGTTCCTGCACCTGGCACTTTAGGATAGGTAATGGTTTCTACTCCATTAATAGCATAAACTAATTTATCAGGGTACCAGCTTACACTAAATATATTGTACCCATTAGGGTCTATTTTCCCAGTATTGAATTTTTTTGGAATGTCTTGCTTTAAAGTGATGGTATAATGATTGTGGGTTGTTTGGTAAGCAAATGGGTCATGGTTTAATTTTTCCATGATATCCATTTCGCCATTATGCTGATTGGGATAAATATCTTTTTCGGAAAGCATCCATAAGGCAGGCCATGAGCCATAGGCAGAATCAAGCTTTACTCTAATTTCAATTCTTCCATATTGAAATGCAAACTTGTTAAAACTATAAATGCCTCCAGTTAACATAGGCCGTGGATCACCATTGACGGTATCCTTATTAATGATACCTCTTAGATAAATATTTTCTTTATCAAATATAACCACACTATCGTCGGTAGCGCTG
>Ga0114960_10003418_pt1 | contig 12149 bp, 13 predicted proteins | sample C_130625_MF_Meta_FD_92637 | JGI IMG/M metagenome (GOLD analysis project Ga0114960, IMG submission 92637) | Freshwater microbial communities from Lake Croche, Canada to study carbon cycling - C_130625_MF_MetaG | ecosystem: Environmental > Aquatic > Freshwater > Lake | place: Lake Croche, Canada... | reverse complement strand
GCGGACATTATGTTTGTAAGGGTTGCTATGAGAAGTTGGCATTGAATGATAAGGGTAAGAAGTCTTGCCCGACTTGTAGGAAGAATATTTAAATTTCATATATAATTAATAATTTATTTTTTTTACTTATGCTTCACTCAATTAGAGCAAAATGATATACTATGTGTGTATATGATTTTGTCTTATAAAAACTATTTAAAGAAGTGTGCCTATATATACTAATGGCGTCAATTGTTGAAGAAAGCGTTGCTATAAACTCGTATGATAGGGAGACTAAGCGTTGGGTTAGGAAACTGACCGAACAAGAAATCATAAGAAGAATGGCTTATGGAAATCATAAAACAAAATATCACTATGTATTGGAAGATATTAGAGTTCGCCCTTTCCAGAAAGACCCTGATTTCCATAATGGAAAATGGGATATGATAATGTCTTGGTTAAGCGAAGAATGTGATTACAAGCATTCTATTTATTATGGATATTGCTATGAGGATTTTGTATTTACTATTGGAAAGGATAATGAAGACGATTATTATATCCAGACGAAAGATAGGACTGATATTTACAATATTTATAGTGAAGAAGAATTATGTGTAAGATGCGACGAGTATCTTACCGATACTATAATTCATATTAATGCCAATACCATCTTTTATAATTTGAAAGATGGAGTAATGAACCAGACTATGGTTGATGATTTAAAAATTAAACCAGATGATGCGCCCAGTTATGAGAGCGTCAATTGTCCTATTTGCTTTTGCGATTTCGTTAGTGTTGAGGAAGAAGGCGACCATCAATATAATAAGGCAACTGGTAAATTGGCAAAGGACGATGACAGAGTAATTAGGGTTGATACTTGTTGCGGTCATTTGCTATGTGTTGATTGTTTTAATAATGTTAGGAACAAGGGTAATAGAAAATGCCCGACTTGTAGAGCAGATTTAGATTGCTGGTGTGAGGATAGTGAAGACGAATGGGAATATACGGAATTCACTCTTGACGATATTCAGGAGTTGATATACGCGGAAAATATGGACGAGTTATTGCGTATAACTAATATTCCAAGTTTGCGAAACGATATAATTACTAATGATGGCTGGGAAAGTCTTTCCTGCTATGATGTAGTATATGAATATGAAGGGTTTATGATTTGTAGAAGTTAAGTATATGGAAAAACAATATAAAGGAAATATAATATAGTATAGTATAAATGGAAGACGAGCGAACCACTACTATTGATATTGCGGAGGAGCGAAGGATTAAGAGACAGACTTATATGAGGGAGTATAAGCGTAAGAAGTATGCGGAGAATGCCGATATAATTAAGGATAAGAATAAGGCATACTATTACAAGAATAAGTTTCAACTGCCGAGTGAGGATATGAAGAAATACGATGTATTACTTCCTAATGTAGCAAAGGCAAGATATTATTTAGATTTGTTGCGAGTGGAACACCCCGAACTACTACCTGACATTATTGCGAATTATACGATTGTTTAGAGAAAAATATATGTTTATCTTATATAATGATAAACATATTTGATATTGTGCTGGACGCATTTACATTTGGCATCTGGGGTGCTTTGAAAACACATCGCCAAATTGAGGAATATGGTAGGAAAAATGATGCGGATATGAGACGAATACTTACCGAACATTATAAGATTAAGCAACAGATGCGAAAGGAACATAACGAGTGGGAAGAAGGATTTGGTAATTTTTATAGGTAATCTTACCATTTAGGTCAAAATGGATATGAATGTTTAATGTAATCTTTAAGGTTTATATTAAAAAACAATTTAAAGAATAATATGTTAATATACTATAAATGGCATCTGTTGATTTAGGCGTCTCTGTTCCCGAAGTTGTTGCTCCTGTTAAGAGTTTTTCTTGGTTGTTGGATTGTGCCTTGTATAAGGACACAATTTTTAACAAACGCAAATGTGTTGAGATGATTGATATACAAAAGATAGTCGGTTTCATTCAAGCGGAAATGGGTATTTCCTATATTGGAATTAATCGCTATAATGGTGTGGCAACTACTTATAAAACGGAACTGGAACAAATCATAAAGTTCAAGGAACGCTATAATATCAAGTTGAAGTCTTTTTCTGCTTCGCATCATTTGGCAAAGCATAAGTGGGGTAGGGTTCAACCTTCCAACTATTTATCAACTTCCATATTTCACCGCCCTACCAGACATTCGCTTTGTATGGCAAACTATGTGGATATTGATATGATAAACGCTCAACCGACTATCATTGCCGAGATTTGCCGTTTGAATAATATTACTAATAAATTTTTAGTCAAGTATGTTGGAAACCCCAAGAAATACAGGGAGAAAGTTATGGAACACCATAATTGTAGCAAAGATGTTGCGAAGACCCTATTTATTGTGTTGATGTTTGGTGGTTGCTATAAGTCTTGGATAAAGGATAATAATATATCTCATAATGATACTGCGTTCCTACAAATCGCAGTAGAGATTGAAAAAGAAATGAAGAATGTCATAGAAATCGTATATAACACTAATCCGCATATCAAAAAAGATGTTCTTAGACAAGACCCAAAGAAGTGGGCGACAGAGAATGATGCGAAGCGAGGAGTTATGGGATTGTGGTCGCAATCCGTAGAACGGCGTATCCAAGAAACTGCTATTATATATTTGGTGAATAACCATAGTGTTCCTCTGGAAACTATCATACCTTGCCAAGATGGGTTTATGATTTTGAAAGAGTATAACTACCCAAGTCTAATAGAAGATATACAAAATGAAGTTAGTGAGAAGTGTTCGCTAAATATTGGCTGGCTAATCAAACCATTTGATGAAGCGATTGATATTCCTATATGTGCGGATTATAAAACATATGCGGAATGGGAAGATGACATCAGTGTTAAGAAATTAGCAGACAGGTTCATCAAACACTATTCCAACTATATAATTAAGAATAATGACAATATTTATATTTACTGGGGCGAGAATAAAGATGATTTGAATAATTATACTGACGGAAGATGGTATGACGAAACCAATAAGGATAAGCGTTATAAACTTACCAAGTATATTAGTGAGGATTTATACGAACTTGTTTGTGAAGAATTGGAAGATGCCAAGTATTTGGACGAGAAAGAATTAGTGAAACTTATGAAACTATTGCGAGACAATACCAGCAAAGGCGGAGCAATGAATGATGTCATACGCCATATTATTCCAAATGCCAAATCAAGTGTGATTGAGTTCAATGGAAATCCATATCTGTTGGGATTTGATAATGGAGTGTATGATTTACAAGAGGGTTGTTTTAGAAATTACAAATACGATGACTATATTACTCTAACAACTAAATACGATTATCACCAGGTAGATTATGATATATTGGAGAATAATACACTAAAAGAGGAACTTGCTACGATTATTGATACAATTCACCCAGACCCAGAACATAGAATTTTGTATTTACAGATTTTGGCAAGTGGATTAGATGGCAGAGCATACCAAAAGTTATTCCTATACAACGGACAAGGTGGTAATGGTAAGGGTTTCACTGGTTCTATGATGGATACTACGCTTGGCGATTATTATCATCAACCAGGAAATGGTTTATTGAAAGATGTGGAAAAATCTAATACTCCAAGCCCTGATATGTATAATTTGAAAGGAAAACGCTATATAAATTTCAAGGAAGTTGCTGGGTGTGTAAAAGTGTCAATGTTGAGAAATTTGACTGGTGGCGGAAAATTCACTGGTAGGTTGCTGAACCAAAATCCAGATACCTTTCTAATGTCAGCGACCTTTGTTATGGAATTTAACAATCCACCTGAATTAGATGGAAAACCTCAACGAGCAGATTATCGTAGATTGGTAGATTTATTATTTCCAGTCAATTTTACTGATAATGAAAGTTTAGTTGGTAAAGAAATTGGTGGAGTTTTATATAAGAAGGCAAACACTTATTATGAAACCCAAGAGTTTATCTTAAAAATGCGACCTATCTTTTTGGATTTGCTATTAGGAATTTACCGAACTTTCAAAACTGCCAACGGAATTAATTTTACTATTCCACAAAGCATTAGAGATAGAACTGACAAGTTTATTGAAAATCAAAATCTGTTCCAGAAAGTTTTTAATGATATTTGGAAAAAGGTTGATGTAATTCCTGACGATGATGCGGATATTAAACGCAAGACGCAGAAGGTAAAAGATATTTGGGACAGCATTACTTATAGCGACGATTACAAGCGTTTATCATATAGGGATAAGCGTCAGTATGGCAGAGATGAGTTTTACAAATGGGTTGAAGAACAGATTAAAATTCAAGGCACTACGAAAACTGGTAAGATTGTGATAGGATTGATAAGAAAGGAAGATGATGAGGACTTTGTAGGAGAAGATGAAGATGCCCTTACGGAAGTAAATTAGACAATGAATTATTAGTTTATATTAATAATTTATATACACTCGGGTAGTAAAGTAGCAAACAGGGGCAGACTTTTAGATATTTTTTATAACTTTTTTTTATAAAAGTATTTCCAAACTATTTATATATTTCCTATAAGAAAAGTTATAAAGTGGCGCACCTGTTTGCTACTTTACTACCTTTCCAGTAATCCTATGTATTTAGGGCAAATTGCTAATTTATTATATAATCGTATAGTATAATATGAACGAGTGTATTATTGAATGCGATAGTCCCGAGCAATTGAAGAAGTTGAAGGATAGGGCAACCAAAGTCAAACTAATCTGTTTGGATAGGTTAGGAAAGCACCCTCTGTATAACCCGAGAAGTTTGAAAGACAAAGACCGAAAGAAGTTAGTTGCGTTGATGGCTGATATATTTAAGCGTCCTGATGAAGTAATTGATGCCGAGTTTAACGAGATTGTAAATGACAAGTTGCTTGACAATGAGTTTGATGTTTCGCAGTATCCCGTATATGATAAGGATGGAATAGCAAATTCTCTTGACCCTGACGATATTATCTATAAACTGCCCGATAATACTCCAAAAATTCCTAATAATACACCAGAAACTGATGATAACAAGGAAATACAGGTTTAAATTATTATGTGTATCTAATATATAATAATGAGCGGACAACCTTCCAATACGAAGAGCGACCAAGTCGCATTTAGGAAAGAGTATATGAAAACACTCAACCAGCAAATCGCTAATGACGACAAGAATTATGATGCGAACCAGATTTATAAGAAGACGGGAGCACCGCAGCAGCCAACCGATACGAGAAGCACTACCGAAAAGTTGAGGGATATTCAGTCAATGAAACCGATGATACGCAGTAAATTATTAGCATTGATGGATGGTGGTGAAGCGGAGAAAGTTGTAGGCAAACTTGGCGATAGTGAGATTCAATATCTCGCACAGAATGTGGATAATCTTGTTTCTGTTCTTAAACCTCGCTTCAAGATTGGTATGTATGCGGATATTTTTCTATTAGAGTTAAATAAATATGCTAAAAGTATAGAGAAAGCATCATCGGTTTCAACTGATGGACTTATTACCAAAGAGGACTTAACCAACCTTATTAATGATATAAGCGGAAAATCAGGCGCGGACGCACAGCGTTTGGCAGAACAACTCCAACTAATGACAGAGTTAATTCCTACGGAACAAGATATACAAGAAATAACCGCATTACAGGATAAGGCTGCTGCTGCGGAGGCATTTGTAAGTATTGGGAGAATAATTAAATTACTGCCTTCCAAAGCGGATTTATTGAAAGAGCAGAATATATTTGACCGCCGTTTGGCTATGGGAGATGAAGTTGGGGCTAATCGCCAGATTGCGAAATTGGTTAGATTGACTGAAAATGCGGTTGATATGAAAATGGAAGCGGATTACTTGAAAAGTCTTCTGGTAAGAGGCGATGCGGTGGAAGCAGTAAATGAAGAGGGTGGATATGTATTTTTACAAGAAGTAGCAGGAATGGTTAAAAAGCAACTTTTGGCATATGCTCGTAAGATTAAGGCAGGAGACCCAACAATTTTTAGTGAAAGTCTAACTACTATTAGTAAGATGAATAAATCGCAGTTAGTTGCTCTTATTAATTCATATGATGATGAGATTAGAGGATATTTTGGTGTTGAACCAACAGATGAACCTTCGTCATATGAAGGTGAAATTCAATATAGTCCGTTAAGACCGACATCTATGTCAAGTAAATCATCATCGGCAAGTAGTGAAACAGGGGTCAGTCAAGCATCAAGACAATATGGTGTCGGTTCGCTGGGCGCTCCAAGTGTAGTAAGCAGTAGCGAACCAACGGCTGGCAGTGGAGTGCGTAAGAAGGTAAAAATGGGGCGAGGTGTTGGACGACCGAAAACTCGTAATTACGAAGGTTCAAATAGACCAAAGCGTAGTGATATACTAACGAAGGAAGATACTGATTGGAATGCTGGAATAAAAGTTCAACCTCGTTTCCTTCCGTTTGGTAGGTATATAATTAATAAGAAGCAACTGGATAATAACATTGTAAGCATAAAGACACCAAGTGGGTCTAATGTTCCTTCTTATAAATCTCATAGAGTGTCAAGCGGTATGGGTATTGTTTTGCGTAAGATGGTTGGTGGTGGCAATCCAACATTTGATGAAGTATCTGCTTTGGATGAAGAAGAGCGTAATTATTTGAGTAGAATTGCTACTGCGAGTAATATTGAAGACAAGTTTAATATTCCTACTCCTAATAAAAACGAAGATGAGAAAGATGTAAATCAATTTGAGATTATGAGAGGGCAAATAATGGCTGGAAATGACAGCACTGAATTAGTGAAAAAGTTTAAATTACTGATAATGAAACTATCCAAGAAGGGATTACTTCCGCAAAGAGAGGCAAAAGATTTGCTATATGAGTTGGTTCATTTAGGCTATTAAATTAAAATCTATGATAAATATATAATGAACGGAGGTTTTGACCCAGTAGTAGTAAATCCGTCAGGTTTTAAAATTCAACGCCAATCGCAACAGACCCCATTTTATTTTGGAGGAAGCCAAGTTCCAATTCATATAGCAACTGGTGGTGGAATAATGCGAATTAATCGTCCGCCCGTTCGTCCGCCAAGTTTAGCAATGACAGGTGGAATGATGGTAGAAGCAACTATTGATGAAGTTGATGTTCGCTCATCAACTATGAGACAACTGAAAGAGTTTCTTAATGAGACAATGGATTTGTTAATGGCAGAGGAACAAGAGGTTGGAACAAGTGTTAATCTGCGAAATAAAATGAGGAGATTTTCAGCAATTCGCCGTAGAATAATAAATATGATTAAACCTTCCGCGCCTCGTATAAGCGAAGGGCAAGCGCAGAGAATTATGAAATATCTATTTGATTATACTAAAAGTCCAATTCAACCTTTCCAGCCACCGAACTTTTAGCAATTTATTATCTGTATTAATTATATAAGATGAGAACACTTGTGCTTAACTCTAATAATGTAGTTGCTGACGGACTGAATAATAAACTAGTATTCAAGTTTCCAAGTTCAGCCAAATTTGACAAAGCATATGTAGCAGTTGCCAGTGTCAGTATGTATTACTCTTGGTTTAATATTTCCGCATCACTCGGTAATAATGTGATTGGTTATACTTGGGGAAGTCAGGCAGCGTCAAGTCTCACATATTTCTTTACTATTCCTGACGGACTTTATGAAGTAAGCACACTCAATCAGTTTCTTCAATTCCAGTTTATCAAGAACGGACACTACGCCGTAAATGCTGCGGGTCAGTATGTATATTATGCCGAGATGATTGTAAATGATGCGAGGTATAAAATCCAATTGAATACTTTTAAAGTCCCCGCTACTGGAACATTTGGAACAGGTTGGACTGAACCTTTAAATCCTCCCGCAGTAGGACAAACATTCAATCCAATCATTTTTATTCCTTATAGTTTAGGACAAATTCTCGGCTGGACGAGTTTAACATCAGTATCTGGAACAATTACTACCGCATCTAATACTTCTGCTATTTCAGTAGTTGATGCGAATGGAGGGACGACTTCGCCATCTTCATATACTCTAACTGCTGGATATTTGGCGACTGACTTATATACAAACAATGTTCTCCAATATAACTATCCTATTATGTTTCCAGGAGCGACTGGGACGGGAACTCTTCCGTCGTTCGCATCTCGCAATGCTGTATATACGATTTCATACCTTTCCAATACCACACCTAATATCCAGCCAAATTCAAGTATCCTAATCTCTGCTTCGTCGGTTGATAATCCGTATTCTACTCCTACGAGTGTTATTTACTCCATTACTCCTTCCGTTGCTGTCGGTGAAATCATCAGTGAGAAACCGCCGTCCTTTATGTGGAACAAACTGATTGATGGTATGTATAATCAACTCCAACTGACATTTTTAGGAAACGACCTGCGACCTATCCAGTTAAACGACCCTGCGATGACAATCATTTTAGCAATCGCACAAGAAAACGAGGTATTAAAGTTTTAACCAAATAATAATCTCTATGTTAAGTATATAATGAACGCAGAGATTAGCGAACAGATGTTGAACCGAATGTATGAAGATTTACAGAAAGAGCAGATGAAACTGATGAACGATATTAAGACAACTAATGATGTCGGTCGGGAAAAGGAAACGCAGAAACAGATTACGATGATAAATACGATTAATATCAATGTTCTCCGCCTACGCAATTTAAGGAAACAATTAGCCGAGAAGGCAAATTAATTTATCACTCTAATATATAATGCCCCACTATCATTCACAGAAAGTATATATACCCAGTTGTGGAGCAGGTATGACGGCGAGAAAGACAAGGGGCAAATGTGGTTGTGGAGTTGGAGCAGTTCTTTTAGACGGAGGTATGGGAGGTCGGTCATCTGCTGGTTCGTATAGCAGTGTTAGTGATTACACCTCTACTACGGGAGTTAATCCGTATTCTGGACGCAAAACTGGTATGGGTTTAGCAAATAGTGATATGTTGAGGAATATCCAGATTAAACCATTCAAGCGTCCGCCGAGTAAGGCGATTAAGTTTAGCCTATAAGTAATTTAGGGCAAATTGATATGCTATGTTTAGCAAAAATTCTATATATTATTATCTTTGAATAATATATAATATGTCCTGCGATAAACTCGTTTTTGACTTGTCCCAAGAGGTAGAGGGTTCTCCGTCAGTTTTCGTCAAGAAGGATTGGGTGAATATCCTTGACAACCAGAATGGTTCTTACTCTTCCAATCAGTCGGTGGTTGATACTTCCCAGTTGAGTAATTCCAATAAGTATATGTCTTATCGGGAGGCATACTTCCAAGTCCCTATGTTGCTTACGCTGACGAGTGATGTAGGCGTCCAGAAACTCGTAGCCGCAACGGGTTCTTCTTCGGCTGATTACTCCATTGGTCTTAAAAATTGGTTCGGGTCTATCGTCCATTCCTTTACGCTTGATTACAACGGAACTACCATCATTCAGCAGACCCCGTTTATCAATATGTGGAACTCGTTTAAGTTGATGACTACGCTGTCTTGGGGAGATGTAGCGACTATTGGCAGCACAATTGGGTTCTATCCTGACGACCCCCTCGCTTGGTCGTTCCAGAACGCAGCGTCCAGTGATGGTATTGGAACTTGTAATAACGGCAATTCTGCTCTCACCTCACTTGGGTCTGCGAAGACTGCTACTGCTTTTAATGTGTTTGCTTCTGGAACTGGTAATATTGGATTTTTGAAGCGTCAGCAATACATCAACTATGACGCTGATGGAATTACTGGTTCTGGAACTTATGCGGATTTCATAACTGGCGGGACTGGGGCGTCTGCTTCGCAAAATCTTTGGAGGTCGTATATCCTTAAAAAGGTTAGTTCTACTGCTGCTGTGGCAGGAGTTTTACAGATTTCTATTAGTGCTACGATATACCTTAAACATCTTCATTCGTTCTTCCAGCAGACACCTCTATTGAAGGGAGTGTTTATGAAGATGACTTTGGCGTTGAATAACACATCTTGCGTTATTGCGAAGGTTGGTGGGTGCGATGGAACTCTTGCTATCACTTCCGTCAGCAATGCGGTCGGTGGAGTTAATCCTATTATGTTTGCTGCTACGACTAACGACGCTCCTGTTGTGTCGGCTACGGGAACTGGTGTCGTTGCTACAAGTGCTACACAGGCATTAACGGCTATTGTCCCTGCTATTGTTCCTGGAATGATTGTTAGTGGGGCGGGTATTTCTACCGCAAATCTTGATGGAGTGGTAGTTTTATCTGTTTCTCATTCTACTACGGCGACGACTTATGTTGCGTCTCAATCATTCACTTCTACTGCGACGACTTATACTTTTACCTCTCCGTCTTACCAGCCTCTCGCTCTCAATGGAGCGTATGGCATTTCTGGTTTGTCTGCTACATTCACTGCGGATTTGTCAGTTGGTAAGACTTCTTTGACGACGAGTTCGGTTTCGGGAGTTATTTCTGCCAGTCAGCCCAGTATTGTTCTGTATGTTCCCGCTTATACATTCAATCCTACTTTTGAGAGTGCGTATTTGTCTTCACCGATTAAGAAGATTAAATATACCGATGTCTATCAGTATCAGGTTCAACTCGTCAGTGCGGGACAGACTTTCAACAATCTTCTTACAAACGGCATTGCTAATATCAAGTCAGTTCTTATCCTTCCGTTCTTCTCACAGGGAACGGGAGCGGCTCAGTCGGGTATCTCTGTCCCTGTTTGGCAGTCTCCGTTTGACCCTGCTGGAACTGGTCCAACTTCCCCGCTGTGTCTTCTTAATAACTTCAATATTGTAGTCAGCGGACAGAATGCGATTTACAATACCCAGAAGTATTCGTTTGAGGAGTTCAACAATCAGTTATACGGAGTGAATGCTGTAAATGGTGGTATGACCGATGGTCTCACATCTGCTCTTTTCAACTCTCTTGGATTTGAGATGGAGTATAACTACTTCTATGTTGATGTGTCTCGTATGCTTCCCGTTGAAGAGAGTGTTCCCAAGTCCGTTCAGGTTATGGGACAGAACCAATCTACGAAGGATATTACGCTGATGTGCTTTGTTGAATATGGTTGCGAAGTTGATATTGATATTCTTACGGGGGCGAGGGTTTAGAGAGTTATTATTATAAAATAAAATCTTATATTATAATATAAAGAATGCCTGTCTATCTTAAAGGACACTACCGCATCAGCGGACAGACGAAGTTGCCAGGAGTTGATATGGAAGGTGAAGGTGTTTTTGATTTTCTTGACCCGAATAAGAATGGTTTAACGAGAGCGTTTCAACCAAAAAATATTGCGAAGGCGTTTGACCCTGTTGCGAAAACATTTGACCCAAATAGGAATGGAGTTAGAAAGGGGATTGAAAAGGTAGTCAGGGATACAGGTGCTGAGAAATTCGTTACGAAAACGCTGCCGTCTGCGCTTATCCATAACGCACTTCCTGCTGCTGCTGAATTTGTTGGTTCTAAATTTGGTGTTGGAAAACAGGCAAGGCAGTTGGGTGAGATGGGTGCGAAGGAACTTGGTAAGGTTTCTGGTATGGGTTTCAAGAAAGGAAGCAAGGAAGCGAAAGCGCATATGGCAAAATTGAGGTCTATGCGAAGGAAATAATCTGCTATAAATATATGGCAGAACCAATTAACAAAGAACTATATTTAGAAGTTAAACGATACGCTGATATGATATATGAAAAACCAAGCGCATATAAGAGTGGGTTTATTGTAAAGACATATAAGCAAAGGGGTGGAAAGTATAAAGGCGACGGAAGCAAACCACTCGCAAGATGGTTTAAAGAAGAATGGAAAGATATTGGTAATAAAGAGTATCCAGTATATCGTCCTACAAAAAGAATATCTAAAAAAACTCCTCTACTGCCAAGTGAGATTGACCCAGTCAATTTAAGAAAGCAGATAAAGAAGAAACAGATAATAAAAGGCGAACGAAATCTTGAACCATTCATACAGAAATAAAGCGAAAGTTAATATTATAACAAGAATTAACTCATAATTAAGATTAATAATGAGATAATATAGACCAAATCAATATAAATACTTAATAAAATTAATTTTATTAATCTTTTATATAGATTTTCTTATGATAAATCAGTTATTTATCTTAATAATTGTTTATTGTATTGTTTTTCTCTGTTATAATATTAACTT
>Ga0114960_10003415_pt1 | contig 12152 bp, 9 predicted proteins | sample C_130625_MF_Meta_FD_92637 | JGI IMG/M metagenome (GOLD analysis project Ga0114960, IMG submission 92637) | Freshwater microbial communities from Lake Croche, Canada to study carbon cycling - C_130625_MF_MetaG | ecosystem: Environmental > Aquatic > Freshwater > Lake | place: Lake Croche, Canada... | reverse complement strand
GGCACGCACCGGGCGGCACGGTCCGCAGCCAGCAGGGCCACCGCCTCCTAGATGCCACTGCCCTGAATGCGACCCGCCTGCCGCACGACAGGCGGGTCGCATTCAGCTCACACCGCACAGCGGCAAACCCACGATGACGCCGTCTACGGCAACCAGGCGGCCCTCTCCGGTAACTCTGATTTCCCCTCGAGGCCCCCGGTCGGCGGGCCTCAAGGGTCGCCGAACCGGCGATTACTGAATCCGAACAATTACGTAATTTCACGGATCCCAAGGGCGCTCCCAGCAGCTAAGTTTTCACCAACACAACACCCACAGAACCACCACTCACGCCCCAGAACAGGAACCCCCGTGCAGAAAACCCTCGAGTTCCCGCGGATCGCCGCCATCGCCATCAGTGCGGTCGTCGCGGCCGGTGCCTTCGCCATCACCCCGGTCACCACGAACACGGCTTCGCTGCGAAGCACCACCGCCGACGTCGCACTGGTGGCGTACCCACCATGTGTTACTGAATTCGTCGGGTCGTGCCTCCCCGCGACCGCCACCACGGCGTACGCCACCCTGTTCAAACCCTTCACTCCGGCGGCGCTGGAGTGGATGGCCCAGCCGGCCCTGAACGGCACGTGGACGGTGGCGAAGGCCGCCCCCGGTGATGCGGGCGCGTATGCCCTGCAACAGCTGGCAAACGGGAGTTGGGGATTGTTCGCGCCTACCGGTGCTGCGGAAGAAGAGCTGGTCAAGCTCGTAGCGGCCGCAGAGGGACAGGGCTGGACTCTGCAACATCCGAGCAATTCTGACCCGATACCTGGCGATCCCACCTGGATCATCAACCCGCCGGGTGACCTGATCGCGGGCGGCCCCTTGGAACCCAAACAATTCATCGCAACCGCTTCCATCGCCGGGGTCGGTGCGTTGACGGCGTTGATCGCGAATCCGTTCCCGATCCCCCGCCAGATACTCAACAACCTGGCCGCCTACGCCGGGCTTTTTAGCACCATGCCACTGGAACAAGCGCTCGCCACGATCGTGGCGACCGTCGCCGCACACGCCCAGGCAGTGACTGGGCTGGCCGCTGAAATCCTTCCGCGCGCGCTAGACGACATGATCAAGCGAGTCGCCGCAGTAGCGATGGCGACAGGGAAGGCCATCAAAAACGTGCTCGACGCGGCCGTCACCGACGGACCAGTCCGCGGCGTGCAAGCCTTCGCCGCCGGTTTCCTCGGCCCGATCGGGTGGGACGGCACAGTCGCCTCAAGCCTCCCCGGCACACTGCTCGCAGCGACCACCGGCCCAGGAATCCAAGCCAATCCCGCGATTATGATTAATATTATGCCACCTATTGTTACCAGTGTGGTCGGAGAGGCGCAGGCGGCGGGAGCGAGGATCGTCAACGCCCTGGGCGGGGTCGGTGGGCAACCCGTGCCGTCCTGTGGCGAGGAGGGTTCGTTGCAGCCGTGTGCCATAGCGCCCTACCCGCAGCCGGCGGCCGCACGGTCGGCCGCCAGGTCGACGAACGTTCGGGCCGCGGCGGCACGGGCCGCAGCGGCAACGACCCCCGCTGCGGTTGACAGCGCTGCAGACACCGTCGCCGACACCGCGACCGCGAGCACCGACACGGTCCGGAAACCAGCCGGCAAACACCGGGCGGCACGGTCCGCAGCCAGCAGGGCCACCGCCTCCTAGATGCCACTGCCCTGAATGCGACCCGCCTGCCGCACGACAGGGGGGCATTCAGCTCACACCGCACAGCGGCAAACCAGGGTGGAAGGTACAGATTCCCGCGGTAGAAATCCTCAGGTATTCTTCAGGTATGCCCGGAGTCGGTTCGCCCCTGTTGGGACGCCGCACCGAAGAGAGGTTTTTACAAGGTTTGCTGGCCGGTGACTCCGGAAGTGCGGTAGTGGTTTCTGGTGAGCCCGGCGTCGGTAAGACAGCGTTGATCGAACAATTGTGCAGATTTGCTGGTCGCCAGGACTGGCGGGTGGTGCGGGTGCAGGGATCCCAGGCGGAGGAGCCCTTCGCTCTGGGTGGGTTGAATCAATTGGGCATCGGGCTCAGGGATAGTCAAGTCGGGTTGGATCAGCACGACCGCGCGGTGCTGGATCCGGTGTTGTGCGGTGATGCCGGCACCGAGGTATCGGTGCTCCCGCTTGCGGCGGCGTTGCTGAATCTGCTGGCGGTTGCTGCGCAGACCCGGCCGGTGGTGTTGGTGGTTGATGATGTGCACTGGCTGGACGGCATCAGTGCGGAGGTCCTCGGGGCCATCGGGCGGCGGCTGGTCCATCCGCTCGTCCGGATCGTGGCAGGACGGCGGACGCCGTATGAGTGCGTGTTCTCCGCTGCCGGCTGGGATGAAGTGCCCCTGGCGGCGCTGGGTGCCGCCGATTCCGAAAAGTTGCTCGACCGCGCCGGGGTGGCGTTGCCGGCGGTCACGCGGGCCGCAGTCCTGGCGGCGGCAGCCGGAAATCCGTTGGCGCTGGCCGAACTTCCGCGATTCGCCGACCGGATCGACTTGGGCGCAGCTGTGCTGCCGCTGACTGACCGTCTGGTCGGGGTGTTCGGCGATCGCACCGCAGGGCTCGACGCCGATGTGCGTGCCGATCTGTTGCGGGCCGCCCTAGACGGCAGCACGACCTCCACGGTTTCGGCCAACCGCTCCCGCTACACGATTCAGCTCGGCGATCCCGCCGCCGCCGTGGGTCTTCTGGTGGTGGACCCGCTGGGGCACTACGTTTTCCGCCACCCACTGGTGCCTGCTGCGGTGATCCATCAGTCCACCCCCCGGGAACGCCGCGAAGCCCACCACTACCTCGCCACGCTGTACGAAGATGTGCTGTTCCGCCGCGCCACCCACCTGGCCGCAGCAGCCACCAAACCTGACCAGGACGTCGCTGACCTGCTCGGCGAGGCCGCGCAACTATCCCTTCGGTTGGGCGGAATTCCCGCCGCCATCGGATGGCTGCGACAAGCCGCCGAACTGAGTACCGACCCGAAACGACGCACCGGATTGCTGGCTGAAGCAGTATTCGTCACCACCCGAGCCGGACGGATCACCGAAGCCAGGCAGCTTCTCGGAAACGTCGAGGGCGACGCGACGCAATTCGCGCTCGCGGTCTTGGCCGACTGCTACCAGGCGGTACACGCCGACGGTGAGGTGCTCTCAACACACCGGCGCCTGCTGGAAGCACTGACGCGGGTCGACGAACTCGACGAACAGGTCGTAAATCGGCTCGTCAACCTCCTGCTGTACGTCACCGGCTACGCCGACGACGACCACGTGCACGAACTAACTAACGCCGGCATAGCCAAGGTGAAGTCGCGGGTGATCCCGGCAGTGCTGCTCTACCACACCGGTGTCGACGATATCGCCAGCACCGCGAACACCATCCGGTCGACGCTCGGTGGGTATGCCGCGTTTCTATCGGAGGTGCCCGCGCGGTATGTCTTGATGATGTCCTACCCGGCGTACTGCACTGATGCGATGGCTGAGTTTCGTGCCCCACTGCGGACGGCCTTCACTCAGGTCAGCGCGTACGGGGCGTCCCTTGATGCCATCGAGGGCGGGCGTGTGGTGCTGCTTGATCTGATGGCCACGGGCAACTGGGACCACGCCGAGCAGATCGGCGCGCAATGCCTTGAGATGGCCACCGGAGTTCACGGCAGCGAATTGATGCGTCAAACGTTGTTGGCCGACCTCGGGATGCTCGCCGCCTGCCGGGGAGACTTGGAGACCGCGCGCCGAAACGCCACTGAAGTGACGGCATGGTCGCAGCCCCGGGGCATGAACATGCTCCTGTGCGCTGCGCATCGGATCGCGGTGCGGGTGGCAATCGCCGAGGGCGATTACGAGGCGGCGTATGAGGCGGCTATCAGAATCAACCCGCCGGGACACTTCCCTCGGAAGAACATTCAGGTGGGCGATCGGATGCTCGATATGGTCGAGGCATTGATACACACCGAACGCCTTGCGGACGCCCGCGCGCACGTCGCTGAAGCGATGCGGCTGAACCTCGACGAGGTCTCACCCCGTGTCGCGGCTCTGACCCTCGCAATGAGGGCGATGACGGCACCCGCCGCCGAGGCCGATGGCCTCTACCAGTCTGCGCTGGACCACCCCGGCATCGCCGAATTCCCCTTCGAACACGCCAGAATCGCTCTGGCCCAAGGCATGTGGCTGCGACGCAACAAACGCCACACCGAAGCACGAGCCGTACTCGAGTCAGCAGCCGAGAACTTCGATCGCCTCGGCGCGCGACCGTGGGCCCAACGGGCAGGTGCCGAACTGCGCGCGGCAGGCGCCACCGTCAAGCCCACCCTCGGCGAAACCATTGTGCTCAGCGCCCAGGAGCGCCGAATCGCCGAACTCGCCGCAGCCGGACGCACCTCCAGAGAGATCGCCGCGCACGTCCACCTCTCACCGCGCACCGTCGATTCCCACTTAACCGGGGCGTTCCGCAAACTGGGTGTCACCCGGCGGGCCGCACTCAGTCAAGCCCTGGCCGAGCACGAACGGACTGCAACCGAATCGGAGTGATTCCGCCCAGATACTGCCGATGAACACCGGTTCTGCGCCGGTAACAAGGTTTGGCGAGGTTCACGCTGCCGCTCATCGACGATCCGGCGTTTTAGGATAGAAGGGTGAGGCCGGACCCGCTCGTCGGTGCGTTGCTCGACGGCCGGTACCGCGTCGAGGCCACCATCGCCGCCGGGGGAATGTCGACGGTGTACCGCGGACTCGACATGCGGTTGGATCGGCCGGTCGCGTTGAAGGTGATGGATGCCCGCTATGCCGGCGATCACGAGTTCCTGACCCGATTCCATCGGGAGGCCCGCGCTATCGCCAAACTCAAGCATCCCGGCCTGGTTGCCATTTACGACCAGGGCAACGATCCCGCCCATCCGTTCCTGGTGATGGAACTCATCGAGGGCGGAACCCTGCGCGAACTGCTTCGCGAGCGGGGTCCAATGCCGCCGCACGCCGTGGTGGCGGTACTGCGCCCGGTGCTCGGTGGGCTGGCAGTCGCACACAGCGCCGGACTGGTGCACCGCGACATCAAACCGGAGAACGTGCTCATCGCCGATGACGGCGAGGTCAAGTTGGTCGACTTCGGCCTGGTCCGGGCGATAGCCGAGGCGGGCATCACCTCCACCAGCGTCATTCTCGGCACAGCCGCGTATCTGTCGCCCGAGCAGGTCCTCGGCCACGAGACCGGACCCCGCAGCGACGTGTATTCGGTCGGCATTATGGCCTTCGAATTACTCACCGGCACAGCACCTTTCACCGGCGACAGCGCACTCGTGGTGGCCAATCAGCGCCTCGACCGCGACGTACCGCCACCCAGTTCGATGATCGACGGAGTGCCGCCGCAATTCGACGCCTTCATCGCCCGGGCGACGGCGCGCAAAGTCGACGACCGGTTCAGCGACGCCTCCGCCATGGGCGCCGAACTCGACGCGATCGCCGACGAATTAGCCCTGCCGCAATTCCGTGTTCCGGCCCCGCGGAACTCCGCGCAGCACGCGGCCGCCACCGTGGTTCACAACCGACGACCCGATCGAAGGCCGGCCGCGGGACCACCGGTTCGGACACCGACCCGTCAGCTGACCCGCGGTCCGCAGCAGTGGCAACCTGCCACACCCGGCGACACCGGTGTCGACGATCACAACGAGATCGCCGAATACTCTTCCCCACCACAGCGATTCGCCGGAATCAACATCGAGGAGTTCGGCTGGGCACGGCAGCGGTCACGTCGGCTGATGGCCTTCTGGGTGCTCACCGTTGGCGTGCTGACCGGACTGATGGCCATCGCCGGGTGGACACTCGGCACCAACCTCGACGCTCTGCTCGGCCGCTGAGCCTCGCTGAGCAGACACGAAACGGCCCGAAAAGCCGAGCCGAGAGGAACCTGTGCGTCTGCTCGGCGTGGGTTATTCGCGGAGCATCTCCGCGACCAGGAACGCCAACTCCAGGCTCTGCTGGGTATTCAGCCGTGGATCGCAGGCCGTTTCGTAGCGACCAGCCAGGTCGGTGTCGGAGATGTCCTGGGCGCCGCCGAGACACTCGGTGACGTTCTCCCCGGTGATCTCCACGTGGATCCCGCCGGGGTGGGTGCCCAGCGCCCGGTGCACCTCGAAGAACCCCTGCACCTCGTCGACGATGCGGTCGAAGTGGCGGGTCTTGTACCCGGTGGACGACTCGTGGGTGTTGCCGTGCATCGGATCGCACTGCCAGATCACCTGATGACCGGTGGCCTGGACCTTCTCGATGATCGGTGGCAGCAGATCGCGCACTTTGTGGTTGCCCAACCGGGTGACCAGCGTCAGCCGACCCGGCTTGTTCTGCGGGTCAAGACGTTCGACGTATTCGACCGCCAGTTCCGGCGTCATCGTCGGCCCGATCTTCACCCCGATCGGATTCGCGATCACCCCTGCGAAGGCGATATGGGCACCGTCGAGCTGACGGGTCCGCTCCCCGATCCAGACATAGTGCGCCGACAGGTCGTAGAGGCGGGGCTCACCGGAAGCCTCGGAGAGCCGAAGCATGGCCCGCTCGTAATCAAGCACCAGAGCCTCATGGCTGGCGTAGATCTCGGCGGTGTCGAGGTTGCGGTCGTTGACCCCACAGGCCGCCATGAAGCGCATGCCTCGGTCGATCTCACCAGCCAATGCCTCGTATCGGGCCCCGGCCGGCGAGGTGCGGACGAACTCCCGATTCCAGTCGTGCACCAGGTGCAACGACGCCAGACCTGAGGAAGTGAGTGCCCGAACCAGATTCATCGCGGCACTGGCGTTGGCGTAGGCGCGCACCAGCCGCGACGGGTCATGGTCGCGCACGGCCGCGTCGGCGGCGAACCCGTTGATCATGTCGCCGCGATAGGACCGCAGACCCAGCGCGTCGATATCCGACGAGCGCGGCTTGGCGTATTGGCCGGCGATCCGGGCCATCTTGACGACCGGCATGCTAGCGCCGTAGGTCAGCACCACGGCCATCTGCAGCAGGGTGCGGATATTGGCGCGGATGTGCGGTTCGGTGTTGTCGACGAAGGTCTCCGCGCAGTCGCCGCCCTGCAGCAAAAACGCCTCCCCGCGGGCCACCGCGGCAAGCTGGCTCGAGAGCTTCTCGACCTCGGAGGCCACGGTCACCGGGGGCACGCTCTCCAGCACCGTGCGCATCGCCCTAGCCTGCTCGGCATCCCAACTCGGTTGCTGCGCGGCGGGTTTGGCCAGCGCCTCCACCAGCCGGGTACGCAGGTCAACCGGCAACGGCGGCAACGCCGGCAGTTGCTCGATCGGTACGTCGACGGTCCAATTCATCCGCCTATCCTAACCTCGGCGCTTCGGGATTCTCACCACCGCCGACGGTTCCTACCTGCGCCGAATGCTCCCCCGGGGTTCCCGGACCAAGATCGCGGCCGGTAGTCATCAGCTCATGGCGGCGCCGATTATGCCGAGCGTCGACCAGTGCGTCGTGGGTGTCGGACGGGCGCGGCGGCATCCGCGGACTGCCGTGGTCCTCCCACAACTGCCGCAATTCCCGGGTGAACCGCGGGATCTGCGGCGGTAGGCTGGTCATCGGTCCCCATAGCTGGCACAGGGCAACATGGTCGTAAGCACCCACCCAGGCCCACAGTTCAATGGGCTCGGCCTCGATCTCCGGGTCGTCGATGCCGAAGAAGTCCTCGAGGCCCTCCCGAATCTGCCGGCGCGAGCGCCACAACTGCGACGCCGGCGACGGCAGCTTGGGCAGCACATTGGTCCGCACCCAACGGCCCGCCGACTCCGGATCGAACTCGGTCGATATGGCGTAGAACTCGCGACCGTCATCGGCGACGACGCCGATCGAGATCAGGTCGATAAGCCTGCCGTTGTCGATGAACTCGGTGTCGTAGAAGTACCGCATCAGCTGGGTCCCGATCCCGCGACCGCGGGTTGGGCACTCCGCGGTGCCGGCTGATCCGGGGATGCGGCGCGCGCCGGAGGCGGCGCGGCGTGGACCTCGCGGTCGAGTTCGGCGTCCACCTCGGCAGCGGCCGGGAACCGGGGTTCGCCGGCGATCACGTGCTGCAACCAGAGATTGACCTGAACGAACGGCCGGCGCAGGTAGCGCTCACGCTCCAGTGCGCGGTGCATCTTGCGGGGTTCGTCTTGGTAATGCCAACGTGCCCACGGGGCGTGCGGCCGGGACAACCGGATCGCGCCGATGAACAGCAACGGTGTGATGAACATGCCCACCAGTCCGGTCCACAACTTGCCCTTCAGCAGCACGATGACCGCGAGTGCCAGGACGAATACGGCCATCACCACCACCGTCACCCGGGCGAGGACTGAGGTGTCGTCGCGCCAGATGCCGATGTCAAAGAAGGACAGCGGGTTGAATCCCATCACCAGCAGGCCCGCCACCGCGACCGCAGCGAACACCGCGTCGACCGAGGTGCGGCCGTCTTCGGACCAGTAGACGTCCTGCAGATGCAGAATCAGCGCGAACTCGTCGAGCACCAGGGCGGCTCCGATGCCGAATACGATTGCGGCCGCGGTGAACTGGTGGATGGTGCCACCCTGGGCCATCGTCACCATGGCGACGCCGGCGGACAACGACAGGATAACCCCGAACACGGCATGGTGGATGTGCATGCCCCCGCCGCTGCCGCCGTCCTTGGACGAGACGGAGATGTTGTGCGGCTGCCACCATTTGCGCGGACCGGTCCATCCGGCCGTCGCACGGATGTAGCGGGTGATCGTCCGGGTCACGAAGAAGGTCAGGATGAACGCGATCAGGCACCACATCAGCGGCACCCGTCCCGGGGCGATGACGTCGAAGTGCACGGCGGTTGGCACGCCTAGGGAACTTACGCCCAGGCCTTCCCGGGCGCCTCGGCCGGATACTCTGGTGGAGAGATGAGCAGGTGGCGGTGGCCCGACACGGGCAGTAGTGGCGGGCGTGACCCGGCGGACCGCCCGCCGACCGGCCTGTGGCGAGCCGTCGACGCCGTCATCGCGATCGGGATCGGTGTCGCCGTCGGGTATGCCGGCTGGCACCTCTTCCGGCAGCTGCCCTACCTGATCGACACCGACGTCTACCGGATGGGCGGGCAGGCCTGGTTGGCGGGTCGGCCGCTGTACGCCGACGGAGTGGTGTTCGCCACCCAGGGCGGATTGGACCTGCCCTTCACCTATCCCCCACTGGCCGCGATCGTGTTCAGCCCGCTGGCCCTGGTGTCGCTGCGGGTGGCGAGTGTGGTTATCACGACCATCACCTGCGGGCTGCTGGTGGTGTCGATGTGGATCGTTTTGAGCCGCCTACGGGTTCCGGATGCCGTCCGCCCGGGCGTCGGACCGCTGTGGCTGCGTCGCGGTTGGCTTTCGGCCGGTCTGGTCGCGATGTCGATGACGTGGCTCGAGCCTATCCAGGCGAACTTCCACTTCGGCCAGATCAACGTCGTCCTGATGACCCTGGTGATCGCCGACTGCGTACCACTCCGGACGCCGTGGCCCCGCGGCCTGCTGCTGGGTCTCGCCATCGCGCTGAAGCTGACTCCGGCAGTGTTCCTGGTGTATTTCGTGCTACGCCGAGACACCCGTGCGGCGCTGACCGCGGTGGCCTCGTTCGTGGCCGCCACCCTGCTCGGGTTCGCCCTGGCCTGGCGCGACTCCTGGGAGTACTGGACGTCCACCGTGTCCCACACCGATCGGATCGGTACCGCAACCCTGAACACCAACCAGAACGCCGCCGGGGCGTTGGCCAGACTCGGTCTCGACCCGAGCACCCACTTCGTGGCATGGACGATGAGCTGCCTGCTAGTTCTGGCACTGACCGTGTGGGCCGTGCGGCGCGTGCTGGCCGCCGGCGAGTCGACGCTTGCCGTGGTGTGCGTGGCGATGTTCGGCCTTGTCGTCTCGCCGGTGTCCTGGTCACACCACTGGGTGTGGGCGTTGCCGACGGTCATCGTCACCGCGGTACTCGGCTACCGATATCGCAGTGCCGCCCTGGCCGCTGTCAGCACCGCCGGGATCGCGCTGATGGTGTGGACGCCGATCGAACTGCTGCCCGAACACCGCGAGGCCTCTGCGGCGTGGTGGCGCCAGTTGTTCGGTATGTCATATGTCTGGTGGGCGCTGGCGGTGATCACGGTCGCGGGCGTCGCTCTGGCCGGTGCGGGTGTTATCCCGCCGCAGACTCCGGAATCCGCGCCGCCGGCGGACCTGGCACGACGGGGGTAGCCGTGGCGCCGGCCGTCTTGAGCGTCGCAGCATAGATGTCGACGTACTCCTGACCGGACAGGTTCATCAGTTCGTACATGACCTCGTCGATGACGGCCCGTTCGATGAACCGATTGCCGGCCAGGCCGTCGAACCGGGTGAAGTCCATCGGCTTGCCGAACTTCACCGTCACCTGGCCGAACCGCCACATCTTCGATCCCGGCGGGTTGACGACGTCGGTGCCGATCATCGCAACCGGGATCACCGGAACGCCGGTCTCCAGCGCAAGCCGAGCCAGGCCGATCTTGCCCTTGTAGAGCCGCCCGTCCGGCGAACGGGTGCCTTCCGGGTACATGCCGAGGAGCTTGCCCTCCGACAACAGCCGCTGGGCGGTGTCCAGGGCAGCCTGGGCGGCGTCCGCGCTGGTCCGGTCGATCGGCACCTGGCCGGCGACACCGAAGAACCAGCGCTTGAAGGCCCCCTTCAGTCCGGTGTCGGTGAAGTACTCCGATTTGGCCAGGAAGGTGATCCGGCGACTGACGACGAGGGGCAGGTAGAAACTGTCCACCACCGCGAGGTGGTTACTGGCCAGAATCGCCGCGCCGGACCGCGGAACGTATTCCAACCCTTCGACTTTCGGCCGACCCAGGAACGAGAGCGGGGGACCCATGAAGATGTACTTGAAAAGCCAGTACCACATTAGGACCTCCCTCGCCGGCGCACGCGTGGGCGTTGCTCGGGTCTGACTCTACCGAGCCATTGCCACCGGAACCACTCCAGCCGCGCTGTTCACGGCCAATCCACAGGCGCCGGCGATCACTCGTCGGCGGTGACCGTCTCGACGATAATCGGGATATCGTGGTAGCGGCTATCGGACCCCGCCGGGTCACCGGTACTGTCGGCGCCCGTCGGGGTAGCCGTGCTGTCGGCACCGGTGTCCGGGTCGTCCGGCGTCGGCTTCGCCGCAGCCGACTGGTCAGCGGTCATTGCCCGGATCACCGTCAGCAGCGCCACGCTGTTATCGGCGATGACGGTCAGCAGCGGGTGCTGCTCGCCGTTGACGAGTGCGGCCAGCGCGCACACCGGACACCACACCTGCTGACAGCGACCGGGGCCGCGGAGCGCGTCGGTGGCCATCGCCGCGGCCGCTCGGACCGCCGGGTCCAGCCGGTCCAGGATCAACTGAGCCAGCTGCCGCAGTTCGGGCCCGATATCGGGGTGCGGGTTGCTCATGCCGGCCACACCTGCGGATTGGGCCGGAATCTCACGGTCAACTCACTGCCTCGCATCGTCGCACCGGTCACCAGGCAGCGGCGTAGCACCGGCGTCAGCCGCACCCGGCGTCGCAGATCGGCGGCACCGATGATCAGGTCGTCGCCGGCCCGGCCGAGCCGCAATGCGCCGCCGTCGAGTTGCGGCAGTTCAAGCCGCATGCGGTAGACGGCATCAAGGCCCGAACCCGACTCGCGATCGACCACCGGCCGCAGCGGTGCGGGCGGCGCCGAGCCGTCCCGTCGCCGCGCCTCGTCGAGCAGTTGACCCAGCGCCTTCGGGCCGATGGGTTCACCGGCCAGGTGAGGCGTCAACACCAGCCGCAACGCGCCGATCGTCTCGGCGAGTTCGTCCAATACCGATTTCTGCTCGGCGATTCGAGCGGCGTACCAGTCGAAGGCCGGATGGTCCGGGAGGTTGCGGTACTCATACGAATCATCTTGGAAGAGAACCTGATTGACGATTAACTCATCGACCCGCACACCCATCAGTGCCAGCGAGCCGAGCGTTCGGACGGCTTCGGCGGCCACCACACGCTCAGGCGTCAGCACCAGGTGTGCGCTCACCCGATCACCGTCAGTGATCAGATCCGACAGCGACTCCATGCCGGCGCTGACAGTCTCAATCATGGCAATCATGGCTGCGGTCCGCGCATCGTCGATCGCGACGCTGAGTCGACGGTGCCG
>Ga0114960_10003412_pt1 | contig 12164 bp, 11 predicted proteins | sample C_130625_MF_Meta_FD_92637 | JGI IMG/M metagenome (GOLD analysis project Ga0114960, IMG submission 92637) | Freshwater microbial communities from Lake Croche, Canada to study carbon cycling - C_130625_MF_MetaG | ecosystem: Environmental > Aquatic > Freshwater > Lake | place: Lake Croche, Canada... | reverse complement strand
ATGATTTCACCATTAGGCAATACCACTTCTAAATTGAGCACATAATCCTTGGTAACACCATATTTTACGGCACGAGCCCCACCTGAATTTTCAGCCACGTTACCTCCTATCCAACAACTGCCTTGGCTACTAGGATCTACGGGATAGAACAATCCTTTTTCGGCAACAGCTTCGCGCAAAACTTGAGTGATTACGGCCGGTTCGACCATTACTTGAAGATTTTGTTCGTCGATTTCTAAGATTTTATTCAAACGTTCCATTGATAAACCAATGCCTTGATAAATAGACAAAGCGCCGCCACTCAGACCCGTTCTAGCTCCGATAGGCGTAGTTGGAATTTTATATTCATTGGCTACTTTTAGAATTTCTGAAATTTCATGAGCATTGGCTGGTTTTACCACAACACTTGGTGGAAAAACGTAATCTTCGGTTTCGTCGTGACCGAAGTGATTTCGTGTTTCTTGATCCGTAAAAATATAAGATTCTCCAACAATAGTTTTAAGTGCTAATAGTATTTCAAGTGATAAAGACATTTTATTATTGTTTTAAATTTATTACTTTTACAAAAAGCAATTCTATTGAGTAAAAGTATAAAAAAATCGTCACTTTCAGAAATCCTTGGCGTGGAACAACCTAAAACGTTGAGCATTGTTGTGGCAGGACAAATTAAGCAATCCCGAAGAAAACAACCTACGGTAGAAGAATTATTTGCAAAAATTTTGAAAGGAGATACAACCACTTTAAGTCGTGCCATTACTTTAGTGGAAAGCGCCAATCCTGAACATTTAGAAAAAGCCAATGCTATTATTCAAGCGTGTTTGCCACATGCTAATAAATCAATTCGTATAGGAATTACTGGTGTTCCTGGTGTTGGCAAAAGTACGTTTATTGAAGTTTTTGGAACACATTTAACCGGTTTAGGAAAAAAAGTAGCCGTTTTGGCTGTTGACCCAAGTAGTACCATTTCTCATGGCAGTATTTTGGGCGACAAAACCAGAATGGAAGAATTGGTCAAAGATGAAAATGCTTTTATTCGTCCGAGTGCTTCGGGAGAAACCCTTGGTGGTGTGGCACGAAAAACTCGGGAAACCATTATTTTGTGTGAAGCTGCTGGTTTTGATACGATTATTATTGAAACGGTAGGTGTGGGTCAAAGCGAAACTGCAGTGCACAGCATGGTGGATTTCTTTTTGTTATTGAAAATTTCGGGAGCTGGAGATGAATTGCAAGGAATTAAACGAGGCATCATGGAAATGGCTGATGCGATTGTGATTAACAAAGCTGATGGCGATAACATTAATAAAGCGAAATTAGCAAAAACCGAATTCAACAGAGCATTGCATTTGTTCCCTGCTAAAAAATCAGGTTGGATTCCGACAGCAACTACATGCAGCTCCTATACTAAAGTGGGAATTCCAGGAGTTTGGAATACTATTTCAGCTTATTTTGAATTGGTCAAAGGCAATCAGTATTTTGAAGCAAAGCGAAAAGAACAAAGCCAATTTTGGATGATGGAAACGATTAATGAACAATTAAAATCAAATTTTTATAACCATCCCGAAATTATTAAACTTTTGGAAACAAACAAAAAAGCCGTGCAAAATGATGAAATTTCACCATTTGCGGCGGCTATGATTTTGTTGAAAAAGTATTCTAAATAGTTCTTTACTCTTCGTAACCTGAAACTTCTTTGTCATAAAATTCTCCGGCAAGTGTGATTAAATGTTCCATTTCCGATTCTAATTCGGTTTCGTCTTCCCCATCTAGGTCTTCAAGAAATTCGACTTCGTCATCTTTTAGATTGATAATAAAACGAGGAAAATCAAGGTGAATTACAAATATATCATCAGGAAAATCGGAGTTGTCTGCTAAAACAAATTTTGGTAGTTGCATGTTGTATTGATTTAGTTATATGTCAATTTGATTATTTGAACAAATTAAATAACAAATTACCGAATAAACTTTTAAAAAAACTATTTATCAGACAAAATTACGGGTGCGCTTCCTTTGCCCATAAAAATAATCTTGGCATTATTGGAAGTGGCAATTTCTTTTTGAGCTTTAATTTGTTCGTATTGTAATTGTTTATCGGTTAAACCCGTTGAAATAATTCTTTGATAATCTGCAATACCTTGCGCTTCTACTCGTTTACGTTCGGCTTCTTGTTTTTCTTTTTGTAAAACGAAAGTCATTTTTTGCGCATCTTGTTCGGCATTAATTTTACTTTCAATAGTAGCTTTTACAGAAGCCGGAAGGTTGATGTTTCGGATTAAAAGTTGCTCTAAAACCAAGCCTCTTTTTTTGAAATCAACTTCAATTGTTTTGAAAATTCTTTGTTGGAATTCGTTTCTTTTGGTAGAATATAAAGCTACCGCATCATAATAAACAGCATTGTCACGAATACGGGTACGTGTTACGGGACGCACTATTTTATCCGTATAATTTTCGCCAATTCCTTTCAGAATTTTTGGCGCATCTTGCGGTACAATTCGGTATAAAACGGTTAAATCAATTACTACTTCCAATCCGTCGTTGGATAATACTCGAATGGCATCATCTCCTTCTTGTGCTCCTTCGCCGTGGATGGCCGACATAGTGTAATTTTGTGTTTGTATATCGAAAACGGTAATGTCCAAAAGCGGATTCACCATATGCAAACCACTTTCTAAAACATCAGGTTCTACATTTCCGTAGAGTGATTTCACACCAACTTTCCCAGCATCTATTTGTTTGAACATAGAGGATATTAACCCAAGCGCAATAACTAAAAACCCAATGATTCGAGCTGTTCCAGAGAATTTTGAAAAAGGATTGGTATTGTCTTTTAAAGAAAAACCAACAATAACAAGAACCACTCCAATAATAATTAATAGTATCATTTTTTTTACATATTTAATTGTACACTAGTTATACGTAAAAGAACTACATTAGTTACAGAAATTTCTTAAAATTATTTTTAGTGGTTTTCTTTAATTAATTTTTTAGTCAAATAATGAAATCTAATAAATAGAAAAAGTGCAGCAGCAGTCAATCCTGCAAGTAATCCTATCCAAACTCCTACTGCTTTCAAATTAGTATATTCGCCCAGATAATATGATATTGGAAATCCAATTACCCAATAAGCAACAAATGTAATATACATTGGAATTTTAACATCTTGTAATCCACGTAATGCCCCCAATACAACCACTTGAATACCGTCTGAAATTTGAAAGATTGCGGCTACTAAAAGTAATTTTGCCGCAATAGTAACCACCTCTTGATTGTCTAAAAATTGAGACGAATCATTCATGTCTAAAAATAATGGTGGTACAATTTGATGAACTATTACGAATAGCAAAGCGAAAACAATTTCAATTGAAATGGCTAATAGAAAAATGGAACGAGCAATAATAACTAAATTCTTGTAATCTTGTAATCCCTTTTGGTTGCTTACTCGAATCATTGAAACAACACTTAATCCCATGGCAAACATAAAGGTCATCGAAGCCAAACTTAAAGCTATTTGATTGGCTGCCTGACTTGTTTTTCCGATGTTTCCACACAGCCAAATTCCGGCTGTAAATAAAACCACTTCAAACAGCATTTGCAATGCCGAAGGAACGCCTAAATTAACAATCTTACTAATCGTTTCTTTTTTAATTTCATTAAAACTAAAATTATGGAAGTATTGTTTTAATCGTTCTTGTTTTGATAAAATAATATGCATAAAAACCAGCATTGCAATTCTAGAAATTACAGTTCCCAATGCCGCGCCAATGATTCCCATTTTAGGAAAAATCCATATACCATATATCAAACAATAATTGATAATTACGTGAAGAATATTGGCCATAACTATAGCATACATGGAGTATTTTGTCATGGAAAGTCCGTCGGCAAATTGCTTATAACCTTGATAGATTATAAGTGGAACCAATGAAAAACCAACCCAATCCAAATAAGGTTTAGCTAATACAATAACCTCTTTAGGTTGGTGCAATAATTCCATTAATGGTTTTCCTAAAACGATGATACCAAAAAGTGCAAAACCAAGAATAATACATAAAAACAATCCGTTATGAAACGCTAAACGAATTTTGTTCGTATTATTTTCAGCATCTGCTTCCCCTACAATTGGAGTAATAGCGGTAGAAAAACCAATTCCGATCGACAGCGCAATAAAAATCATACTATTGCCCAAAGAAACTGCCGCCAATTCGGTAGAGCCCAGTTTTCCGACCATAATGTTATCAACAATACCTATTAAAGTATGACCCAACATACCAAGAATAACTGGATAAGCTAATCGTAAGTTATAAGAGAACTCTTTAGTGTATTGTGATAAATTCATTTTCATCAAATTATTTGCAAAAATAGCTTATTAAACTTAAAAATCTATTTTCATCGAGTTTGTTGAAGCCAAATTTATTAAACCCAATATATAAAACTTTTATTTGATTAATATTCTCTATTTTTCAATATCTCTTAAACTTTCCATTTTCTTGTGTGCCAAAAATCCTTTGATATCTTCAAAATGTTCTTTCACTCGTTTGTTACCAAATTCGAAGACTTTAGTTGCCAATCCGTCAAGGAAATCCCTATCGTGAGAAACTAAAATCAAAGTTCCATCAAAATCACGTAAAGCATCTTTTATGATGTCTTTAGTCTTCATATCCAAGTGATTGGATGGTTCGTCTAAAATCAATAAATTAACTGGTTCCAACAATAATTTAATCATGGCCAAACGGGTTTTTTCACCCCCAGAAAGTACTTTTACTTTTTTAGTTGTGTCATCACCATGAAACATAAAGGCACCCAAAATATTTTTTATCTGAGTTCTAACTTCTCCAACGGCTATATTATCTATAGTTTCAAAAATAGTAGCATTTTCATCTAATAATGCTGCTTGGTTTTGAGCAAAATAACCGATTTGAGCATTATGACCCACTTCAACTGAACCGCTATTGATTTCAATTTCTTTCATAATAGCTTTAATCATGGTTGATTTTCCTTCACCATTTTTCCCTACAAAAGCTACTTTATCACCACGTTCAATTACAATATTGGCATCTTTAAAAATCAAATGATTTCCATACGATTTTTCTAAATCTTTAACAATTACGGGGTATTGTCCGGAGCGAATCGATGCTGGAAACTTTAATTTTAAAGCCGAATTATCGATTTCATCAACTTCAATAGGAACTATTTTTTCTAACATTCTAACACGCGATTGTACCGCATCGGTTTTAGAAAATGTACCTCGAAATCGATCAATAAATGCCTGATTATCTGCTATATATTTTTGTTGTTCGTCGTAAGCTTTTTGCTGATGAACTCTTCGGTCTTTTCGCAATTCTAGATAGTGGGAATACTTGGCTTTGTAGTCATAAATTCTTCCCATAGTAACCTCTATAGTTCTATTGGTGATATTATCAACAAACGTTCTATCGTGAGAAATTACCATTACGGCTTTTGCCTGATTGATTAAAAAATCCTCCAACCACTCAATACTATCCATATCGAGATGATTGGTTGGCTCATCCAGTAAAATTAAATCGGGTTTGGTCAATAATATTTTGGCTAATTCAATTCGCATTCTCCAACCTCCTGAAAATTCTTTGGTTGGTCGATTGAAATCTTCACGTTCAAAACCAAGTCCTTTAAGAATTTTTTCCACCTCAGCTTCATAATTAACTTCTTCTATAGAATAATATTTTTCAGACAATTCCGAAACTTTTTCAATCAATTTCATATAATCGTCACTTTCATAATCGGTTCGTATAGTCAATTGTTCGTTGATAGCGTCGATTTCTTTTTTCATATTCAAAATCGTAGCAAAAGCTTTGGAAGTTTCTTCTAGAACGGTGCAATTGTCTTCAGTCAACAAATGCTGTGGTAAATAAGCAACAACTGCATCACTTGGAGTAGAAATAGAACCACGAGTAGGTTTACTTGCTCCCGCAACAATTTTTAGTAGGGTAGATTTTCCTGCGCCATTTTTACCCATTAGGGCAATTTTATCGGTTTCATTGATAGCAAAAGTTACTTCACTAAAAAGAGTAGTGCCACCAAATTCAACAGCAATATCGTTAACTGTAATCATGTTTTTAAAGTTGGAAGTTCGAAGACAAAAGCTTCTTTCGCCTTTTTTTTTAAGGGGCAAAGATAGATTAATTAGATAATTTTGAATAGACTTTAGTCTGTAAAATTCATATAACTATCATTTTTTTTAAGTAAAAAAACTAAAAAAAGGAATAGCATAATATTCTATTTAACAAATTGCAAAACAAAAAATAATTTTACAAACTCAATCGAAACTCTTCAATTACAGGATTGGCTTTACCAAAATCGGTTTCTTGAATAAACAATTCTACCGCTTTTGCAGTTTGAATACTTGGCAATACATTAGCTTGATTGTTATTTCTCATTACTACACTGATGTTTGATTCTTCCAACCTTTCTTTCAAAGTTACTGCTAAAATTTCTTCTCCTGAAAATATTTTGATTAAGCCCATTTTAAATTGTTGTATAATGTATTATTGTAAATTGTATTGTTGTAAGAGCATTTTAACTTTAGTTTATGCTAAGTGTTGACGAAGTAATCGGTTTTAACTGATTACTAATTACTGAACACAGATAACTACTCCTATTCTTCCATTTCGAAAAAAAACGGTTCAATCATAATTTTTTCAGCCAAACTTTCAACTCTTTCAGTAATTTCTGTACAAAAGAAAATACGTTGCGTTTTTTCAACACTAGCCGAAAGTCTTAAAATTGTAGCATCCAATCGGTTTCTAAAAAGAACATCTGCATCATCTACTACAAACATTTTTATAGTATTTATATTAAATCCTGCCGAAGAAAAAAGTGTATTTATTCGGTTTGGAGTACCAATAAGAATGTCCAATCCCAATGAAATTATATTTTTATCATAATCGATATCGCCTTTGTCATGCGACCCAAAAATACTTAAATCGGTGTAATTGCCATATTTTAAAAACAGTTCTTCCATTTCGAGTACTTTCTCTTTGTTTTCAACAATAATTAAAGCTCGAGTACTTTCATCTTTAGTTTTTTCTAATCGTTGTATCACATTCAGAACAATAGTTGTAGTTTTTCCTGTTCCTTTAGGTGATTGAATTACAGCATCGACACCACTTTTAATCGTTGAAAAGGTATCTTGCTGCATTTCATTGGCTTCAATTAATTGGTTTTCGATTAAAGCCTGTTGCAGGTTTGGGTTTATTTTTTTTAATTGCATTTTTTATATTTCACAGAGTTTCAAGGGTAAAGAGAATCATAGCGTTTTTTTAACCCTTTAGTTTCTAAGTATACTTTGTATAAGTCATTATTTGCTTGCGAACAACTTCACATCCAATTCAGAAATTTCGGCTCCTCCTAATATAATCAAGCGTTCTACTACATTTCTTAATTCGCGAATATTACCAGTCCAATCGTATTCTTGTAATAACTTAATAGCTGCTTTTGAAAATAATTTAGGCGAATTCCCTTGTTCTTCGGCAATTTTGGATGCAAAATATTTTATCAACAAAGGTATATCATCTCGTCGGTCATTCAAAGCCGGAACTTTAATTAATATTACGGCCAATCTGTGGTACAAATCCTCACGAAAACGTCCCTCTTCAATTTCTTTTTTCAAGTCTTTATTGGTTGCTGCAACCACACGCACATTGACTTTTATGTCTTTATCGGCACCGACTCTTTGAATCAAACTTTCTTGAAGAGCACGTAATACCTTGGCTTGAGCCGCCAAACTCATATCGCCAATTTCATCGAGAAAAATAGTTCCGCCATCAGCAGCTTCAAATTTACCAGCACGGTCTTTAACAGCCGATGTAAAAGCTCCTTTTACATGACCAAACAATTCACTTTCAATTAATTCGGAGGGAATTGCAGCACAATTGACTTCAATTATTGGAGCATTGGCTCGCTCGCTTTTTTCGTGTAATTGATGAGCAACAAGTTCTTTTCCAGTTCCGTTTGGACCCGTTATTAATACACGAGCATCCGTTTGAGCGACTTTCTCGATCATTTGCTTAATGTGATTAATAGGTTCTGAATTTCCTATCATCTCATAATTCTTACTGACTTTTTTCTTCAGAATTTTATTTTCAACTACCAGCTGTTTCTTGTCTAAAGCATTACGGACAGTGTTCAAAAGTCGGTTTAAATCGGGTGGTTTTGAAATATAATCAAAAGCACCCAAGCGCATCGTATTGATAGCTGTTTCCATATCACCGTGCCCCGATATCATTACAATTGGAATTTCAGGCTTAATTTTCTTAACCGCTTCTAGAAGTTCTTCGCCATCCATTTTTGGCATTTTAATATCGCACAATACTAAATCATAATCGGTGGCTTTAATTTTTTCAAATCCTTGAGCACCGTCTTCCGCTTCATCAACTATATAAGTATCATTTTCTTCAGAGAGTATTTTAGTCAATACTCTTCGGATGGATGCTTCGTCTTCTATGATTAGTATTTTGGACATTTCTGTGGTTGAATGTTATTAGGTTGTATGTAGTGTGTGGTCTATGTTGTAACTTTACAAAAATACAAATGGTTTTTTAATAAAGCCGCTATAAAATGAAAATTGTATAAATAGTTTTGCTCAGAATAATTGGATAAAGATGGGGCTTTTATCAACCGGGTGATTCATAAAAAAACCACATTGTTTAGATGTGGCTTGAGTTTTAATTTAATTGAGGGCACGGATTGAAAATCCAAGCTGTCTGGGTGGGAGGTTGATTGGAAGTTATTGCTTTATCAATTTCTTGACAAGCGTATCGGTATCAGTTTTTAATTTGATAAAATAAACCCCTGAAGACAACTCTTTTGTTTCGATTCTAGAATTACTTAAATTAATTTTTTCTGATTTACACATTATACCGATTTCATTATAAATCGATAGTTCCACATCCCTAGAATAATCATTAGCTAATTGAATATTTAAATAATCATTGGAAGGATTTGGATAAATACTAAAATCAAATTTTTCAAAATTGGTATTGGAGAGTTGAACGCTACTGTAAATAGCTTGCGTATTATATTCTGAATTGATAATTAATTTCTTTGGTCCTCCTGGTATTTCAGAAATAGCATAATTAAAATTACTAATTGTAGCTGGATTTCCATTCAAGTGGTTTAGAAATGGAAAATATTTACCATTTTCATATGCATCGGCTGAAGGATTGGTACACCAACACAAACAATACATATAATTTGTTACCGAAAAATTTGTTGTATTATTTTCAAAAGTGACATTGGCAGATAAATTTAAACAAGCATGCGCATTGAGTATTTGAGGGTCAAAACTAATTCCCATGTCGTTAGTTGGCGGAAAATTATTTACGCCATTGTCAATAACATTGGTTAGGTACCAGTAATTAACAAAAATTCGAGGATCTTGCGAAAAGCAAAAGTTTGAAAGAGCTAATAAAATTATTAGACATATTTTTTTCATGATTTTTTGATTGATTTTCAAATCGTTAACTTTTCAAACGTACAAAATTATTTTATATAACCCTGATGCAAAGAAAAATTCTCGCTTGCGAGATTCAGAAAAGTATCAGGAATTACCATTGCCGATAAAGTCTAAAACATTCGCTTCAAATATTTAATACTTAAGCCACTTATAGAGTTCTTTCCAGGTTGGTTTTTTGCCGTACATTAAGATTCCGACACGGTAAATTTTAGAAGCAAACCAAACCACTCCAAGAAACGTACCAAATAAAAATGTTATAGAAAGTAAAATTTGCCATAGCGGCACTCCAAAAGGAATTCGCATCATCATTACGATGGGTGAAGTCAATGGAATCATTGAAAATACGGTTGCAATAGTACCATGGGGATCATTCATTACAGTGAAAAAACCAATATAAACCCCCAAAATTAATGGCAATATAATAGGCAATAGAAATTGTTGTGAATCGGTTTCATTATCAACGGCAGCACCAATCGAAGCATAAAATGAACTGTATAAAAAGTAACCCCCAATGAAATAAATGATAAATGAAATTAAGATTGTTGCAATTGGAAGATTCCATAATTCTTTAATATACATTGGAATTTCGCTTCCCAGTCCTTTTTGAGCCATCTGAATGGCTTGTTGCGTTTGAACTCCAGAATTGGCACCCATTTGAACTCCAAAAACAGAAGACAAAATAAACATAGCCGACATTCCGAGAATTGCCCAAATTAAGAATTGAAGGATTCCTGCTAATGACGTTCCGATAATTTTCCCCATCATCAATTGAAAAGGTTTCACTGATGAAATAATGACTTCAATAATTCGAGAGGTTTTTTCTTCAATGACACTGCGCATTACCATATTTCCATAAATAATAATGAACATCATTATCAGATAACCAAAAACACCTCCAATTCCGATCTTGATTTCATTAAGTCCTTTCAGAGCTGTTTCTCCTGACGCTTTTTCAAGATGTATTGCTATATTTGCTTTAGCATTATTAATTTTTAAAGTATCTAAACCTACTTTTTGAAAATTTTCTGCGGTTATTTTTTTGGCAATTACGTCTTCTAAACCTTCAACAAAAATAACGCCCGGACTATCATTTGAAATGTATTGTATCTTTTTTTGAAGAGTACTATTATTGGTGTCATTTGGAATAACTAACAATCCTTCATAGCTTTCACTTACAATGCTGTCTTTCAAAATTTTTAAATCAACTTTCGAAAAATCAACATAGTTGAATTCTTCATCGCTTTTAAATTCATTGACAAATCGACCGGTTTCATCGTGAATAGCAATCGTTTTTAAATCGGCTTTCATTTGACTTAAATATCCCACAAAAACACCAATTCCAACAAACAATAACGGACTTAAAAACGTCATTACGATAAATGATTTATTGCGGACTTTGGCAATAAATTCTCTTCTTATTATTAGTGCTAATTTGCTCATTTAAAAAGTTTAGTAGTTTGATGAGTTTAGTAGTTTGAGTTTGCTACTCGGTTACTGTTTTAATAAAAATATCATTTACACTTGGAATTTTTTCCATAAAATGCGTTAATTGTCCTCTAGAAATTAAAATATTCAATAATTCATTTGGGGTTGAAGATCCTAAATTGATTTCTAATTTCAATTCGTCGTTTAATGATTTGAAATGAGTTGGAGAAATTGTGAATTTTTGAGATAAATCATGCAACAATCCTTCCACATTTTCACTCAAAATTCCAACTTCATAACTATTTGTTCTAAACTGCTTTTTAACATCGGTCAATTTTCCTTCAATTAATTTATTGGATTTATGAATTAAAGCAATATAATCGCACATTTCTTCCACACTTTCCATTCGGTGCGTAGAAAAAATTACCGAAGTTCCTTGTTTATTTAGCTCAATGATTTCGTCTTTAACTAGATTGGCGTTAACTGGATCAAATCCTGAAAAAGGTTCGTCAAGAATTAATAATTTAGGTTTGTGTAAAACAGTTACTACAAACTGAATTTTTTGTGCCATTCCTTTAGAAAGTTCTTCGATTTTTTTGTTCCACCAACCCTGAATTTCTAATTTATCAAACCAATAATTCAATTGAATTTTTGCATCATTTTTGGACAATCCTTTAAGTTGGGCTAAATACAAACATTGCTCACCAACTTTCATTGATTTGTACAACCCGCGTTCTTCGGGCATATATCCAATATACATTACATCTTCAGGTTTTAGAATGGCGCCATCAAGAATTATTTCACCACTATCGGGAAGAGTAATTTGATTTATGATTCTAATTAAAGATGTTTTTCCTGCTCCATTAGGGCCTAATAACCCATATATACTTCCTTTCGGAACTGAAAGAGAAACTTGGTTTAATGCTGTATAATCTCCATATTTCTTGTCAACTTTATTTACTTCAAGTATGTTACTCATAAATTATTAATTTGAATATCAAAAATCAATTGCAATCTCAATTAAAAATTATTAATCTAAATCATAATATTAAAAGTGCAGTTAATTTTAAAATTATAATTGATATTGTCGTTGTAAAAGTACTGAATTTGTATAGAAATGAATAGTTTTGTTACAAAAAACCCATCCTTATTTTGACATAAGGATGGGAAAAATTTTATAAAAAAAATAAATTACCTGTTTCCAAGTAAAATTCAAATGTAATTAAAATTTAGAACTACGAAAACATATCTT
>Ga0114960_10003410_pt1 | contig 12167 bp, 9 predicted proteins | sample C_130625_MF_Meta_FD_92637 | JGI IMG/M metagenome (GOLD analysis project Ga0114960, IMG submission 92637) | Freshwater microbial communities from Lake Croche, Canada to study carbon cycling - C_130625_MF_MetaG | ecosystem: Environmental > Aquatic > Freshwater > Lake | place: Lake Croche, Canada... | reverse complement strand
CCAAATGGGTAATTCATTCCATTATTTTGCGTCGGCACTTTTCCTTCGATTAATCCGCAAAATATAAACATATTCCCGATAAATAATGTCGGCTGCATCGTATTGTGCGAGTTTGATCCACCCGTCGCATTTATTGATATTCCTTTTACTCGGCTAAGAACTTTTATTATACTCATTCATCGTTAACGACTTCACATACTTTGACAGTGCATTGCTTATATGAGCACTTTGTATACCTTTCATACCCAAAATACGGTAACAAAATACACAATCCTCTCGAACCTCGTATTCTTTTTCTTCTGCAAATGGGCTGTATTCATATATTTCTCTCCTTACGCTTACTTGACTATGGTGAATAGAAGCGTTATCATATATGATTAAACATCCAGACGGAGCCTGGCGGAGCATATTTCGACGAATAGTAAACGACTCAATCCTTTTATAAGGTAGTAATACTTCTTCATCCATATAAAAACTGTGTAGTACAATATCACATGGTTCACTAAATGCAACCATTATTCCTTCGATTCTCTGTGGATGCATATTATCGTCTGCATCAAAAAAGGAGATGTAATCGGTCGTCAATCTCCTTGCTGCGATATTGCGATTTTCTGCCGCATTTTTACGTTCTGTACATGTTGAAACAATTATAGCAAATCCGTAGTTTCTTAGTAATGGAAATTCATCTGGCTTAGTTGAGGAACAACTAATTGATACCACATCAGGTTTTCTCGTCTGAGCATTAATAGAATCAAGACATTCTATTAGTTTTTGTATATGCCCATTATAACAGGGAATAGCTATACCTATAGTTCTCCCTCTAGGCAATGTAACTGGATATTTTATTGCACAGTAATCATACCACTGTGTACAAGAACGATTTAGTTCACACCATTCAAATAAATATTTTCCGTTTCTTGCAAAGGTTGGGAAGGGCGTCCATACACGACGGGAAAAATGAAAATACACGTTCATCACCCCCATTTCATTTGTTCTCCACAGAGGATATTCGTTCATGATAGCAATCATTTCATTCTTAGACGTATCATTAATAAGAGATGTATCATAAATATACATGCAATTCAGAAAATACGTATCAGTAAGAATGTTATCATATTTAGAGACAAGCCTCTCTAATGCAGATGGATTCTTTGTCAGTTCAAGTTGACAGTTGAATCGTTTAGTATCGTCGTTCCAACAATCATTTTGTGCTAGAAACTTCCCCCTCCACTCTAGCTCTAAGAACATGGATATCCCGTCGAGGAAACGAAGTCCAGCGTCTACAAAGACTACACGCTCCCACTTACAAAAGTATTGATCAAATGTATGCAATTTTTCCCATTGTACACATTTGGTATATTCCCTTTGATCCAGAGTAGGAATAGACAAGGGGTGTTCTTTAAAGTAATTAACAAGTGACTCTGTGGGAATATATGGAAAGCTTACCCCTTGTATTTTATATGTATCTCTGAGTTCATTTGACAAGGTAAACCCTACTGTAATTAAGACAATATCTCCAGTCCATTGTCCAATTCCACGGACATCTTTAATCGTTTGTATTGCCCTATCTAAATATTGTTCATTGCATAACGTGACAACTACCGTTGACATATGGTTGTATATTCGTTAATCTCTTTAATCCGCGCGTCTTGATCGTCTTTTCTTAGTAACTTTCCTGACTTTTCCTCGTCTAGTCTTTGTTGGCTTAGATTTTTTTGGATTAGATATTGGGAGATTATATGCTACCTTTTGTCGTTTTGTCCTTCTACCGTTCTCGCCCTCGCTGTTGGAATTGTTATATGCTTGAATTCTAACAGTATTTCTTCCACGTTTAGATGGGTTAAGAGGGGTTGAAACAGGCGGCCAAAGTATTGTTGAATCATTACCCTTCATAACTCTATCTTTATATATTGCTTGTAGAGTATGATATGCTTCCTCTTCACTCGGGTTTCTGTTATACCTTTGAAAAAAATATATCTGAGTATAACGTTTTATATCATCGCATACTCCTTGTAGGAATACCCTGATAGCCTCTGTTCTATTGCGTATCCAGTTTACTTTACATTCATTAATTACGGCTGGCGTTATATCATCTACCCTAGCTTTTAATGCGAAATAATGAACAAGATTGCTAAATCTATAATTTTTCTCGCCTTGAGTATAAATAACAAAACAGCTTGATTCATCAAACCATCTATTAACCTTTCCTTCTCTTTTAATACCATCCCACATAGCGCTAAGTAACCATTGTATATTATGATCATGTGGTTTCGGAAATGATTCAGTAGGCCATGTTACTAGTCTTAATGCATTTTTCACCTCATTGCACCAAAAATGAGAATACGTTAATCCTTTTTTTAAGAATTGTATTGCTTCTGCTTTATCCTTTTTAGGATACTTAGATAAAAAGGTTTTTGTAGGGAGTCCTATTAATGCATTGCCAGCAGCAATTGGCAACGTATGTTCTGGAGAAACTTGTCCATGTACCCGCTTAACCATAAAGGTGTCCTGCATAAGTGTAGTTTTTGTCAACATTGGAAATCCACATAGCCAGCATTTACAATCATCTAATTCGCCAATAGCTTCGGGTGTCATAGGGGTAGTGGGACAATGTAAAAATCTCATCATTGAAAAATCACTTCCATATTCAGTAATTTGTGCACGAGATAATAGAGATGCTGTTGCAATTAGCTTTTTTCTAGTTAATCCTAGTTCGGTTAATGCTGAGTTAGACGATTCGGCAGAAGAAGTAGATTCTTTATTTGCTATATTTTCTACATGTACTGGAACAGTGTCTTCTGGTATTAATTGATTTATTTTCTCGATCTTTTGTTTTTTTAACAAATCCCTTTGACGTGCCGCATTAATTCTTGCTTGTTTATTAGATTCATTCCTTTCCTTTAGGATTTCTTTTTGTATTCGTTTCTCTTCGAGTTCTGCAAGTATCTGTTCCACTTTTCCACTACGACGACGAGTTCTCTTATCTCTCTCTGCTCGTATAAAGTCTAATTTAATTTGAGGCGATTTCGGTGATTGAGCTAATTGTGGTGATTGAGGTGATTGTGGTGATTGTGGTGATTGAGGTGATTGTGGTATAGTAATTGTTGTATATGAATATTGTTTTGGATATGATTCTGGTTCTGGATATTTTATACCTGTTGTATCGCCTGTAGTCTCCAACGAATCTTCCTCGTCTAGAGTCTCCAGTAAATCTTCCTCGCCTGGAGTCTCCAGTAAATCTTCCTCGCCTGGAGTCTCCAACGAATCTTCCTCTTCTGTTAACTTCTTTACAGCTTCTTTCTCTTGTGATAATGTTTCGTTTAATAAATATTCACTCAATCCTACATCAAACATATCATCCTCAGTATCCTCAGTAGCCTGAACCAAAACTGTATCAGGAATAACAACGGGAAAAATACTACCCAAGGGGGCTTTATCCTCCATTATACCAATCAATACTTCAGTAACATCTACCTCTGGTGCTTGGTGTCTATCTGGAGAATAAGGAGAACCAAGAGGAGAATTTATGCCAATTTCTGGATAGGGTGTATTCGATAAAGGATTATTCCGTCTCCTAGGCGTAACAAAGCCATGGGTAGGGCTATTCATCGATGACGATGGTGACCCTACTGCTAGTGAATCATTTGACCCATTCATACTACATAGACTTCAGAAAAGTCGCGGATTTCCTTGTAGTTAATTTCCCTATACCACACAAGAAATGTCAATATGTCTTACGATGATCGTAAAAGACGAGGGGCATATCATTCGCGATACGCTGGCACATCTTCTTACCTATATACGCTTCGATTCCTGGTGTATATGTGATACCGGATCGACAGACAATACTATTGCAGAAATAGAGGATTTTTTTGCAAAGGAGGGCATTCCGGGGTCAATACATCGGCATGAATGGAAAGATTTCGCTCACAATCGCACACTCGCATTTGAACTAGCATATAATACATCAGACTATGCCTTTGTCTGGGATGCTGACGATGAAATCGTAGGTAAGTTTACTCTCCCCCCTCTGACAAAAGACTGGTACCGATTTACCTTTGGTGCACGAGGATCAACCCAATATCGCAGATGCCAACTCTTTAATAATAGAAAGAAATGGAAGTACGTCGGAGTTCTTCATGAATGTGCACAGGCTATTGACAAGTGTGACCCTCCTGAAGATATTTTTGGAGACTATCATTTTGTCTCTGGACGTCGAGGAGCGCGAAGCAAAGATCCTAATAAGTATCTCAAGGATGCTCTCATCCTCGACAAGGCATTCCATGAAACCTTAGCTGCAAACGACGGAATATATAAACGATACGCCTTTTATTGTGCACAAAGCTACCTCTCAGCAGGACAGCGCGAGAATGCTCTCGAGTTCTACAAGAAAGTATTAACCTTTGAAACCTGGTGTCAAGAACAATATATAGCATGTATGGAAATCTATGATATTTACGAACATCTAAATAAACCAATCGAGGGATTATATTACCTGGTCGAATCCTTTCGCTATGATTCAACCCGCCTAGAATGCGTAACGCGTCTCATAAAATATTATGTAATACATGGTCTACCCCATGTTGCGATGATATACTACAAAGGTATACAAGACTACTATGAGAACAGGTATGGAACCGATAGTATCCAAGAGAAACTATTTGTTCGACGCTGTGATCCAGATTTTTATCTGCCTTACTACATGATCATTGCAGCAGAAAGGTGTAAAGATCTTCCTCTATGTGCAAAAATGTTCAATTGTATTCTTAAATATAGATATCAAGTCCCTGCATGGTGGATTCGAAATGTCTTCCACAATATGCAGTTCTTTTTACAACATATTCCCAAGACACTAGACTATTTGCAACAGGTTCTTGATTACGTAGAATACATGAGATCGACTGGGATCCAGTTACAGGAAATACAGAATGGTATTCTACAATCCTATATTCGCGCATGCGATTCTGAATTGCTCCTACCTTCCAGGCAATTGACATGCAAACAAGGCACTCGCGTCATGCTCACAGTAACCACGTGCAAACGGTTCGATCTCTTTCAGAAGTCAGTCCGTTCCATGTTAAATACGTGGACTGATATTGACGATGTTGATTACTTTTTTTGCGTAGACGATAACTCAAGCCAACTTGACAGGGCAGACATGCTCGACCAGTTCCCCTTTTTCCACTACTACATGAAATCTCCAGAAGAAAAGGGGCATCGCGAGAGTATGAATATCATTTGGGAAAAGCTAAAGGAAATTAAGCCTCAGTATTGGATTCATATGGAAGATGACTGGCTCTTCTTTCGCCGTCGTTCCTATGTCAATGATGCAATCACCCTTCTCGATAAGTATGAATCCGAGTCCATTCACCAAGTAGTATTCAATCGTAACTATGGAGTTGTATATGCCGACATGGATCGCGTAGGAGGAATTGATAAGAAAGACTGTATTCTCCACGAGAAACGCGATGATCTGGTAGGAAAGAATTGTGGATATTGGCCACACTATTCCCTTCAACCCTCAATGGTTCGCACACGAGTCATTCTTGAGCTTGGAAACTATACAAGCCCCAATGTGTTCTTTGAACGTGACTATGCGAATAAATACTTTGCCGCTGGATATAAGACTGTATTTTTTCCTATGATCTACAGTAATCATATAGGCAAGCAACACTGGGAGACCGATGGGAAGAATGCCTATGCCTTAAATACAATTGATCAGTTCGGAAAAAATAAAGTAACAAACACGGTCGACCTGGGAACGCAAGCTAATCTTCCTCTCAAGGGAACAATGAGAGAACACCTCGATGCCATCCTAAGCAAAGTATCTTCCCGTACTCCCTTTGCATTGATCCGTCCCAGCGATGGAGAACGCATGGTTCTCTTAAATAAGACTCTCACCAACTGTGATCACTGGACATTCTCAGAAGGCGGGCGTTTACATCGTGATCTTCTTTCTGCCATTCAAACCGTTGATCCTAATCTCTATATTGGTATCCCCTGTAACACCTGTAAACTTCCCTGGAATTGCACGGAAGAAATTTATTCCGATTTTGTTGATAGGTTTAAGGTACCTCTTCCCCAACGTACCTATGCAAATATATTTGGTAACTCAAATTGGAAACCCTTTGCCGAGTTTATTCAACAGTATACTCCTGGATTCTTCTGCGTTACATCTGGTCATTTAACAACTGAACTTCCTATCAAGGAGGTTTTTTCCATTGATAGCAAATTAGTAAATGTCTGGAACGAGCAAGGAGATGCTGTCACAGAACGCCTGCTCAAGTTTGTTGAAGGGAAGAAGGGAGAACTATTCCTGTTTTCAGCAGGTCCTCTCTCTAAAGTATGGATTCCCCTCTGTTGGAAAGCAAACCCCAAGAATATGTATATGGATGTAGGGGGGTCTCTTGATATTTTTACAAAGGGAAAATCGAACCGTGCGTATACCACGAAAGGACACCCTTTTGCGGCACAGTCTTGTAGGTTTTCGGATTAGTATATAAAGTTATGTTGCGTCTAAAGTGAAGATGGATCTTACTGGCAGATCATATACATTTAGTATTGGATTTGTTGAATTTTTAGGAGGAAATAAACTACGAACGACATGGGGTTATGGAACATATGAGTTTCTTGGATCAAATGTATATACTCTAGAATGGAATAAGTATTATCATAAATTTACATTTTCTTCCGACTTTACCTCATATACATCGATTAGAACACGACCTGTTGATAATACTATACTAGAAGGGACTTATATTCAACCTATGATAACATCTTCTCCATGGGTTTCTTGCTATTTGCAAGGAGGAATTGGAAATAGACTCTTTCAAGTTGCTTCTGTTCTAGGATTCGCAGAAAAATGGAATCGCAAACCAATACTCTATACACAAACAAATTCAACAACAGCTCATCAAGATAATGCAAATATACTTAAGCTTTTTCCTGCACTTGAACTAGTTACAGTTCCTGCCTATACGAAAGCAATCGAAGAACCTCCACTATCAGGATTTATGTATAGAGAGATTCCTTCGCCTGATACAAATATAGTTATTTATGGGTATAGACAACATCCACACTATTTTCCTTCCTATTCTATTATACCATCTTTTGCAATGTTTTCTACCTTCGCTTTAAAGTCTATTCTAGAAAAGTATACATTAACCACAACACTCGAGAGACGAAAGAGCTGGTTTATTCATATCCGTCTTGGTGATTATTGTGGTATAAATAATATGAACCATGTTACCGTAGACTCGTATCATCGTCACTTACTACACCATATCCCACCTGATGCAAATATTCTTATTCTGTCAAATGATTCTGCGAAAGCAGCAGCCACGCTAAAGCCTTATTTAAATAGGCCATTTACGGTATGCGATGAATCAAGTGAATGCATGTCTCTATTTATAATGCAACACTGTTGGGGAGGGGCTATTATACCGAATAGTACATTTAGTTGGTGGGGGGCATATTTTGCGTATCATTCAACTCCATATAAATCTTCATATAAAGCATATCTTCCTGAAACTTGGGAAAGAGGAAGATCGTATGATATATCAAATGTGCCATGGGGAATTCCCTCTTCGGTTCTATGAGACGCGGAAAGTATATAGAAAAAAAATACATTCACATAGAAATGAATCTTATCTATATGTGTGTATTTCATAATAAGAAGTATATTCGCCTCCTAGAACTTCTTCTCTTGTCGTTTCAACACTTCTCTTCCCCTGTTGATCTGCTGGTCTTAACATCCGACGATTTCGTCGACGATCTTCGCGAGATGTTCCGTCGTGTTGGAGTGACCTGTTACTTACATTGTTTACCGTGTTCTAGTATTTTTAACGCTGCTTGCGCAAGATTACACATATTTGAATGGCCTGAGATAGAGAAGTATGAAAAAATTCTCTATCTTGACACGGATATTATAATTAGACGCGATGTTACTCCTGTATTTTCTTTTCCTATAACTAAACTTTATGGAGTACCATCAGGTACCTTGGCTAACAAGAATTTTGGTGGACAATTATTTGATCTATCGTTAATTGATGGAAATACTGCAGGAATGAATAGCGGTACGCTCCTATTTCCATGTACTCACGAAATAAAATATCTCTTTGGTCAGATACTCAAGGATATAGATGCCTACACAGAAGCCCCACCCTATGCCCTTGATCAACCCTTTATTAATTACCAGACGTTCATGTCTGGATTAGCTGATACAACTGCACTTATCCCGCATGTAAGTTTATACGAAGATGCTCTCGAAGTAGATAACGAAGATACCGCATGTATTTGTCATTTCTCGTTTCCCATTGGCAATTTTGATCATAAATATGCACGAATGAGTAAATTTTTTAGAGGGTTACTTGAAGAGAAAGGGGCAATCAGATCTGTACAGGAGACAGAAATAGCTTTCATAGGAAAACGCTTTTCCTGGGATCAAGGATATATAAAATTCACCCTGGACAAAAATGGGCTGTATAAAATCGAAACGACGTGGGGAATTGGATATTTCAGATTTATTAACTATACTACTGCATATGTTGTCTGGAATAATCATTGTCATGTTCTGAAGTTTAACGAGGATATAACAGAATATAGATCAATACGAGTTGCACCACTAGATTTTAATACATTAACTGGTTCTCTCGAAGACTCATTCTTGTCTATTTACGGAGATAGTCATGCCGGCTTATCTCTAAACGGGTTGAAGATACCTCATAGAAATTTATTCTTCTTTTCAAAAACCATGCATGGTGTAGGAAAAGATGGCATCGTTAATTTCCATCCATCACAGTGTCATGCCGATAGAGTTTTTATTCTTTCCTATGGAGAAATAGATGCGCGGGCACACATAGGTAAACAACTTCTCCTGGGAAGGGAGTATACATCCATTTGTAACACTCTAGTTGAAGCATATATCGAAAAAATATGTAAACAAATTACGTCGTATAAAGCAATCATTCTTATGGCCGTATCTCCCCCTACCTCATATGAAGACTATAGACTTGCAAATGAAAAAGGTGAACTCCCTTTCATCGGAACCGACGAAGAACGTGTAGTCTATACCACATATATAAATCAACTCCTTGAAGAAGGAGCTAGAAAGAACGGCTTCATCTTTTTAGACCCATACTCATCATATAGAAGAGACGATGGATGTTTGCGTTATGAGCTATCAGATAGAAATATTCACATCGGCAATAATCAAACTATTCTGGACATCGTCTGTAAAACACTAGATACCTTGAATTCTGTTGAGTAACGAAACGTCTATCAAAAAAATTCGGTCCTGGGAAGTATCGATCTTCCGTTACACGGTTAACAGCCGTGTGTTCTACCATTGAACTACAAAACCAGAGACCCCTGCGGGTCTACGATAAATAGAGAGGTGTTCTTTAAGCCTTATTTTCATCACAGACATGCTCCTCAACGCAGGATCCGCAAATCATTCCACATGCCTCACACTCGATAGCATCCTCTGCGCAATCGACGCAAAGAGTGGTATTACATGTCTTACAATCAATCATTGGAGAACACTCTTTACACTTTAGAGTATCGCAGCCATCGCATTGGATAATCACATCCTCTGCACATGTTTCACACATGTTAAGATAGCACTCGTCGCATTGAACAAAATCTCCCTCGTGAATTGCCTTATCTAAGCACTCGTCGCAGTTGGTATACTTCTTCCCACAACCCCATTGCGTATACTCACCGCATAAATATCCATCCACGGTATCCATACCACAGCTAATATCGTCGCATACAGGCTTCTTACAATTCGCACACTTGTACGTAGAGGGCTTACCACATTGACAAGACATTCGGACAGGTTCTACTTCTCGCAGATGTTTCAACTTTATACTGGGTTAAACTTGCGTATAAAGATATACATATGGAACCTGGCATACTTCCAGTGCGTATAGGAGGGCTAGGTAACCAACTATTTATTGTTGTCGCGGGGTATATCACAGCCAAAGTGTTAAAGGTACCCTTATATCTCCAGGATATGACCTGTGAAGCCCATCAAACTGTAACAGATGATTATAAGAAAAGTATATTCTGGTTCGGTGTTCATTGTAACCAAGATCTTGGGTATACAGCGTTTTCGCCAGAAGGGTTTTCTCCCTGGTCTCCTACATCCGTTCACCCTGGAACACGCTTGACTTCTTACTTCCAATATTATCCCGCGATTCTTCCTCATGAAAATGACGTTCGATCGTTACTTCTCAAAGGATTGGAACCGTATCGTGCTCGACTAAAGACGCTGTATCCTGATACATATGCATTTGTACACGTGAGGCGCGGAGATTATATGCAAATATCTCATATCCATTATCTACAACCCTTGTCTTATTATGAACGGGGTGTAGACTTGCTTTCTGTTAAAGAGGTGTTGGTGGTTTCTGACGATATGGAGTGGGTGGCCGCACAACCGTATTTCCAGGGGGAGACGTTTAGACTTGTTCAGGGACTGAATGAACTAGAAACTCTCGCGCTAATGTCATTGTGTAAGGAAGGAGTATGTTCCAATTCTACCTTTAGCTGGTGGGGAGCATTCTTAGGTCCACATGCCGAGAGAAATACAGTGGTTGTTCCTCGGCGCTGGATAAATCCGTCGTATTTTGATACGAGCTCATGGCCGAGGGTAGAGGGGGTTCCTGTACCGAACCTGTTCCCTGCAGAATGGATTGTTCTCCTAGACTAGATGGGAAAGCGTACCACAAGAAAGAGAACGTCTTGGGGATATCATTTACTGGTGAATGCAGCAGGATGTGACTCCGAAGCAATTCGGTCAAAAGAAAGTATTCGGAAGTTTTCGAAGGATTTGGTTAAAGGAATTGATATGGTCGCCTACGGTGAACCGCAAATCATTCATTTTGGAACGTCTGTGCAAAAGGGGTATACTCTTGTACAGTTGATCGAAACCTCCAATATTACTGCTCATTTTAGCGAAGGGTCTGGCGAAGTCTATTTAGATGTCTTTTCTTGTAAGACATTCAATCCTAAGGATGCTATTGCTATCTTTAAGGAGTATTTCAAGCCTGTGAAATTCACGAGTACATTTCTCACCCGTCAGGCTCCTCGTTTGTAGGTATAGAGTAGATGATACGGATATGTATTGAACCGAATACGTTTGAGATTACATCAATGCAAGATAAACAAAATCCTTACATTGATATACACCATACGGTTCATTCTCGCGAGGTAGCGAAAGAACATCGTACCTTGACAAAACAGTTTGCTGGGAAGGTTGTTGTCTATACCATTGATGCACGCGATTTGCCTGACCTAGTCTTTGTGGCAAATGGAGGACTCTGTCTACCTAGACTTCCCGAGTCGTGTGTTCTCTTACCAAATATGAAATATGCACAGAGGAAACGGGAACTCCCGTATTTAACACGTATGTTTCACGAGCTGGGATGTAAAACAATTCCATTTCATGGTCCTCCGTTTGAGGGACAGGCGGAATTGAAATGGTTTCAGGGAGGAAAGCTAGCCATTGGAGGATATGGACATCGGTCGACAAAACATAGTTTTACGGTGTTAAAGAAGATTCTAGATCGAGTGTACACATCGTATGGAGTTGAACCACCGAAGATACTCGTTGTCCCTCTCGAGTCGGCAGATTACTATCATTTAGACGTAGCAATGTTAGAAATTGGAAATCAGTGCATTGTTCATAAACGTGCCTTTTCTGAGAAAAGCATTGAGAAGATGCGGAACTTTTTAGGAGATCTTGTCCACGTTATCGATACTCCCGATTCATTCTGTTTGAATTCTATCGTTGACGGGAAGAATCTCATTACACATAAAATCACAGATCCTAATGCAAAGAAGGCATTAGAATCTATAACTGGGCTAACTGTGCGCGAAGTAGATACACGGGAATTTGAGAAATCAGGAGGGTCTGTTCGATGTATGACGATGGATTTGTTTACCGTCTAACCACTAAGTATCTTCTTTGGGCGACCGCGGCCGCGACGTTGTTGCTGGGGTTGGGGCTGCTGTTGCTGGGGCTGCTGTTGCTGGGGCTGCTGTTGGGGTTGGGGCTGCTGTTGCTGGGGCTGCTGTTGCTGGGGCTGCTGTTGGGGCTGCTGTTGCTGGGGCTGCTGTTGGGGCTGCTGTTGCTGGGGCTGCTGTTGGGGCTGCTGTTGCTG
>Ga0114960_10003408_pt1 | contig 12169 bp, 19 predicted proteins | sample C_130625_MF_Meta_FD_92637 | JGI IMG/M metagenome (GOLD analysis project Ga0114960, IMG submission 92637) | Freshwater microbial communities from Lake Croche, Canada to study carbon cycling - C_130625_MF_MetaG | ecosystem: Environmental > Aquatic > Freshwater > Lake | place: Lake Croche, Canada... | reverse complement strand
GAACTCAAGCTAGTGATCTGCTGATAGCCCATTACCGAGGTAATTGCTTTAAGGTTGATAGCCATTAAAATCTCCTTCTTTCGGTAAATGACCGAAGTTTAATCAACAATTGGTCTGCATAAACTATTGCAGACTTAAAAAATCCACCGCTAAAAAATCCACCGCCAAAAAACGAATCAAACATTATGCGCCTGCAGCGCCGTCGAATTCGGGCTTCTGCTTGATTATGGAGTATAAGGCAGTGCGGTCTGCACCTGCCACGTATTCAGCGCCCGAGATCGCTACTTTGCCTGCGGATAAGGGCTGCTTGCCAGCATCACGGGCCTCTTTGGAGGCGTAGCCGTAAAACGTCACTTCAGTGCCCCTGCCTTTGAAGTCTTCTTGGACTGCGCCAATGTTCCAGTACGAAGCTGGAATGCCGTAGTCGGTGTCAATTGATTTAATAAGTGCCATGATTATCCTAAAACATTAAAAACATATTGCCGGTGGATGTTGCTATTGGGGTGTAGGTAATGATAATGATACCCGCAGCACCTAGACCGCCAGTTGAAATTAAAGAAGATGCGCCGCCGCCGCCGCCGCCGCCGTAAAGGCCACCAGCACCACCGGATGTAGCAGTCAAACCGTCTCCAGCACCGCCGCCGCCCCCGCCTGAGTAAATTGATGTTCCTGCGCCACCTGCGCTACCTGATGTAGATGCTGCACCGCCTGCGCCTCCAGCACCGGCGCCTGTACCTGCAGTACCCGCCGTTGCAGATGTACCAGAGCCAGCCGTGCCACCATTACCACCACCCCCGCCTCGGCCTATTGTTGGATTGGTTGTGCTATTTGCTCCGCCTGCGCCACCATTTCCGTTGGGGCCACCTGCACCACCGCCTCCGCCGCCTGCGGCTGTTGAGCTTGTTCTTCCGTTACCCCCTGCACCACGGGCAGTAGAACTCGTTGAATACTCTACATTATTTATGGTTGTAGTAGCAGTACCAAAAGCGCCTCCCGTAATTCCATTAGCATTGTTTGCTCCCGCACTTAAAAGTATGCTACCATAAGTTGAGCCATCAGCAGTGCCAATACTTAAATACGCAACATTACTATTAGTAACAAGAAATTTAGTGTTGTAATTTAAATTTGTAACATAGCCTTCAGAAATAAGGGTGGCAAAAGGTACGTTGGAGAATACATAGTAAGGCCCACCCGCGCCGCCACCCCCAGATGCAGTAGCCGTTCCTGCCGCACCATCGCCTCCTGCGCCATATATTTCAATCGTATTGGCAGCGTCGTTCCAATTCGCTGGAAGCGTCCATGTGCCTGAGCCGGTAAGTATTACTTGAGCCATTATTACGCTTCCTGCGACACGGCTACCGCATCCCAACGGGAATCAGCGGCGTTGTATATACAGCCAATATATACCAACTTTGAGGCCACGGTGGTCGTGGGCAGGGTGACGCCAACAACACGGAATGAATTGGTTGAACCTGTTGTCCAAGTCAAAGCGCGAGCAGTGCCGTTGTCCTTGAACCTGAACATCATTCGTTGGCCGTCAGCGGGGGAGGCATTTGCATCGGCATTGATCGTCAGAGCATTTGCCAAGGCAGTTATTGCGTATTCGTCAAAAGATGTACTATCCCAAGCCAGCGGTGATGTGACGTTTGCTGCGCTGTTTACCTTTGGCTTAATACTGGTCGTAATGTTGACACGACCTGTGCCCTTTGGTGTTAGAGTTATGTCAATATTGGCATCATTACCATTAACACCCAAAACAACAGGGTTTCCGGTTTGAGAACCTGTAATTTGAAATCGGTTCACGACAGTACCTGTGTGAATAATATCAAGATGTCTTGAGTTGGTACTTAAAGTATTAGTGTAAAAATAAATAGATGAAGTGGATTTTGATGAAAAAACTAAATTTATAGCGGCATCACTACCTTGCGCCGTAATTGCTGGATTTCCTCCGGTAGCCGCACCCGCTACTTGTACATAGTTAACGGCGGTGGCTGTGTGGTTTATGTTAAATTGAGTTACTGCGCTTATTGCTGAGTTTGTCTTAAATGCAATTGCCGCAGCCGCACTATTTTGAACAATTGGTGTAGTTGTTGACGTTGTTCCAGTCAAAGTCGTAAAAGTCCCCGCTGCCGCAGTTGTGCCGCCAATAGCCGGTGGGCTAGACAAGTCAAGCGTACCGCCAAGGGTAAGGCTCCCTGAACTGGTCACCGTGCCAGACAAGCTGATGCCGCTGACAGTGCCTGTGCCGCCTACTGATGTGACTGATCCAGAGCCTTTGCCGTTAAACGTACTCCAATCCGTGCTTGTCAAATAACCGTTAACTAATGCAGTAGCCGCCGCCATGCTGATATCTGGAGTTGTGCCACCGCTAGATACAACGGGCGCAGTTCCTGTAACATTTGTTACTGTGCCAGAACCTTTGCCGTTAAAGGTATTCCAGTCTGTGCTAGTCAAATAGCCACTGACCGAGGTGGAGGCTGCTTCCATGCTGATAGCAGGTGTGGTACCACCAGAAGAAACAATGGGCGCAGTTCCTGTAACACTTGTGACAAGCCCTGAAACACCAGAAATTGAGCCACCCGTAATTGTTACAGCATTGGCATTTTGCTCTGCCATAGTCCCCACACCAGACAACGTATGGTCTGCGTTCCAAGCCGTAGCACCAGTGGCGCTAAACGTGCCATCCGCAGGGGTTGAATGTGTAACTACAACTGTCATGCTAGGAATTTAAGTTTGTATAAGGTACGCAGGTAAATTTCAATGATGTTGTCAATCAGTTGCTGCAATGACATATCAGTCTTGTCAACGACTTCATACCGCGCAGCTTCAATCTGAGCCAATGAATCTTCCAAAAATTCAATGACATTAGAAGTCTTTTTGGCTGAATGCAAAGTAATTGGGCCAATTAAACCGTGGCGACCTTGGTAAGACTCCGCAAAATCATCGGCAGCATCAATGATACGGTCGTAAAAGATGTTTAAGGCAACGTGTTTTGCATAACTACGGGTGTTCAAATGCACCGAGTGCGTCACATCCCGCGCCAAGAACAACAATCCTAAAAAGTCACAGGCTTTCATGTTGGCATTCCTTGAGGCATCTCGCCCATATTTTCTTGCATTAATTCACGACCTGGCATTTCACCAACCAAGTCACCAGAAGTAATCATGCCATGCACCGTACCCATAACTATGTCTTGGATTTGCTCCGGTGACATACTAGCTTGCACGGCAGAGATGCGTTGCGTCTCAGCTTGATAAGCCTTAATTTCAGCCTCGTAATCTTTGCGCTTCATGTCCTGCGCTTCCATAGATTTAGAGACATTTTGCAACATTTGGTGCATCTGTTCCATTTCCGCGCCCATAGCCTGCATTTGTTGTTGTGCAGCAGCCAAAGCGGGATTGTCTTCACCGTCAGACATAAGTTTGGGGTCAATAGTTTTGGCAAACCGCTTGGACATTTCTTGAGCGCCAGGCCAATCCATGTTTTTGACAAACAAGTCGCCAGCCACAGACCACAATTGCGGATTGCCTTGCAACAATTGGGCCATTGCCTCTAAAGCCTCTTGGCGCTTGGTTGCATAGCCTGGGCCGGTTGTGGCCACCACATCGTATTTACCAACGCTAGGGTTGTAAATCTTCTCAATCACAATTCCTTGCTGGTCAACAATTTTGTTAACCGGCATTGGCTGGTCAGGGTTAATTTTGACCATTTTTGTCTCGCCATCCTCACCAATGATTCGAGCAATACGTTGCGTATCGTAAATCTTGGGAATCATGTCAATCAACTGGCGTGCAATATGGCGTACACCCCGAGCCAAGTTATCACCATAATGGTAAGTCCCGACATCGCCTTCTTTTTGACGGGCAAGAATTGCTTTTCCTGAACGCTCATTGCTTGCCATGCCTAAAGAGGCGTTGTATTGGCCTGTGGTGGATTTAATGTCTTCAGCAGCACCCGCCTTGGCTTGTAAAAGGCCGCTAGAGGCCATTGGAGGCTGCGCCCTAGCCGGTAGTGGCAATACACCGCCTTGACCGTCTGTAACGTCAGGATTGGCTTCCAAATAAGGCCAATTTTGGGTGTTGGCCGTCTTCCATTTGTCTTCATAGCCTTCAAACTGCCCACCATAACCAATAAAAGGTGCTTTGGGGGCCAAGGCAAGCATCTCAGCTTCTTGAGATACCCAATAGTTGTACATTCGCTGTGCATCCTTGGCGTTACGCACCAAACCAGACACGTAAATACGACCATCTACCTCAAATTCATTGCCAACAATGCGAATAACAGGTATCCACTTACCTACCCACTCACGCTGCTCAAGGATTTCGTAGCCGTTAATTTTGCAATACCGCACTTTTGGTCGGTCAGACTCGCGGGACTTGATTGGTTTACCGTAAAACGCCTTTAATTGCTTATCTTCAGGCGTTCCAGCAAAAGCTGTGGCGTTGCCAGGGTACAAATTTAACGTTGCTCGGTCATATTCAATGTAGTAGTAGTCGGCAATGCGGATTGTGTCCTCATTTAACCAGTTACTAATGGACTGGTCGCCTACACCCAACGACTGTAATGTTGTGATGGGGGCCGAATTGGGGTACAGACGCTCATATTCATTTTTGGTTAAATCTTCCGTAACAAAACAATACTGTGCATCGGAGCCAGTCGGGTCTTGTATGGTCGGGTCCATGTAAACCGAGAACGAATTGCGAATACGACCAATCTTAATGTCTTGGTCAAAGGTGTCGTCGTCGCAATACTCAGTCAGAAGGCGTATGTAACCTTCACCATACGCCACTTGGTTTTCGCAGGCCGTGTCATAAGCCACATCTGCGTCAGAAATGTATTCAATGTGCCGAATCATGCCGTTGTAAATGTCGGCAATTTCAATATCTGCATTGTCGTCAACAGGAATAACCTTTGCACCTGGACGATTCTGGCGCTGGTCGTTGGTAACTTGCCGAACGTGCTGCGGCAGCTTGTTAATCGTCAGGCATGGACGCGCATTAATAGTCTGCCCCTGTACTGCACCACGGGTAGCCAGCACATCGGCAGGCCACTGCCATTGGTTGTCAGGACTACCTGCGTAAAACTTCAGGTCGTCATTTTCATCAGAGCGGGAATCGGAAAGCGCCGACATAGCCATGTCAAGGCGTGAACGGGCAGTAGCGAGAATGTCTGAATCGCTGTTCTTTGTTTTGTTGCCATTAGCAACATTACCTACAGCAGCCATGCCCGTTTGATCGGCCATTATTTTTTACCTTTAGGTGCAGGTTTGGCAACGTTCTTCATGGAATACGCAATTGCCACGGCTTGTTTAACAGGCTTACCGGCCTTCATTTCAGCCTTCACGTTAGCACGGAAAGCCTCTGGAGATTTAGACTTTACTAATGGCATAGTTATTTCTTCTTAGCCGTTTTAGCCGAATCTTTAAAATCCTTGGCAGTCGGGGCATTCTTGCTGCCAACTTTGTTCATTTTTTCACCTGAACCAGCCTTAATACGGGCTTGTTTAGCGTGAATATTACTGTAAAGACCAGGTTTTGTCGCCATGATTAACACTTCCAGCGTTTAAGAGCAGCAGCTTTGCGGGTGGGATTACCCTTTTCATCTTTCATTGGCCCTGGCACACCAGACATACGGGCGCAGAACGAATCCTTGCGTGCGCCGCCTTGGGGTTGCGGTGCTTTAAGATTTGAGCCAGTAGCGGCATTATACTTTTCTCGACCTTTGGCAGTTAACCCAGCACCTTTGGACGCCGGTAACTTTTCACCGCGCCCCACAGACAACGAAACTGATTTCTTGGTCGCCATTTAACTTCCCATCCATCCAGTTGAAACTGCACCACGTTCGTAGGCCCGTAGTGTACGTGTTTTTTCTGTGTGTTCGCGGTGCGCCACAGGAAAAGCAAAAGTCACGCATATTGCATCTGCCGCATCAGGACTAGCCAACCCCCTAGCCTTCATTTCTTTTTTGCTTTCCAAAAAGATAGTGCCCCGTGAATCAGGCTTCATCATAGGCGAAATCAAATCAGTTTTCAAGAACCTATCGCTTGGGATACTAGCCGACTTCAGCCAATCCCGCATATCCCCCCACATTTGGGCACGCATATTTCCGTACATTATAGGGTTCTTTGCCTTATTGCCAAAGTTAATTCCCTTGATCTTATACCGCTGCTCTTTCAACCTATCCACAATCCCAGCACCTAGCCCACCCTCATCAATCACCACCAGTGCAGGCTTGAACTCATCGATTGCCTCAATCACATGGCCCACCACTGTCATAGTGTCGTCCCCTCGGTGCCGCATGATCTTTACAATGTCCCGTCCCTGCCTTACCGCAATCACCGTCGCATCCGCACCAAATCGCGCAGGGTCAACGCCAATAATGATGGGTGCCGATTGATCCTTGTACTTAGGCCGCTTCATTGCCTCATCCACAATTAAGCTGGAAATAAACTGGTCGTCCCCCGCATTGGGAAACATCCCATACACTTCAACGTGCGCCTGGCTTGAATCCGCACCATACTCCTGAATGATGCGTTCATAGACTTGCTTATCCGTACCCTCTACCGTTCGCGCATCCACAATCCGTGTTTGCCAAAAATCCCGCTTGCTATTAAAGCACTCATAGAAGTACCCCGTGTTGCGCCGTGGGTTAGAGAACGCCAGCCAAAAACGATTGGGCGTGTTCTCGGTAAAGAATCCACCAGTGACCGACCAAATAGGATCAGCAATACCCGACGCCTCATCAAAGATCACCAGCACACCGTCAAAGTTGTGTACACCAGCATAGGCGTCAGGATTTTCCTCTGACCACAGCCTGCCCTCGACCCCCCAATAGCGCGTACCTTTTTTCAAGTCCGTCTCTACCAACTCAGTCAACCACTTGGCAGGTGCCAAGCGTGTTGCACTAACTTCAAACCAATGCGAGTTAAGTGACATAGCCAGCCACTTAGTAATTTCCGCCCAAGTAATTGAGCGCAGCTGATTCTCGCTGTTGGCCGAAATAATAGTAGTTGAACCAATGCGCGTGGTTAGCATCCATATAGTCAACCATGAAACTAATGCAGACTTACCAATACCACGGCCAGACGATATTGCTTCTTGGAGTACTTGGTAATCTACTTTGTTTTGATTACTTTGAATATGATCCGTAATATCTTGCAATATCTCACGCTGCCATTTTCTTGGGCCATCAAAATGTTCTAGTGGTGTACCTTTAACACCCCACGGAAATACATACTTAACAAACGCCAGTGGATTATTCTTTAATGCAGGACTCCAAAGTAATGCCATTAACTCTTGTTCATCTTCTGGTTTGTATATTGGGGTTTGCATAAAATAAATTTAAGAAAATAATAATTTGAAAAAAATAAAGCACAATAGTGCTTGAGGGCGAGTTATTTAAATTTAGAAAAAATAAAAATTGTTTGTGGAGGTTCCGCAACCGTTGGCCCTTCAGCCTCGGCCCTCCCCCTCCCCCTCGTTGGCTGCATCGCGCATTGGTGCAGCTAATGCACGCGGTGCGACGTCAATCACATCTACTAGGCGCGACTGCGCTGCCTGGAGTGCGCCCGTGATGCTGATACGGGCATCACTCACCTGCACGTCCAGCCGGTCCCCGTACACCTTGGGCGCGAGCTTGCTGGCCCTCCAGCGCATGGAATCAAGCACGACACGCGCAGCGTGACTGTCCATCGTGCCGGCGGTTACGGCCTCTTCAACGGCCTCCATTCGGTCAAAAAGTACATCGGCTTGGGCCATTCGAGCGCGCGCGTACTTGTGGGCGAAGTCGGCATCAGCCACCAGCCACCTGGTCACAGTTCGGATGTCAGGCATCCCTTCATCGCCACAAACCTGCCTCAAACTTCGGCCGGTCTGAATTTCAGCAACCAGTCTTTCCTGAATTTCGCAAACTTCGGCCAGGTCATACGCCATGAGTCAATTCCCCAAAAATAGTTCAACAACAATCGAATTATCAACCAAAAAACAGCCTGCACCACTTGCACCGTTGCACCACCCTTAAGGGTGTGGTGCAGGTGGTGCAGAAAAGTGGGCATTTTGCCCCATTTTGCACCAGTGCACCGGTGCGCATCGATGCAACTGGTGCAGCAGATGCAAACCTAAAACATAGGGTAAACCCTAGTGTCAATTACTGAAATTGTCATGCAATAAAATCGGTTACACTCATTGCCAAGCCGGTGCAATAGTGTACCGGCTAACCCCAAAAAGGAATTGCACCATGTTCGCATCGATCTTTTCAGCACCTAAGCGCACCGGTTTTAAATTTGAACTTGTAATCCACAATCAGCCAGGTCTTACCGGTGAATCGGTTCAAGCTCAGCACTATTTCAATAGCAAAGCCGATGCAAAGCGCTTTGCAAAATCACTTAACTGCAAAGCATACAACTATTAAGACAGTCCCAGCTACTGCGCAGTGACAGTGCGTAGTGGCGGGAATTGTCCCGGCAACACTCATAGGAGAACATTATGAAAATCTCTATCCAAGCTTCTGCTATTCGCGCTGCTGCCGTCTGCGCTGCCAAAAAAGATATCAGGCACTACTTGGTGGGCGTGCATATCAAAATGGCGCATCGCGACTATGCTACGGTCGCAGGCACTAATGGTCATGTCCTTTTTGCAGGTCGTGCCACTGTAGAAAATTTAGAAGATCAGCAGCTCGAAGCCTGGTCAATGACTATCCCCTTGGACGTCTGCAAAAAGATCAGTAAAAAGCTCACAAGCGTTACCCTAGAATCACTGCCTGGTGGCGCTTACATGCTGGACGGCATGCGCTTTATGCCACTGGACGGTCGCTTTCCCGATTACATGCGCGTTATTCCTAGGTTTGACCAGGTGCAGTCTGACCAGGTGGCGAGTCAGTTTAACCCTGCTTTGCTAGTGCAGGGTAACGATGCCATGATCGCTTATCACGATGCTAAGTCAACGATGGTGTATCCCCTGGTGCAGCGTGGTGACAATAGCGGCATGATCCACAATGGTGAAAATACCGCAGTGGTGGTGGTCATGGGCATGCGCGTGAAGGACATCGGTGCATACCAGGGTTATAACGAGGACTTTCCTGCGCCACTGATGGCCGCTCTCAAAGTAGCCTGATAGTGCACTCTCTATGCGTCTGCATAGGCGCATATGGGTTTGCATTCGCAAACTGTAACTTAAAGGAAGTTCCACCATGAAAACACCACCTAAACACCACACACATTGGATCGTGCTATACGCCAACGGTAATAAAGCGTATTTTGCATGCGAAGAATCCGCCAGGGAAGAGGCCGTGCTTTACGGAATTGGTCTGACGGCACCGATATATCGAAGCCGGTTCAATTGTCTATCAACAATTCTGAGGTTTAACCATGCGCGAACACTACAAACCCGACCCAATACGTTACCCCGTGCTTGATGTCCTACTGGCCATCGCCATTGGCATATGCCTGGCCCTAGCCCTTGTTGCATGGTGGAGCACATGATGGACCCATACGACGACGACGATTGTGCCTATATGGGCGACGACTGGCCCGATGATTACGACCCGGATTACGAACCGGAAGAAGACTATTATCCGGAGCCAATGTATGGCCAATGACACCGACGTAGACGGCAAAATCTATCACCTGATGGTGTCCTATGGGTTCAAGCGCTGGGAGGCGCTGGAATACCTGTATTACGAACCCTATGATCCATTGGACTGGATAAACACTGAATGGGAGGAACCATGCTCGTTGCCGCCTTACTAGCGGCCTTGATAGCCCTTTTGCTTGGCCTTTAACCCTAACCCCTAGCCCACCTAAAACGTGGGCTTTTTTGCGCCCTCTATCTGGCGTTTGGCGTCCTCAAACCCGCGCCCTATGATGACGCTGTGACCTATGCCCTCTAAGTAGGCTATCCAGTCGCGCTGTGCTGGCGATACGGTCCCGCCGGTGGCCTTCTTCATTTCGATCCACAGCCCCCAGGCCGGCACAAATAGGTCCGGCACTCCCGCTGTCACGCCTTCTGCTTTGAGCGCTGCGCCCTGGGCCATGCTGCGGCCGCCTCCATTGGGTATGGCGAATATGCGAATATCCGGCCACTGGCGCCTGAACCAAGCCACTAATCGGACCTGTTCGAGGTGTTCTGATGGTGCCGTCAAAATGGCAACTCCCATTCCCATAAACTGCACCCGCCTGGCTCACTCGCAAAGTCAGCCGGTGGCTCGTCGTCAAATTCGGCGCACCGGCCGTCCTTGCTGTAATGGTCGCACGTATGACAAACCCTCGGAGGCTCTGCCCTGCTGGTGGTGCGGTAGATGGTGACGATCTCGGGTTCTGGGTGGCGGCTCATAGTAAAAATCCTTTGCTTTGCATGAAATCAATTGGGTGTTTGTTATATTTTTGCTGGTTGCAATTTGCTATTAATAATTGCAAATTTGAATCTTCATGTTTTCCACCAAGAGACAACGGGACAATGTGATCTAAATGGTAGTTTTCGCCTAATGGCTGTTGACAACATGGGCATTTGCCTTTTTGTAACTCTTTTAATTTTTCTATGATATTTTTTGAAACTATGCCATTTTGTTCTTTTCTTTTTGCTCTTCTTTGCGCATTTCTTGCATTTACTTTATCTGGATATTTTTTTGCATAATTGCGCGACATTTGCGCATATTTTGCCGGGTCTTTTTTTCTTTTTTCTTTATCTTTTTGCAAGACAGAAGCTCTATTTTTTTGCCTGTATCTATTTGATGTTTCTCTGTTTTTTTCAGGATGATTTTTTTGCCATTTTGCACAATATTGATTGTGCTTTTCCCTATTGTTTTCAATCCATTTTTTTACTCTAACAATAGCACAAGGCTTGCAATCGCCTTTTTTATTGCGCTCAGTTTCAACTTGGCATTTGGGACAAAATCTTGTCATGGTGACACCCTCTAACGGATTGATGATAGTGTCAGTAAGCATTGGTTAGAGCAATGCAAGGCTGGCCGGCCCTGTCCTGACGTAAGTATTTTACCATTTGTGGGAAAGCACTGTATAGAATTTTCCGTCTTTTTTGTACTCAATGCTTTTGGGTGGCGTCCCTTCAGTCATTTGCTTTGCAATGTCATGCAAGTCAGCCAAAGAATAATCTAAACTAACACCAGATTTGTGCGCTATTTCCGCTAAATTCTTTCGTGCTTTTTCACCAGCCCAGCCATCGTGAGTAATAGCGTAATAAGAAGTTACGGGCGCATCAGACAAACCCCCGTACATTGTGCAAGTAATCATTTCCTTTCCACTTGCGCGGCTGATATGCTTGCGCCATGTCCACGAGGTGACCTCCATGTCGACGCCTTCATTGCCCATGATGTCCAGATTGTGCAGCTTCAAGGCTGGCCGAACCGGCTCTGGAAAATCAGCCCCGCAGGCAGGGCATACCCGCACCGATAGGGCGCAAATTTCCTGACATTGGTCGCAGACCTTTACCGGCGCTTCGCCTACCTTGTCACCCTTTTTTGGTGGTGGCCGCACGGCCGTAATGGGACCATGCTGCTCCACCACGCCTGCAAAGTCTAGAACCATGCAATCTGTTTTTCCGTCAGCTATGCGTAAGCCACGCCCCGCCATTTGTACGTACAAGCCTGGTGACATTGTGGGGCGCAACATGGCTATCAAGTCGATCATGGGCGCGTCAAAGCCGGTGGTCAATACATTGGCATTTGTCAATGCCTTGATGCTGCCTGCCTTGAATTCGCGCAGGATACGGTCGCGCTGGGCTGGTGGCGTCTCGCCGGTCACGCACTCGGCCACTATTCCCTGCTCGGTCAGCGCGTCTTTGATATGGTGGGCGTGGGCCACGCCAGCGCAGAACACTAGCCACGACCGGCGTCCACCGGCCAGAGTGACAATCTCCTGCACTACCTTGGCGTTTTTGTCGGTGGTGTCTACCTCGGCTTGTAGCTCGGCCTCGATGTACTCGCCGCCCCTTTTTTTTACCCCGTCCACCGCCAGCTTGTTGGCCGTCAGCTTGCTGCGTAGGGTTGAAAGGTAGCCCTTATAGATCAAGTCCTCAATGGATACCGGCTCAATCAGCGCGTCAAAGATGGCTGGCTTATCAGTGCTGTAGCCGTGGCCTAGTCGGTACGGGCTGGCAGTCAGTCCAATGATTCGCAGGTTGCTATTGATGGCTCGCAGGTCAGCCAATAGGGTGCGG
>Ga0114960_10003406_pt1 | contig 12173 bp, 10 predicted proteins | sample C_130625_MF_Meta_FD_92637 | JGI IMG/M metagenome (GOLD analysis project Ga0114960, IMG submission 92637) | Freshwater microbial communities from Lake Croche, Canada to study carbon cycling - C_130625_MF_MetaG | ecosystem: Environmental > Aquatic > Freshwater > Lake | place: Lake Croche, Canada... | reverse complement strand
GCAATACCATTTCACCATCATCTAATCTTTTTTGGATGGCTATTCCATCGACCTTTCTCACTTCCCCTGTGTGTTGTAAATCCACACCGTCAAGCACACCAATTGGTTTTGCGGTCACGAAGTTTCCACTCGCCACACGAATGTCGGAGCCTGCCATCGGCGAATTCACCAAGCCCATCGAAAGTAAAGACTCAATTTCTACCCGAATTGAGCCGTTAGCTTCCTTGACGACTTCCATGGCCTGATCATCGGTGACACGTAAGCCGCCTGCGAGCTTAGTTTTCAGGTTGGCGCGCTTTAGCCTTGATTCAATTTGAGGGCGAGCGCCATGCACCAGCACTATTCTTACTTCAAGGCTGGCGAGCAAATTAAGGTCGTGGGATAAAGAAACTAATTGGCCGTCGTCGACAACTTCGCCACCAAAGGCAATGACAAAGGTTTTTCTACCAAAGGCATGGATGTAAGGCGCCACGGAACGAAACCAGCTGACAAATTCTTGAGGTCTATTGAGGCTTTGGGCTGAAGGTGTTTGTGAGGTCTGTTTATTAAAAATTGCGTAATCCGCAATTTTTTCAGAGGCGACCAGCGATTGGCCTGGTTCTGATTGGGCATATAAAAATGCAGGCGTGCAGTCTAAAGCCGCACATAATTTACGCAACATGGCTTCAGTGATGCCTTGCTCTCCGCGCTCTATTCTTGAAAGATTGCCGCTATCCGCGCCAATAATGTTGGCGAGTGCTTGCAAGGTGAGACGCAAGGATTTCCTTTGATGCCTGATTGCCGATCCTAATGACACAAATTACCTATAAAATTTGTTTATGAAACATTATATTATTTAAAAAATGCGTAAAATGCAAATTTAATGATGATTTATTGCGTTAAACGCAGAAGTCGCCCCAAATGGTTTGCATGGTGGCGATAGCAGCAAGAGGTGCTGTTTCGGTGCGAAGTATACGTTTGCCTAGTCTAACAGGGGTGAATCCTTGAGATGCAGCAAGCGCAATTTCATCATCGGTAAGGCCGCCTTCTGCCCCAACAAGAAGGCATATATTGCCTGATGGTGTTGGAAGTTCTTTGAAGCTCACTTCAGCAGTGGGAGCTAGCGTGACTTTGGTTTCTGCATCTGGTTTGCTAGCAAGCCAATTAGATAATGATATTGGCATGGCCACTTTAGGCACAAAAGCACGGCCAGATTGCTCGCAAGCTGAATTGACGACGTTTTGCCAATGCTCGCGACGCTTTTCGGCGCGTTCACCGGAAAGCTTAACGACGCTTCGTTGGCTGGCGATCGGTTGAATTTCTGTGACGCCCATTTCGACTGCTTTTTGAATGGTGAAGTCCATACGATCGCCGCTGGAAATTGCTTGCGCCAATATCACTTTAATTGGGGATTCGTTCTCTACGGCTTTAATGCTATTGATTTTGGCAATCACTTCGCCTTTTTTGATAAAGCTGAGCTCACCGTGATAATCGTTACCATCGCCGTTAAATAAAATGACCAAGTTCCCGATATCCAATCTTAGTGCACGTGTGGCATGCATTGCTGCGTTATCTGATAGTTTTACTTGTGCGCCGAGCGCGAGCTTGTCAGAACTTTTTGGGTCGCAGTAAAAGCGTGGATTAGCCATAATTTTCAAGTCTGGGTGGTAAAATCTGAAGATACATTCTAATGGAAGGACGTTACAAAATGGTAAGTTTGAATCCACCTGTCTGTGATTTTGGTTGGAAAGCACCGAACTTTAATTTGCCTGGCGTGGATGGCAGAGATTGGTCACTTGCAGATCTTGCCGGCGAAAATGGCTTGTTGGTCATGTTTATTTGTAATCATTGCCCTTACGTACAAGCAATACGTGAAAGGTTAGTCGCTGATATGGCAACGCTGAAGTTGCTGGGCGTCAATGCGGTCGGGATTTCATCGAATGATGTCGTGAATTATCCTCAGGACGATTTTGAACAGATGAAGGAAGTCGCACGCGAGTTTAATTTCGGATTTCCATATTTATTGGATGAGTCGCAATCAGTTGCGCGCGCTTACGATGCAGTTTGTACGCCTGATTTTTTTGGGTTCAATAAAAATTTAGAGTTGCAATATCGCGGCCGATTTGATGACCAAGGGCGTGATTTAACCCCTAAGGTGAATGCCACTAAAGATTTGTTGGAGGCAATGAAGTTGGTTGTAGCAACTGGTAAAGGTCCAAAAGCACAAATTTCCAGTATTGGATGCTCAATAAAATGGAAATAAACTAGGCTTAAAAAGTTCATTTTGCAACCATTAAGAGATTAATGGTATTGCTCAAAATGCCTTATTAAGCAATAATTCAGCCCTAAGCTCCAGCAGAACTAATAAGTAAATATCGCGCTACACAAAAATACGTAGCCTCGATGTTCATGAATTTGAGGGAGAGGCTTGAAGAATTTCAGTGCCATGCTTAATTTGATGGGCGTTCATACTGTATAGCTCATTGAATTAGCTGGCACTTTTTACGCTTTATAGATTGATTGATTAGGGAGAAAGAAATGGCAACTCGTAAAGATTTAGCAAACGCTATCCGTGCCTTGTCTATGGATGCGGTGCAAAAAGCTAACTCTGGCCACCCAGGTGCACCTATGGGCATGGCAGAAATCGCTGAAGTACTATGGAACCACAACATGCGTCACAACCCAACAAATCCAAATTGGGCTGACCGTGATCGTTTCGTATTGTCTAATGGCCATGGCTCAATGTTGATTTACTCATTGTTGCATTTGACTGGCTACGATTTGCCTATGGATGAAATTAAGACATTCCGTCAATTGCATTCTAAATGTGCTGGTCACCCAGAATATAGCTATGCACCAGGTATCGAAACAACGACTGGTCCACTAGGTCAAGGTATCACCAACGCAGTTGGTTTTGCGATGGCTGAAAAATTGATGGCTAACCAATTCAACAAACCAGGTCACGACATCGTTGACCACTACACATACTGCTTCTTAGGTGACGGCTGTATGATGGAAGGTGTATCACACGAAGCTTGTGCTTTGGCTGGTACATGGGGCTTGGGTAAATTGGTTGCTTTCTGGGATGACAACGGTATTTCTATCGACGGTCATATCGAAGGTTGGTACACAGACGACACAGCTAAACGCTTCGAAGCTTACGGCTGGCACGTTCAATCAGTAGACGGTCATGATTCTGATGCGATTGATGCTGCGCTCAAGAAAGCTAAAACAGTGACAGACAAGCCATCATTGATCTGCTGTAAAACAGTGATCGGTATGGGCTCTCCAAACAAATCAGGCAGCCATGATTGCCACGGTTCTGCACTTGGTGAAGATGAGGTTGCAGCAACCCGTGCAAACATCGGTTGGAACTATCCTCCATTCGAAATTCCTGCAGACGTCTATGCTGGTTGGGATCAAAAAGCGAAAGGCGCTAAATTAGAAGCTGACTGGAATGCTAAGTTTGATGTTTACGCTAAAGCTTTCCCAGCTGAAGCTGCTGAATTTAAACGCCGTATGGCAGGTGATTTGCCAGCTAACTGGAAACAAGCAACTGATGCATTGATTGCTGCAACAAACGAAAAAGCAGAAACCATTGCAACTCGTAAAGCTTCACAAAACGTTATCGCTGCTTTAGCGCCAACATTACCAGAATTCTTGGGCGGCTCAGCAGACTTGACTGGTTCTAACTTAACATCATGCAGTAGCTTCACACACGTTGATGGTAAAAAACCAGGCAACTACATCTCTTACGGTGTACGTGAGTTCGGTATGTTCGCAATTATGAACGGTATGGCATTGCACGGTGGTTTCTTACCATTCGGCGGTACATTCCACATGTTCTCAGACTATGCGAAGAGTGCATTGCGTATGGCTGCGTTGATGAAACAACGTACTGTTGCAGTATTGACACATGACTCTATCGGTCAAGGTGAAGATGGTCCAACGCACCAACCAATCGAAAACACATCTGGCCTACGTTATATTCCTAACATGGATGTATGGCGTCCAGCTGACTCAACAGAAACTGCTGTCGCTTGGGTTGCAGCTGCTGAGCGTCACAATGGTCCATCAAGCTTGGTATTAAGCCGTCAAAACGTGCCTGGCATTAAACACGACACAGCACACTTCGACCTTATCCGTAAGGGTGGCTATGTGTTCTCTGATGTTGCTGGTAAAGCAGATGTCATCATCATTGCTAACGGTTCTGAACTTGATTTGGCAATTAAAGCTGCTACTGAATTGAATGCTGCTGGTACTAAAGTACGCGTAGTTTCAATGCCATCAACAAACGTATTTGATCGTCAAGACAAAGCTTACCGTGACAGCGTCTTAACAGCAGGCGTTAAACGCGTTGCTGTTGAAGCTGCGCACTCAGACTTCTGGCGCAAGTATGTTGGCTTAGAAGGTGCTGTTGTTGGTATCGACACTTTTGGTGAATCTGCACCTGGTGGCGTATTGATGAAGCACTTTGGTTTCACGGTTGATAATGTAGTGAAAACTGTTAAGTCAGTTCTGTAATTATTGAAGTAAGCTAGACCAAGGGAGCCTGCAATTTTTGGCTCCCTTTTTGTTTGTAAAACTGAGGTAAGACACATGACAGTTAAAGTAGGCATCAACGGATTTGGTCGTATTGGCCGTATGGCATTACGCGCTGCATTTCAGGATTTTGAGAATATTGAAGTGGTAGCCATTAATGGTACGCAAGACCATGATTATCTCGTTTACATGGCTAAATATGATTCAGTCCATGGCAACTTCAAAGGCAGCATCGAATATCAGGATGGCTATTTAGTTGTGAATGGTAAAAAAATTCTGCTGACTTCAGAAAGAAATCCAGAAAATCTAAATTGGGGTGCTGTTGGTGTTGATGTGCTGTTAGATTGCACGGGAGTTTTCTTGACTCAAGAAAGTTGTCAAAAACACATTGATGCTGGGGCTAAAAAAGTGGTGCAATCAGCACCTCCCAAAGATGATACGCCGATGTTTGTATATGGCGTGAATCATCAAGAATATAAAGGTGAAGTCATTGTTTCAGCTGCTTCATGTACGACCAATGCTTTGGCACCAATCGCAAAAGTGTTGAATGATACGTTTGGCATTAAGCGTGGCTTAATGACAACAGTTCACGCAGCTACGGCATCTCAACAAACAGTTGATGGTCCGTCAAATAAAGATTGGCGTGGTGGTCGTGGCATTTTAGAAAATATTATCCCATCATCTACGGGCGCAGCCAAAGCCGTTGGCAAGGTGATTCCATCACTTAATAAAAAAATCACTGGTATGGCATTCCGAGTGCCGACTTCTGATGTTTCTGTCGTCGATTTAACTTGCGAGCTGAATAAAGAAGCGAGTTATGAAGAGATTGTGGCTGCGATGAAGTCTGCTTCTGAATCAGGCCCAATGAAAGGTGTTTTAGGCTTTACTAAAGATAAGGTGGTATCGACAGATTTCCGTGGAGCGGCATTTGCAGCGGTATTTGATGCTGAAGCAGGCATTGCGCTGGATCCTACTTTCGTTAAAGTGGTCGCATGGTATGACAACGAGTATGGCTACACCTGCAATATGCTGCGCTTAGCAGAGTACATCGCTTAAGGAAGCATCATGGCAATTATCAAAATGACCGATCTAGATTTGGCTGGTAAGCGCGTTTTTATTCGCGCTGACTTAAATGTCCCAGTTAAAGAAGGCGCTGTAATTTCTGATGTGCGTATTTCTGCATCTATGGCAACGATTGAATTTGCGCTGAATGCCGGCGCAAAAGTCATGGTGACATCACATCTTGGGCGTCCTGAGGAAGGTGTTTACTCAGAAGAGAACTCACTTAGGCCGGTAGCTGAAGTGCTTTCAGCTAAATTGGGTAAGCCAGTTCGTTTAATTAAAGATTGGGTAGCTGGTAGTTTTGAGGTTGCTGACGGCGAATTAGTGTTGCTTGAGAATTGCCGCTTCAATAAGGGTGAAAAACAGAATCTAGATGAAACTGCGCAAGCGTATGCAAAGCTGTGCGACGTTTTTGTGATGGATGCTTTTGGCACAGCACACCGTGCGGAGGCTTCTACTTATGGCGTGGCTAAGTTTGCGCCTGTTGCCGCTGCGGGTATTTTACTTACCCAAGAGTTGGATGCTTTAAGTCATGCACTATTAAATCCGGCTCGCCCAATGGTTGCCATTGTAGGCGGATCTAAAGTGTCTACAAAATTGACAGTCCTTGAAAGTTTGTCTGAAAAAGTAGATCAGTTAGTGGTTGGTGGCGGCATTGCCAATACCTTCCTAAAAGCGACAGGGCATGAGATTGGTCACTCATTATGTGAGGATGACTTGCTTCCTACGGCACGTGCACTTATTAATAAAATGGCTGAACGCGGCGCTGCTGTGCCAATTGCGGTTGATGTTGTAACGGGTAAGCATTTTGACGCTCACGAACCAGCCGTTATTAAGGATGCTGACCAGATTGCATCTGATGATATGATTTTTGATATTGGTCCAAAGTCTGCGCAGGAGCTTGCTGACATTATTATGAAGGCGGGCACAGTCGTTTGGAATGGCCCGCTAGGCGTGTTTGAGTTTGATCAGTTTGGTGAAGGGACAAAAGCGATTGCAATGGCAATTGCCAAAACTAAAGCATTCACTTTGGCTGGCGGTGGCGATACTATCGCAGCGATTCAAAAATACAATATTTATGATCAGGTTTCATATATTTCCACCGCTGGTGGGGCTTTTTTGGAGTTTTTAGAGGGTAAGAAATTGCCTGCAGTTGAAATTCTAGAGTCGCGCGGTTAGATCAACGATTGAGATTAAAAAAGAAAAAGGGCCTGCGGGCCATTTTTCTTTGAGTTAAATATCTAATAATATGAAATTTAAAGATTTTAAATTTTATTATCAATTATATTTTCTGATAGAAACCTTCATCTAGATTTAATTCCAGCTTTCGCACAACAATATTCCCCGATTTTTAGAGACAAGCACACTTAAGGTATAATCTAAATTGATGGTTTAAGAGTCTTAATCCTACGTGCTCAGCTCCTCTTAAATGTATCTTTGTGAATCTATTTTAGGAAACTGCATTGTTTAATACTCTCACGCAATCGAGCATCAAAAGTCTACCGCTTTTGCACCAAGGTAAAGTGCGAGATATCTATGATATTGATGCCAGTACCATGCTGTTGATCGCGACAGATAGGCTTTCTGCATTTGACGTTATTTTGCCTACGCCAATTAAAGATAAAGGTGCGATTCTCACTGAAATTGCTAACTTTTGGTTTAAGAAGCTTGCGCACATCATCCCTAATCATCTGACTAGTATTAATCCTAATTCAGTAGTGAGCGATCCTGCTGAAGAAGCTCAGCTAGGCAAGAGAGCGCTTGTCGTTAAAAAGCTTAAGCCCTTACCAATCGAGGCGATTGTTCGTGGATATCTCGCTGGGAGTGGCTGGAAAGAATATAAAACCAGTGGCACCGTTTGCGGAATACATTTGCCTGTGGGTCTTCATGAGGCGTCAAAGTTGCCTCTGCCAATCTTTACCCCATCTAGCAAAGCTGATGTCGGTGATCATGATGAAAATATTACCTTAGAAAAATGTGCGACACTGTTAGGAAAAGAGCTCGCTGATAAAGTGGCGAAAGTCAGTTTGCGTTTGTATCAAGAAGCTGCAGAGTATGCGTTAACGCGAGGGATTATTATTGCTGATACTAAGTTTGAATTTGGACTGGACGCTTCTGGTGAGCTTTACTTAATTGATGAAGTTCTTACGCCAGATTCGTCTCGTTTTTGGCCAGCAGATCAATATGTGGTCGGCAAGAATCCGCCAAGTTTTGATAAGCAATATGTGCGTGATTGGCTAGAAGCTTCAGGATGGGACAAGACCCCGCCAGCACCCGTTTTGCCTGATGATGTGGCAGAAAAAACCAGTGAAAAATACCGCGAAGCCTATACAAAACTTACAGGTTTAGATTTGGTTGTTTAGAAGCTAATGCTAAGTTTGCTTAATAAAATTGCAGCACAACTAAAGCACGAGTTTGAAGTTTATCGTCTTGTTTTAAAACATCCTGATACACCAATATTGGCGAAGATTTTCTTAGGCTTGGCGGTTGGCTATGTATTAATGCCTTTTGATTTAATCCCAGACTTTATTCCTGTCATTGGTCAGTTGGATGATTTAGTGATTGTGCCCTTATTGGTTTATGTGGCATTAAAAATGATACCCGATGTACTTGTGCATGAGTGTCGTGAAACAATAAAAAGAGAAAAAAAGAATGAGTAATATCGATCAGTTTGTTGCAGGATATGAGCGCTTTCATGAAAATTATTTCGCGGGCGACAAGCCATTATTTGGCGAATTAAGCCAAGGGCAAAATCCGAGCACAATGATTATTGCTTGTTCTGATTCACGCGTAGACCCAGCGATTGTGATGGATGCAAAGCCAGGTGATTTGTTTGTGGTGCGTAATGTTGCCAACCTTGTTCCTCCATATGAAAAAGGCGGTGGTTACCACGGTGTAAGTGCGGCGCTTGAGTTCGGTGTTTGTGGCTTGGGTGTCAGCCATATCATGGTGATGGGGCATCGCCAATGCGGTGGCATCAAAGCGTTAACCGAAGGTGTGCCAGAAGGTATAAGTGGTGAGTTTATTCGTCCTTGGGTGAGTATGGCGAGCCATGCTTATCGTCGCGTAAAAGCTGACTTTCCAAATGCTAGTGTTGCAGAAATGGCATGTCATTGTGAGTTGGCAGGCATTTTGGTTTCACTAGAGCATTTAGCGACTTTCCCGTTTATTAAAGAACGAATTGCCGCAGGAACATTAACATTGCATGGTTGGTATTTCGATATTGAAAATGGTGTCATGTCTGCTTATGATTCCAAAACATTAAAATTTTCACCATTGTTATAATTTTTTTAAACTGCTTAAGGAAAAACGATGTCATTAAGTAACGTGCCTGCGGGCAAAGATGTGCCAAATGATTTTAACGTCATTATTGAAATTCCAATGCGTGGCGAGCCAATCAAGTTTGAAGTAGATAAAGAATCTGGCGCTATTTTTGTCGATCGGTTCATGGGTACCTCTATGCATTATCCATGCAACTACGGCTATATTCCGCAAACGCTTTCTGAAGATGGCGACCCAACTGACGTGCTTGTCATTACGCCTATTCCATTGCAACCTGGCGTCGTGATTCGTTGCCGCGCTATTGGTGTGTTAATGATGGAAGATGAATCAGGCATGGATGCAAAAGTATTGGCTGTGCCAGTGGATAAAATCTGCCCGCAATACAAAAACGTGAAAAGTTATGAAGATATCCCTGATTTCCAATTAGCACCAATTGCGCATTTCTTTGAGCATTACAAAGATTTGGAAAAAGGTAAATGGGTGAAAGTTGGCAACTGGCAAGGGGTCGATGCTGCTAAAGCTGAAATTGTTGCGAGCATCGCCCGCGCTAAATAATTAAAGACTTCAGTTTTTGATAGAAAAATGGCCGCTTTTCAGTGGCTATTTTTTAAGTGCGCTTTGAAAGTCTTGTTAATACATCGCCTAATTCAGAGCCTTCTAATTTTTTTGCTAAAGACTCTACGTTTTTTGATGCAATCTCGCTTAGGTGACGTGATGGCTTTGCTATTTCAGCTTGTTTGGATTGAACATCAACTTGCACTCTGATTGAAGTCACTTCCAAGCCATGTTTTTGCAATTTACTCATCAGACTCGGCAATAAGAGCTTAATTTTGGCCGCAATTGCACCACTTTCAACATGCACAGTCAGACGTTTGTGTTCAATATTGCCTGCTTGAGTATAGGGTTTGAGTTGAGCCGGGAGGCTTTCATTCCAAATCTTTTGGATGGAAGTCAGCTCTTTGACTTTTTCAGCCATTTTTGATAGTGCGCTATTTTGAAGTATCGCATGAATTAATTGCAAAACTCAGCCCTCGAACAAGTGAAATAAAAAAGTGGTAGATTGTTGCTCTTGCTATTATATCGCCTGCTGATATGTTCGTGTTTTAAGTGTCGTTTTAATGGCTGCCGAGAGGCAGCTTGATTATGGTAAAATTGCAATAATTTATTTTTAAGTCAACCTTAAAGAAGGCTCCGCAGTAGCGGAAGTTGGTGTCACAGTATGTTATCCAAGCTATTTAGAAAATTATTTGGTAGTCGTAACGATCGCCTAGTGAAGCAATATTTTGCCCAAGTGGCTGTGATCAATGCCCTCGAGCCTCAAATGCAGGCATTGAGCGATGACCAGTTAGGCGCTAAAACAGAAGAGTTCAAAGCCCGTTTTCAAGCGGGTGAAACGCTAGATCAGCTTTTACCTGAAGCATTCGCTGTGGTTCGTGAAGGTGGTCGCCGCGTATTCCAAATGCGCCATTTTGATGTGCAATTAATTGGCGGCATGGTTTTGAATGCTGGCAAGATTGCCGAAATGCGTACAGGTGAAGGTAAGACACTAGTTGCCACGTTGCCAGCTTATTTGAACGCGCTGACAGGAAAAGGCGTGCATGTTATTACAGTGAATGATTACTTAGCCAAGCGTGACGCTGAGTGGATGTCCAGACTTTACAACTTCTTGGGTTTAACAGTTGGCATTAATCTTTCACAAATGTCACATGATGCAAAACAACAAGCCTATGCTGCAGACATCACCTACGGCACGAATAATGAATTTGGTTTCGATTATCTTCGCGACAACATGGTTTACACGGCCGAAGAGCGTGTGCAACGTAGCCTGAGCTATGCCTTGATTGACGAAGTAGATTCGATTTTGATTGATGAAGCGCGTACACCGCTCATTATTTCAGGTCAAGCCGATGATGGCGTCAATTTGTATAGCCAGATGAACGGTCTTGCTGCGCAATTAGTTCGCCAAACAGAAGAAGAAGGTCAAGGCGATTATTGGGTGGATGAAAAAGCACAACAAGTCATTATGTCCGAGCAAGGCCATGAAAAAGCTGAACAGCTACTTGAAGGGTCAGGATTGTTGGCTGAAGGCGCTAGCCTGTACGATGCCGCAAGTATCAGCTTGGTGCACCATTTATACGCATCTCTACGCGCCCAGTCGCTATTCCATAAAGATCAACATTATGTGGTGCGTGACGGCGAGATTGTGATTGTTGACGAATTCACTGGTCGTATGATGACTGGCCGCCGTTGGTCTGATGGATTACATCAAGCTGTGGAAGCCAAAGAAGGTGTGGCGATTCAAAAAGAAAATCAAACGCTTGCTTCTATCACATTCCAAAACTATTTCCGTATGTATGGAAAACTGTCTGGAATGACAGGGACTGCGGATACGGAAGCTTACGAGTTCAACCAAATTTACGGTTTAGAAACGGTGGTAATCCCAACACATCGCATCATGCAACGTAAAGACCAAATGGACAAGGTCTATCGGACTGGGCGTGAAAAATATAATGCGGTGATCGAGGATATCAAAGAATGTCAGGGTCGTGGCCAGCCAGTATTGGTAGGTACTACTTCGATTGAAAATTCTGAGTTGATTGCTGATTTGCTGACCAAGGCTAAATTAGAGCATCAAGTGCTGAACGCAAAACAACATGAACGCGAGGCGCATATTATTGTGCAAGCAGGCCGGCCTAGCATGATTACAATCGCCACTAATATGGCCGGACGTGGGACTGACATTGTGTTGGGCGGTAATCCAGAGCCTGAAATTGATCTGATTCGTGCGGATGAGTCGCTTTCAGAAGCTCAGAGGCAAGCCAAGATTGAGACGATTAAGGCTGAGTGGCAAGTACGTCATGATGCGGTATTAGCTTCAGGTGGCTTGCATATTATCGGCACAGAGCGCCACGAGTCTCGCCGTGTGGATAATCAGTTGCGCGGTCGTTCTGGTCGTCAAGGTGACACTGGCTCTAGCCGTTTTTATCTATCACTTGAAGATCAGTTGTTGCGTATTTTTGCATCAGACCGCGTTTCGGCGATTATGGAACGTCTCAAAATGCCAGAAGGTGAAGCGATTGAGCATCCATGGGTGACACGTGCAATTGAAAATGCACAGCGCAAAGTAGAAGGCCGTAACTTCGATATTCGTAAACAGCTTTTGGAATACGACGACGTAGCGAATGACCAACGTAAGGTGATTTACGAACAACGTAATGAGCTCTTGGAAGTGACGGATGTGGGTGAAACGATCGCGGCGATGCGCCATGATGTGATTGATAATATGGTTTCAACTTATGTTCCGCCAG
>Ga0114960_10003403_pt1 | contig 12180 bp, 18 predicted proteins | sample C_130625_MF_Meta_FD_92637 | JGI IMG/M metagenome (GOLD analysis project Ga0114960, IMG submission 92637) | Freshwater microbial communities from Lake Croche, Canada to study carbon cycling - C_130625_MF_MetaG | ecosystem: Environmental > Aquatic > Freshwater > Lake | place: Lake Croche, Canada... | reverse complement strand
TCTTTAATGATGCTGACAATTGCCATGACCAAAATTGATGTTGATCAATTCTTTCTGCAATAAAATTTGCAAGACCTTGTTCGTTTCCTGCATCTGCCATCTCAAAAGCATCTTTTAAATCTTTAATTATTTGATTATTGGAATCAAGTAAATTCCTAAGCATCTCTAAAGGAGACGTTGTTGGAAAATCATATTTTACGTTAGACGCCTGCAATATTTCATCAATTTGAAATGGTGCGTAGGCCCCAAGTTTTCTTGACCATTCTGCATAAGTATCAATTGATTCAAATACGTCTTCATAAATTTCTAAAAAGAATGCATGAAGTTGTTTAAACAAAATGCCTTCCACGTTCCAGTGATATCCGTGTGTTTTTGTATAAAATACAAAAGCATTAGATTGTAGTTGCTTGAGTTTATTTAATAGATCCATAATCCTAGTATACCATTTTTTATTTGAGCGGATGATCAGAATCGAACTGACCCCTTCTGCTTGGAAGGCAGAGGCACTACCAATATGCAACATCCGCATTGCGCCGTCGGCAGGAATCGAACCTGCGACCAAGACCTTAGAAGAGTCCTGCTCTATCCCCTGAGCTACGAAGGCATTTGTTTAATCGTTTGGAATATCTTCCTCATGCATATTAATCTCTACCAAACCTAACTCTTTTGCCATTTCATGTCCTTCTTCTGACATCTCTATTGTTGCTTCAAGGTTATCATTATATGTAACTTTTATTAATCCCGCCTCATATAGCTGAACCAATGATCTATCAACATGCTCTTGATGTGCTACCCATAATTCTGGAGCAAGTTCTTTTGCTTTTTCTGTAATTTGGAAAATAAATTCTCCATTTTCATCCATGCCCGCCAACTCAACTGCACCTATCTCTATATATCTTGATAGTTTTTCATCATCATCCATGTGATCTCCCTGTGCAACAAGTAGGACTTGAACCTACGATTACCGAATTATGAGTTCGGGGCTTTAACCAACTAAGCTATTGTTGCTTAGTGATCTATTGTATCGTGCCATCTTCATTCTTGTCAATAGTTTCTTCTACAATTTGCTGCACATATTCAGAAAAATGTTTTCTAACATTTCCCATAGGCCTGTACCCAGCAGATTTCCAAATTCTTTTATATTCAATTACATTAGTAAATGTAGTTGGGCATAACACTATTCCATTATACTCTTTTAATACTGTTGGCAGTGGAACATGTTTACCACAGCATTTACATTCCTTGGCTTTTTCTTGATAAGTGCTCATATTATTGTCATCCTGTCCATTGCATCTCTTAAGTTTTCTGGCATTCTTGGTGCCCTTATCATATTATATGATTCAGTCTCTCCGTCATTTTTTGTTCCGAAGTCATTATCGTAACTCATAGACTCATATGTATGTATATTTATTTCTTCGTTTGTATCAAACTTACTTCTGCTTATAGCATTATAAATAGCTCCACAAACTGCGTCCGCCAAGTCTTTTGAACCTTTTCTTGGGTGGTCAACCCTGTCTCTCATTATCTTAAGCTGAAGTAATTCATCTATAAGCAATTGTATATATGGCCCAGACAATCTTTCTTCCGCCACGATCATTGCCATATCATCATAATGCTTTTTAGCGACAGATAGAATTTCTGTATTGATGCCGTATTGTTTTAGTTGTTGCATCATATCGTGAGAGTTCCATCTGTCAAAGGTACATACACGAATTTTAAATCCTCGTGTTTTTAATGAAAGAATATAGTCCTTTACTTCCGTAAAGTCTACGGACTTATCTTTTGTTGGCGTCCAAAATCTTACTGCGTCTATCTCAACAATTGGTGCTGGTTGAGAATATGTATCGGTAACTTTAATATTAACCCATTTGTTTACATGACCCATTGCAACCGCACAATGGTCATGTTTCTGAGCTAGGTCTACGTGAATAAAGTATTCCTTATCTGGATCTGGAATAAACCAGTCTTCAAGTCTGCCAAAATTATCTACTGCAAGATGGCCTTTATTAAAAGCTTTCTCAACTTTTTCTCTTGATTTAAAAAATGCATCAACAGCATCAGGTGGCATACATGCAAATCTAGATAAAGCATCCAGTGGGTTAGTAAAAAATGCTACTTTAAAATCATCAATACTTCTTACTGGATTAACTTCCCAGGTGGGTCTTTTAAGAGCATAAACTCTAGGAATTTTGTATGAAAGAATATGATCTTCTTCCCATTCCACACTAAATTCATTACCTTGTGTGTCATCTGGCAGGTCTTCATCCATTTTAAATTTATGATCACGGACAATAGTTTCTTTTTGAGCCACTACGGCATCATATCTTTGCTGAATATAATCATTCTTGTATCTAGGAAATGACAATAGGATTACTTTTCCAAAGTCTGGAAAACGAGAGTCTACTGATGCACGATACATATCATATATGGCTGCGCCTGTTTTTGCCTGCTCGTGCCCTGTTGTATTTTCAATTGCAAAGCCTGAGATTTCATCAAGGATAACTACAATTACGTTATAGCCTTCCCACGCCTCACGCTCTGAGTGTCCTGAGTGTACTGTAATGGCTTTATCAAATTTAACTTCAGAAGCTTTGTCTGTATACTTTCCAGCAAACCAAGGAGACTTTTCAATTCTTGTCTTAAAGCCTTTAAAGAATACGTTGCTTGCTTGTTGCGAGTTAATAGCAATATTAATGATATCAATGCTGTCGCCTGGAGGCTTTCCGTAATATGTGGCTGGATCTTTTAAGCACAATAGTAAATACACTATATATGAAGTTGCAATGGTTGAGCAATAATCTTTACCCGAACCCTTTCCTAATTGAGCTACCACCTCATTAGCAGTTTGTTTAAATCTTATCTTTCCTTCTTCTTCTCCAAATAATTTGATAAGGGTTGACTCTTTATAGATCTGCGAACTTTTTTCGATAAGCGTGTACTGATAGTCGGAAAGTTCTGGAAGCCCAAGGTATTCTGGACTTCTAACAAACGTTTTAAGATCGACTGGTTTTTCATCGAACTCCTCTCCATCGAGCATGTCGATAAGGTCGGTAAAATCAAACGACATCGGCTTCCTCTACTGGGACTGACTCAATTACTCCAGTAATTTGGGATAATCTTTTTGCTACTTCCATCTTACACTTAGGGCATATTGATGTAGTCTCTTTTAAAATTTTAACGAGGATGTCTTGCTTACGCTCTGTCTCTGCAATTTGTGATGCAATCTCATTGTTTTCTAATACTCCAATAGATTGAAGCATTGCAATTCTTTTAGTCTCTATGTCTGCAATAAGCTTTAATGCGCCAGACTTTATTCCTAGCTGGCCTGTTTGATCTGCATCTTCTACTGTTTTCCACGCCTCTTTGATAAGCATGGCATAGTGCTGATCTGCCCCTGAGATGGCCTCTCGGGCACGATCTCTAATATTGCTATCATTATGTACAACGTCTTTCCAATCGTCGATTAACTCAAGGACCTCTTTGCGTTGTATTCCAGTGGTGGTGGCGATCTGTGTGGGTGTGCTTCCTTTTAGAAGTTCTTCAACTACCCTGTTCATTCTGTCAAAATGCTCTGACAATTCTATTTCGCTCATTAGTCTATTATACTTTCAGTCGACTAAAATGTCAATTAGATTTAGCCTTTGCAATCTTATATAATACTAAATAGCCAATCAAATCATCAATATCATTGTCTCCAGCAAATCCTTGATTATTCTTTACTCTGTTTAATTTGTCATCAATACGTACTTTTAATTGTTCTGTTGAGTCCGCCGTTGAAAATATTCTTGCAGGTTCTAAAGCCGAGTTACCATATGATATATTCTTTTCAATTAGCATATGTGCAATTTCATGGCAGGTTGCCCAGATTTTATTGCCTGCTGGAGCACTTACAGATTTTAAATATAAGTCGCTGCATTTAAATTGAGATACATCCTCAAATACTGGCTTTAACATACTATCTCCTAATCAGTTCAAATCGTAGGTCATTATTTTCTCTACCTACAAATGTCACCTGAAATAACGGAACGTTATCCCAGTAGTACCTTCCAAACAATTCATACAATTCTTTTTCAGGATCAAAATAGTCAAATGTTTCATGGTGAAAAACTTTCTTATGCGTTGGATCACGATAAGATAATTCGTTGTCCCATGCTGGGAGTCTTAAAGTAAGTTTTCCGCCGACTTTAAGTATCCTGTGACATTCAGACAGCCAATCTGCAATTTCTGTATTTAGATGCTCAAACACATCAATTGCATAGACTTCATCCCACTCCTCGTTTTTACATGGCCAAGGAATAACTTCTAGGTCCCATGCCACATCTATCCACTCGGAATGCTTTATTCTATCATGATGCACGGCACCTTGTAAAGGGACTGAGCCAGAACCAAGCTCTAGTATATTCATCGTTTTTTAATTAGTCCAAACTGGTCTAAATATCTCTGAATAGTCATAGCAGAGACTTTACACTCTTCAGCAATTTCTGTTACCGTTTTCTTTTGAACCACATATCTTCTATGCAGCCAATCTTTACTTTGATATAACTTCATCGCTCTGTCAGCACCTTGTTAGCATAATGTGCAATACCAAAACTGTCTGCAACATCAAAATCCAGTACGTTTAGATTATACTTTGTATTAAAGTAGTCAGCAGTTCTCTGCTTCCTCATATTCCTTAATTTGTTTTGATACCAGGAGTCAGCATAACCTGGGTTCAATGCTCTTATTGCTTGCTTCTCTTCTTTAGTAGGATTCTTATTGCCTATGTATGCCTGCCAAGAGGACGGGGCTATTGTAATAACCTTTGCTCCAGTAGACATTAGTTCTGCTATAACAACCCCATAAACATATGATAGTTTAATTACAGCATCAGCAGATTTCACAAACACTGCGCCTTCAACAACAATGTAATCTGACTTTAGTTCTTCAAGCATAGAATGCATTTTATTTTTTGCATCGTGAATCTTTTCATATATATCTTCGCCTACAAGGTTAACCTTGCCCCACTTTAATGGAACATTATTCTCCATCAAGCAGAAAGCAATAGAGTTAGTAGAGGCATCTATGCCTAGTACCCTGCTGGCTTGAGTCTTCTTTAAACTAGCTAATGTCATCTAGCATCCTAAATAGTTTACTTTTGTTTTCCAGATTGATATTCTTTTCGCATGTTGCACAAAAGTCTCCCTTGTTGTATCTGCTAAGCTGATGCCCGCACCTACCGCATGGCCTTAATGCACCATTTCTAATTGCTTTGCGTTCATAATACTTTTCCATAATTCTTCGGTTAGTGGCAATTCGGCAACACTCGTCTGTGCAATACTTTTGATTATGAGTCTTTGGATTAAAGTCTTTTTTACATTCTGAATTAGAACAGATCATACAGAAGGAACCTCAAACTTTTCAATTTGAACTGTACCTACTGGTGTCTCTTTAGAGTAACATTCCTTTTTAACTGGACAATATGTACAAGGCATCTTTGATTTTGAAGCACCCGCTGGGCGCATAGGAAGATCCCCATCTTTAAAGTTATCCCAAACCTCACACATCCAAGTAAAAGTGTCCTCAATAATCTTTGTATTTCTTTCATTCATTGAAATTGGAATAACTAATATTTCTTGGGTGTTCTTGTTTTCATACAGGAAGAATCCCTCTTTAGCATTCTTTAGCTTCATGTATGTTAGAAGTTGAAGCATATGATTAGCGGTAGGTTTCATCTCAGACTGTCTGGTATCCCATACTTCTTGCTTGGCCGTTTTAATTTCACCAATTACGGTTTCACCATCGTACTCCATAATTAAATCTATAAAGCCTCTGATGGGTGGGTATTCATTTAAAATCTCTTCTTCTTCCATTTTGAATTGAGGCATAGTAGAGATAAGTTTCTGAAGTCTTTCGTGAGCCTGTGTTCCCTGCGCCATATTGGCGACTGCAACTGCATCATTATCATCAATGAACATTGCACCAGAGAAGGCCATGTACCAGTATCGTGGGCATGTGCCGTGACCGTACCCAAGAGAACTTGGGCTAAATGACTTCTTTGTCATCTCTCCGTCTGCACGTTTGGTATTTCTATATGACTCATCAAGCAGTTGAGCAAATAATTCTGGATCAAAGAATTTGCCCGTATGCTTTTTAAACTTTAGATTCTTTACTATATCTCTACCCATTTAGGAGTTATACCTCACAACATATTTAAGCGCATCAACCAATTTGTCTATGGACTCTTTTACAGAATAATATATATTCTTTTTATTATTATTAGCCGTTCCAGCCTTGTCCTTAGCAATTGTAGAATATACAGATGCAAGCACTGCAAACTTTGTTGACATTGCTTGAAGCTCCATAATTAAATGTGGCGCTTTTGCTGATGGAACATCAGGATTCATTAATAATTTTACCACAATTGCAAGGGCTCTGTCTAAGTGTTCATCTTTCATGAACTCATGCAGATCATTGAATTCTGTAATATCACTAATTAACTCAAGGGTATTTTTATCCTCAGCCATTTTTTATCCTCTTATCCCATTTATCTATGAATAATCCCAAAGGGTAACCAATCATAAATCCAATCATTAATCCAATAAGAAATGCAGTCATTAGAATGGAACTTCTACTTCTGTAATGTCCCATTTAGAAGGGGCTGACCAGGAGTTATCGAACGCTGGGGCAGACTCTTTCTTTGATAGAGACCATGTTGTTACTGCAATTGTGTCTGCATTAACGTCATAAGATGTTCGGCTATTGCCTTCTTTATCTTTCCAGGTCTCTTCATAAATCTTACCCACTATAACTACTTCCTGGCCCTTCTTAAGAGTAGCAATACTCTGTTCCGCCAAACTCTTCCACGCCTTAACCGTCCACCAAGATGTATTTTTATCATCCCAGTTGCCAGTTGAATCGTTCTTTACACGGTCATTAGATACAATACGTAGTCTAACTCCGCCTCCATTAAGCTTAACTGGATCTTGCCCTACACGACCAACGATTGTAATTGTTGGATTAGCCATTATTATTTTCCTCCCAGAATGCGATCAAGTCTTCTAAGACTGACCACTCAATGATTCCAAGACGAACCTTGGAATCCTCACCGATAATAATTTTAAGGGCAGGATGCATATCTCTGCTTACCTTAAAAGTATCTGTACAGATTTTAGCCCATACATCTTTATTTAGATTGAATGATGCCTTTGCTTCTTTGTAGTCCACAAGGAACTGATTCCACTTAGCATCACCTTTTTGATAGTCACCACGGCCACTATTTTTTTGAGCCTTAGCACCATCACGTTTTACTTCTGATCTTTCTGACATTATCCAACCACATAAGAATTCTTATGTCCGTCTGGACACTCCCAAGATATTGTCATTGAAACAGCATCCCAAAAATATTCTGATGCATCCTTCTCGCATTTTCCGCAAGGTTTTGCTCCGCCTATCCTTTCAAGTTCTGAAGGAAAGATTTTTTCTGGCTTATTAAGAAACTCATTAATGTTTGGCATTTATGTCTTCTATTAAGCTGTCTACAACATCCTGATTTTCCTTTAAATATGCTACAGCCTTTGCACGTCCTTGAAAACGTTCTCCATTTACTGTGTACCATGCGCCACCTTTTTCTACAATTCCACACATTTCTGCAACATCTAAAGTTTCTCCAACACTATCTACACCAAGAACATCCCCTTGGTAGTAAAAGTCGTATTGTCCCGATAGATTTGGGGGGCCGAGTTTGTTGTAATCAATAATCCAGTTAACTGGCCTGCCAACTCTTTGTTCAATAATCTTGTCGCCAACTTTAATGCCAGCCTTGATAGCGTTAGCCTCAGCTTCAGACGACCAGAGTTTAATGACCGTGGAAGAGAAGAACTTAACTGCCATGCCACCCGTGGGGATGTGACTAGCATGCATAGATCCAAACTGATTTCGTTGTTGTGAGATGAGAACAAGTAATGTGTTTTTGTTTGCATAGTTTAACATTTTGACTGCGTGGGTCATATCCTTTGCTTCAGCGCCGATTTGCTTAGTGTCTTGCAAATCTTTCATTTCATTTCCGTCTTTTTCAAAATATATTGCAGGAAGTAATGCTGAGATTGAGTCTACCACAATCATATCAACACCTGCATCCATTAACTTGGTAGCAACATCGACCATATCATTAACAGTTTTTGCTGATGAGTAAATAAGAGAAGAAGAATCTACTCCAAGTTGTTCTGCCCAAGATTGATCATAGGAAGCTTCTGCATCTATCCAAGCACAAGTTTTACCTTCTTTTTGTGCAAGAGCAATCATTTGTAGGCAAAAAGAAGATTTACCAGCAGATTTATTTCCCCATACTAAAACTTGTCTTCCGTAACCTAAGCCTCCACGCAAAGCAAAATTTAATCCAATACTAGGAGTAAGTTGTTTTTCAACTTGTACATCCTGTGCAGACTGAACTCTTGCTCTTGTTTTTGGATCTAGTTTAGCTAATATGCTATCTATTTCTATTGTCATTTAAACTCTTTCTTTTCTATAGTATAGCATTAAAATAAATTTCCGTGAAGCCTTTGGCGTTCTTTATTGATGTTCATTTTCTTTTCTAGAATTTCATCTAGGCTATGTAATACCTGTTCTTTATTTCTCATTGCAGCATAAACATCAAGCAGTCTAATTATTACATCAACCATTTCTTCTACAATACTTTCGCTTCCCTTTGATTTTCTAATAGCCTCTAGTACTTCAGTTACTTCTGAATGAACTAAAGCTAATTTATTTCCAATCTTGTCGTGGTTGTATTCTCCATCCCAAAATCCTTTTTCTATTGCAATTTCATGAAGAATGGCAGACAAAGCGTCTAAACCATACTCAGTCAGAATCTGATCCGATTGCATCTATATCCCTTAAGCTAAAAGTAAATGATGGGCCTTCCTCATCATAATCTATTACTAATTCTTTATTATTAACATTGGCGTCTAAGAACCTTAACGTTGGTACAACTATTTTGCCATGCTCTTCAAGGATAGCAACCAGGACTTGATTCATGCTAATTGAAGTCACTAGGCCCTCTATATCATCTGTCATTTTATTTCCTTTACCATTAAAGTTCCATCGTCTAAAGTAGATAGAACAACATTACACTTCATGCCTTCTCGCATCTTGGCTAAAGACATCTTATACATTGTGGGAAAAGCAATTACTCTAGTTAATTCTTTTTGTGCATTTGAAAGAACTATGTGACTCATTGTCTTGCCAGCTTTTGTCACGTATGGAGTAAAGTCTACTACAATATACTCGTCTTCGTCAAGATCATATTGTTTTTTGTATAAATAATCTACAAATGAATTAGACCCAGTGGGATCAATTTCGCTAACTTTTACATAGCGAGCAATTCTATTATCTCCAACAAGGATAAAATACATTTGTCCAGTTTCTATTTGAGTTTGTTCTGTATGAAATAGACCAATAGATCCAGTTTCATCTACCAACTCAATACGTGCCCATCCATTACCACGCTTGATTGATTTAACCATACCAAACATAACAAATGAACCTAGGTCTTCAAACTCTTCAATAGGTCTTGCTTGTGATTTAATACGTGGTGGAATTCCTTCTAGGTTAAATGTAGGTATACCTAGATACTCATAGTAACTATCTTTTTCATTTCCGCTTCTTGGATTGTCTGGGAATGCTGCTCCACCAATTGCATTTAAAGCAGAGATAGCACGGCTATTGATTCCGCTACCTTTTTTAGAAGCCTTGTCAATAAACTCTGAGTAAGAAGCAAATGGTCTTTGATCAATAATTTTGTTTGCAATACTATCTGAAATAAATTTTACTTCTCCAAGACCGAATCTAATTGAATCTTCCTTTAAGGAAAAGAATACATCAGACTCGTTGACATGCGGAAGCTTAATACTTAATTTTAATCTCTTAGCCTCAATTAGGTACTCTGTTCTTTTGTCCTTGTCGTTTTCATTTTTAAGAATCGAAAACATGAACTCAAGTGGATAATAAAACTTAAGCCAAGCAGTATAATAACTAAGCATAGAGTAAGCAACAGCATGGGAGCGGTTAAAAGAATAACCAGCATGCGCTTCAAAAGTATGCCAGAGCGTTTCGGCTTGTTTCTTAGAAATGTGTTTTGAAGCCCCATCAATAAAGCGATCCTTGAACTGGTCGAACTCTTTTGCATCTTTTTTCTTTCCAATAATCTTGCGGACCTTATCAGCCTCTGACCAAGTCATACCCCCAAGGTGTACACATGCCTGCATAACCTGCTCTTGATATATAATAACACCATACGTATTCTCGGTAAAGGGCTTCATAATTGGGTGAATAAACTGGACTGCTTCGTTACCGTGTTTACGCTTAATGTAAGAAGCACCTACTGTATTCATAGCTCCTGGACGAACTAATGCGTTTGATGCAGCAAGGTCTTCAAACTTGTCTACGCCCATCTTGATTAACAGGTTAGTATAGGGCGTTGCTTCTGCTTGAAATACGCCCTTTGTGTACCCTTCGCTTAGAATCTTATAAACATCTGGATCATCAAGGGTCAACTCTGAAAGATTAATATCTTTGCCTGAGCGATTTTTAATTGAAGCAAGTGTATCTGAAATCACAGATAAAGTCTTAAGACCTAGTGCATCTAGCTTAATAAGACCTATATCTGCAACCGTATCCATGTCGTATGCAACGACAGGAATTCTACCTGATACTAAATCACTTGCGTCGGCTCTTGATTCAACAGGAGCATATTTTCTCAAATCATCTTTTGCAACTACAACACCTGCAGCGTGTACTCCAACGGATCTAATTCTCCCCCTTAGTCTATCTGCCAGCCACAGTACTTCAGGGTATTTAGATCTAAACTCTTTAGTGTTTGGTGAGTCAACAAAGTCTTCAAAGGTATCAATAGATTTCATTGCACGGTTGACATCTGAAAGCGGAACCATAAATACACGAGCAGCATCTCTGATTACACCTTTATCTTTAAAATATGTGTATGTAGAAATAGACGCAACGTGTTTAAACTTCTTCTTTAAATAATCCTTAACCTCTTTACGGCGACGGTCTTCAAAGTCTGTATCAATATCTGGAAAGTCATTACGTTCTGGATTAATAAAACGGAAGAACAATAAATCGTACTCTATTGGGTCTACATCAGTAATTCCTAATGTATAACAAACTAAAGATCCAGCTGCGGAACCACGGCCAGGACCGACCATAATATTATTTTCTTTAGCCCAGTTAATCATATCTGCCACAACTAGAAAATATGATGCAAAGGACTTGTTTCTAATTACTTCTAATTCTTCCATTAATCTTTGCTCATACACATCATTTCCTAGCCAGCCGTCTGTTAAACGTAGCCTTTCTAGGCCCTGGAAGGCCATCTCAGCCAGTTTCTGGTCGGCATCGGTCTTTGGTACTGGGAGCAGGTCTAAACTCCTGTTAAAATCGTATTCTCCAATTTTCTCAGCAATCTCCATAGTATTATCATATATATCTGTACGAGTAATTCCAGCCTTATTAAAGTCAGCTTCAATTTCAGACCTTGATTGAATAAATAAATTGTAGTCCTGAAAGGATATTCTACGGTCTGGATATAAGTAATTTAATCTTTCATTAATATCTTTAATCTGTCTAGACATTTCAAAGTCAGCATCCTTATCCATCTTAGGGGATGTTGATAATATAAGCATTGCCTCTTCTAATACTCTATCTTCTTCTTTAGCAAAGTGAGCATCTCCTGTTGCCACCGCCTTAATTTTAAGTTCATCCGCCAACTTTAATAAAGCAGAGTTAATTGGCTCAGGGTTATGAGATTGAACTTCTATATAAAAGTCTGGGCCAAATGTCTTCTTAAATCCTTCAAGTAAAGTTCTGGCTTCTTCTAAGCTGCCCCTATCAATAGCTTTACTAATTAATCCATTAAGGCATCCACTTAAAACAATGATGCCTTTGCTATATTGATCTAATACTTCTTTATCAATTCTTGGCTTATGATAAAAGCCTTCGTTCCAAGCAAGCTCTTGGAGAGTATTAATATTTTCTAATCCTTTTTTGTTCTTTGCTAACAGGATGATGTGGTTATATGCTTGAATAGATTTATCTGTCTTTGAAGACTTATCAAATCTGTCTGTTGGAGATATGTATGCTTCTACTCCAAGGATTGGCTTAATGCCTTCTTCTTTACACGCAATTTGC